>Ga0073934_10000620_pt1 | contig 98528 bp, 105 predicted proteins | sample LarsenN4metaG_FD_76834 | JGI IMG/M metagenome (GOLD analysis project Ga0073934, IMG submission 76834) | Hot spring sediment bacterial and archeal communities from British Columbia, Canada, to study Microbial Dark Matter (Phase II) - Larsen... ...
CGCCGCTGCGCCTTCGGCGCGCGCGGTCGCTTCCGCATCCATCGAAGCTCTGACTTCCTGGTGCAGATATACGTACCCGCCGACCGCAGCGACGAAGAGGATGAGCGCGAGTATGATTCCGATCAGGTGTTTCATGGCTGCTGTAGAGAGAACGAGAAAGAAAACACGATATCGTTTTCCTGCGCGAGATTCGCGATCGGAACACTGACTCCCGCAAATGCCGTGTTGTCGCGAAGCGCGTTCACGAAGTCGATGAGCGCCGCGCGATTCTGGGCCATACCCGAGAGCGATATCATCTTTGTTTCGCCAGTAGCATCGATGCCGATCTTCGATAGCACGACGTTTCTTGGAAGCGCCTGTAATACGCCTTCAAGGGTCCGCGCAGAAAGCGGCGCTTCGGCGTACGTCCCGAGAATGTTTGCTTCAGCTGCAAGCAGCGCGAGATCCCGGGAAGCCCCCACGTCGCCGCGCAACGACAAGGTTTCAAGAAGCGCGGCTGTGAATCGGGATGCGCCGGCTGCTTCATCACGCGACAAAAGATAGGACGGCGCTAACAATGCGCCGCCAGCAAGAACGATAAGCGTCGCAAGAATGAAAAACGTCGAGAACAACCCTCGGTAGTAGCGGGCTTTGAGCGAATCGCGCACTTCCTTCGGTAAGATATTTACCATGGTTGGCTTCCTCTGCCGCGAAGCGCGAGGCCGATCGCGGTCGCATATTCAAGAGATTCCGAAAAGCGCATCGGCGGCACGTATGTGTCCAGAGAAAACGCGCCTCCCCATACGTTTGCGATGGTAACCGGTATATTAAGGAATCCTTCCAGATATTCTGGGAACCCGCGCAGATTCGCGTTTCCTCCACAGATGACTGCGCGCTCGACGGGTTGCCTTGGCAAATCATCAGACGACGGGCTGTTCCAATACGAAAGATGGCGCACGAGCTCGTCTTTGACGACGGAGACGGTCGACATCAGTGTCTCGACCAGATCCTTGTTATCCGCGCTCATCAGAAGCCCTTTCTCATTCTTAATCAGCTCTGCCTCAGCCTCAGGAACGTTCATGCGCTTCATCACGGCCTGCGTTAGCGCATCGCCGCCTACTTCCACCGTCGCGGTGAACACGACCACACCTTCCTCCACGATCGCAATGCGGGTCGTGTATTTCCCGAAATCGATCATCATCACGGTTCCTTTATGTGCCAAGTGCCCGACGGTCGCACGAGCGAGTGCCTGTGATTCCACTTCAAGGGAGCGTAACGTGATGCCCGCTTTTTCGAATACCGCGCGGTACTTCTCCACTATGCGGCGTGCGTATGCAATTACAGCAACGATAGTCCCTCCTTCGACCGCTCGGACCGGCTCGAAATCAAATACTGCCTCGCCCGGCGGAAGCGGAACGTGGGCCTCGAAATCGAATTCCACTCCGGAACGCATATCCTTCGCGGTTTTTGGGACAAGCACCCTATAGAGATACGCTTTTTTCTCGGGAAGCGATGCGCACGCAAAATGTACCCCTTGCCGCAATCGCATCGAGCGGAGCGTGTCGACGACATGATTTTCGATCTCGATATCGCCCGCGACGATCGCGCCTTCAGGAAGGGGTGTCTCCGAAAAAGATTTGAGTACTGCCGACGTACCGTGCTCGGCGATAACGACGCTTTTAACGCTTCCTTGAGATATGTCGACTCCTGCAGCAGGCATCGCGACGCTTTCAGGAATGGAGAACACAGATAACAGAGCGCGAGAAAGCGGCATCACTCCATTATAATGGAATTTCCCGGCGTCCCCGGGCGCGATCGAGTATGATCGCTGCTATTTCATGATCAGCGCACTCTGCTTCCGTTTCCGACCGGCCGCGTCGGTGAAAGAAGCGCGAACGTGTCCCCTTCTCCTACTGCAAGCATCATGCCGTTACTTACCAGCCCGCGGATGACGCGCGGCTCGAGATTGGTTATGAACGGAAATTGTCTTCCGATTATCTCTTCCGGACGGACATGCTCTGCGATGCCGGAAAGTATCTGCCGCGGAACGCCTTCGCCGAAATCGACCTCGAGACGCAACAGCTTATCGGTATTCGGAACCGCTTCCGCAGACTCGACGGTACCGATCTGGATCACGGCGTTCTTGAAATCATCAAATGTGAATGTCATGACTCCCTGCTACGCGTAATAAAACTATTAAGGATTATCGCCGCAGCTTCAGCGTCGACGTGTGACCCGCCCGTGTCTCGCCGCGCCTCGACTGAACTGTAAAATTCCGGCTCGAAATGAATCGGGAGCTTCGTTGCTTCTTTCAATGCTTCCGCGAATGACCGAACGTCTTTCATCACCGGATTATCTTCGCCTGAAGGTTTTTTCGATTCGCCAAGTACGATCGCCTCGGGATTTTCCCCGGCCACGAGATCTGAAATGCGGGATATGAGCGCCGGGGTATTAGGGATGGTTGCCTTGGGGAAAGCAACCGACCCCGACTCATCGGTCACCGCGACACCTACCCGTTTCGTCCCGTAGTCTATCCCTATAAGCTTGGGCACTTCCCGTAAGTATACCGCGAAACGCATACGGAAAGCCGATACTTCGCGAGTGATACACTGACCATATGTACGGGAATATGCTCGGTCTTGAGATATGGCCGTACCTGGTTCTTGCGGCACTATGGACCTTGCCGTGGAAAGGGTACGCGCTCTGGCTCGCCGCCCGGAACGGCCACACGCTGTGGTTTATAGCGCTCCTTATCGTCAATACGCTTGCAATCCTGGAAATAATCTATATCTTCGCTGTAGGTCGTCCCGCCATGAAAAGAAAGCGGGATGATGCAGCGCAGTAGGTGGGGTGGCGGAGTGGTCTAACGCACCTGTCTTGAAAACAGGAGTTCGGGAAACCGGACCGTGAGTTCGAATCTCACCCCCACCGCAGTATTTCAAAAAACCAAGTGGGACAGTTTTTCCTGTGTACAACCCGCAGTATAGGCGAATAGAGGAGGGATAATCAGAAGTGATGGACCCTTTTCGTATCGAAGAAAATAAATCGGCTTCGATACAGACCTGGCTCAAGAAAAGAAAAATAGTAACCGGGACGGCGTTCGCAGGAGCCGCGCTTTTCGGCGCAGAATATGCCGCGCTCGGGGCAACGGAACAAGATCTAACAGAATGGCGCGGCAAAAGCCAGAGCGTCTGTCAGCACAACGACACTAAAGGATGGAATGTGGCAGATGCCACTGCCGTACTATCGGTGCCTTCCCATGCCCGCGTCGAGGCGATAGAGCGTCTTTCCGAACGCTACCCCGATATGCGCTTCTATACCGGCTCTACGCCGTTGATGCGGATACTGAGCATTCTTCTTGGCACTAAACCTACGGAGCAGTACCATCCTTTACTGAATAGCATTTTCATTACGGACGCAACGGAAACCCCTAACGGGCAACCGCTCCTCACCGAACGCACGATGGCCGGCGTGTATGGCGGGTTAGCACATGCAGAGCAAGCACGCCGCGAAGGACGCGCACGGTTTTTCTTACGATCCGTAAGCGATATCGCTCTCAACGCCTTTCAAGGAAGGCCGTATGATCGCTTATATACAAACGGCAGCTTTGAACAAGAGGCCCATCGAGGGGAAAACAACATCGAAGAACAGATCCGTAGAGAGTTACGGAGCCTGGAAAATACAGGGGTATGACATCCCGCATCTTTACGCAGACGTTCGCTGTTGTCGCGGCACTCATAGAAGAGGAGGGACGGTTCCTGCTGGTCAAAGAGGCTGGCGGACCTGAAGCGGGTACATGGAACCTGCCTGCAGGGTGGCTTGATGTCGGCGAAGATCCGATCTTGGGCGCGAAGCGGGAAGCGGAGGAGGAAACCGGACGCGATTTCATGCCCACCCACCTCTTAGGTGTGTACTCCTTGGTGAAAGCAAACCTTGCAGAAAAACTTCAAGGTACGCCGCACGCAATCAAGCTCGTTTTTGTCGGCACTGTTTCTAGACAGTCCCACCCTCTTGCAAGCGACGTATCGGAAACGCGGTGGTTCACACCGGATGAGATCGACGCCCTCGGCGGCTCCTTGCGGGACCCTGACATCAAACAGCAGGTGGCCGATTACCTGTCGGGGGTGCGTTTCCCACTCTCTGCAATACGTCATACGATACAGGGATGAACATACGCGGAAAGGTCATACCAGGATCGGGACGTGCTCGCACACTAGGTTTCCCCACACTCAATATCCCTCAGGATGACGGTTCTGTAACAGGCATATTTGCGGCGACTGTCCTCATCACAGGTCGAACGTACCATGCAGCTGTTTTCGCTGACCGTGAGAGAAAGATTCTTGAAGCGTACCTTCTCGACTTCGACGACGAGATAGAGGCGGAAGAGATAACGATCAATCTCGTAAAAAAGATCCGCGACGCACAGAAGTTTACGGACGACACCGAACTCCAACGCGCTATCGCCGCTGACGTCCGCGCAGTGCGCGAACACTTCAAACCGTAGCCTTGCTGCGCTTCTCTATCTCGTCTATCGAGTGATTTCGATGGATGAGTTCGTCGTTCCTCACCGAGACGAAAAAATCATACTGCGTCTCCGCTTTGCGCCCATACCAAGCTAGGTAATCGCTTTTCATCGGTTTTTTCTTCAATTCTTCTCCACGCGTTTTCAGAAACTCTGAATACTGGTCGTATGCATGCTGTTCGAAAAGGTAATTGAGCTCGAACGCGGCCCGGGGGCTTACGATATACAGCCAGTACGCTGCCCAGAAGTAGAAGAAGGCGAATCCCATGGGGATGAACGTGTGCACGAACCAGTTTGATCTTTCTTCCTTCTGAGATAGGCACGATATCACCACGACGTGCATCGTTTCGTTGTCAGATGCCATTCTGCCTAGCCACGCGACATTTGAGAGACGGATGGCTTTCTTTTCGTCCATAAAAAACATGGTGAGGAATGTGAAAGCAGCCGATTCCCACGAGTGATACGGAACGCGTGCGATGACCTCGACGGCGCGGAATTTGAGGTATGACGGATGCTTGCCGTAGACGAGATCACCGCAAAAAACCAACAACGCCCCTAAAAAACGCGGAACCGGACCTGGCCGGTAGCCCGCATGTTTCTTTTCGAACTCCGCACGAACCGCATCATCATCAAGCTTTGCAACCAGTGCCTCAATATCGGGATTCGTATGCTGCATATCACCGTATTCTAATACCGGACACGGTATACTGAAAGCAATGGATCACATAGTGATCAGTTGGCAGGATCACGAATACGAGCACAAACCCAAAGGTGTCTCGTGGTTCTGGGTGGTCGGCATCATAGCCGCAGGTATCGCAATCGCCTCGTTCATTCTGCAAAACTATCTGTTCGGATTGATCGCGATACTCGGCGGGTTCACGGTAATGCTTGTAGGTTCTGCTCGCCCAACGCAGCATACTTTCTCTCTGACCGATAACGGGTTCAAGATCGGGCGCGATGTGATCCCATACGACAAGATCACCCGGTTCGCGATATCGGAAAAGGAACCGCGGCAACTGACCCTCGAAACACTAACCCTGATAGGGGTTATCAAAGTCCCTCTGGAAAAAGCCGATTTCCGCGTCATCCGTTCGGAGTTGAAAAACCGGAACATCGAAGAGGTGGATAAACTGGACCAGGTCGTCGAGCGAGTCGCCAAGACGATCGGGCTGTAGCTCCCCTCTTTATTGGATTTGTGGTAGATTCTGGGAATCTCTGAAGGGTTCGCTCACTGAAAAGCTTTTTGAAGTATAAAAAGCTTTCGAGAGCTCGCTCGAAGAGTGTGGAAATGCTAGCATTTCCACGTTCCTTCTCGTTCGCTCTCGTAAGCAAAGCTTGCGAGAGCTCGCTCGAAGAAAATAAGTGAGCTAGCTCCTTATTTTGCTTCTCGTTCGCTCTCGTCGTTCAATGGATAGGACGCAAGCTTGCGGAGCTTGTAATGTAGGTTCGATTCCTACCGAGAGCACTAAAAGGTTGTATACTAATCACAGCCTTTATGCGGACTTCCGCGATGTCCCTGCCCTCTTTTTTGCATACTGTCGATGACGCATTCAACGACCCTCAGTCGCGGTTTTTCGTATAGACTAACGATATTTTCGCATGCTTCACGATCATCTCCGTTGCGGCGATCGTGCTCGAGACGATCCCCTCATTTTCTCCGTACTATCCCCTCCTCTCCTTCATTGAATGGACAAGCGTCGCTGTCTTTACTTTGGAATATATTGCGCGAATTATCTCGACGAAGAATAAGCTCGGGTACATCTTCAGCTTTTTCGGGCTCCTCGACCTCGTCGCGATCCTCCCTTCGTATCTGGGACTTGCGAACCTTACGTACCTCAAGGCAGGCCGCACCGTCCGCGTTCTGCGTTTTCTTCGCATTCTGCGGCTTTCTAAACTTGCTCGCGCAGAACACCTTCATGGCACGAGCAAGGAGCGAACGATGCTCGACGTCATACGATTGAACGCCGGGATTTACTTGACCGCTATCGTGTCGGGCATCCTTGTTCTCGGGTGCCTCATCTACATCGCCGAAGGCCACTCTTCGGAAGAGTTCAAGAGCATACCCGCAGGCATGTTATGGACCGTTAAAATACTGTTCGGCCTTCCGTTCGAGCACGTGCATACTGCAGCCGGTATGTGGGTATTTTTCGGAGTGAAGATGACCGGACTTCTCTTGTTCGGAGCATTTACGGGTCTTATTGGAGGAATGTTTCAAAATATCCTTCTCGGGCAGCTTAAAGGTCACCACGCGCCCACTCCAACTGCCTCAGCGAGCGCAGCACAGGATGATGACCATTAAGAAATAATCCGCTTTCGCGGATTATTTAGCGGATGCTTTCTTCAAAAGTGCCGCGAGGCGGGACTTCTTCCGAGCCCCTGCGTTCTTCTTGATGATGCCGCGCTTCACGGCTTTATCTATCGCCTGGTATGCCGCTTTCAACACATCTTTCTGCGCATCGCGCGCAAGACCTGCGGTCTTCTTCGCTGCTTTCATCGCTTCAGCCATCGCACGTTTGCGGCGGATGTTGAACACGCGCTTCCTTTCAGAAGAACGGATCGCTTTCTTCGCGCTTTTCGTTATTGCCATTGGGGTCGAATGTACCGTGAAAGAGCATTAAACGCAAGTTCGGGGCAGGCGTAGCCCCGATGAGATACAATTCCTGCATGATCGGATCGTTGAGAGGGAAAGCAATTGGATTCGTGCGCGATACCGTCATCGTCGAGGTACAGGGGGTCGGGTACGGGGTTTTCGTCCCCGTATCGGTACTCGCGGACATACAAGAGAACGACGAGCTTTTCCTCTATACCTATCTTGCCGTTCGCGAAAACGCTCAGGACCTCTACGGGTTCCCCACGAAAGACGACCTTTCCTGGTTCACGCTGCTCCTGTCGGTTTCAGGCATCGGCCCGAAATCGGCGCTTTCCATACTGAACGCAGTCGATGTCCCGTCCCTTGAACGCGCGATCGCAGGGAAAGATGCGGCATCACTCTCCCGCGCATTCGGTATCGGAAAGAAAACTGCGGAGAAGATAGTCCTCGAGCTGAGAGAAAAGGTATCCGTACCCGAGTCGGGCCCCGCAGAGTCTGGCACCGACGCCGAAGTCATTGATGCATTGGTCAGTTTGGGATATTCGCTTCGTGAAGCGCGAGATGCAGTACGCGCCATTCCAGGAGGGATAGAGGGGACGGAGGGGCGGATACGCGAAGCGATACGCATCGCATCTCGCAGCGCCGCATGAAAGAAACAGTAAAAAGGATCCTGACGCGCCTTCTCTCGAAACGCGGATTCGAAGCGCTGCTTTCCGTATATCATTTCATCTTCGCATGGGGGGCCGCATTCTGGCATGGCTTCCCTGCCCGGCGCCTGACCGTGATCGCGGTTACGGGAACCAAGGGAAAGTCATCGACCTGCGAGATGATAAACGCGATCCTTGAAGAAGTGGGGTATCGCACCGCCCTTCTATCGACCATCCGATTCAAGATCGGAACAGAGTCCGCGCCGAACCGGTTCAAGATGACCATGCCTGGCCACGGACACACCCAGAGCATGTTGAAGCGCGCGCTCAACCGCGGCATGACGCATGCGGTGGTTGAAGTGACATCTGAAGGCGCGCGCCAGTTCAGAAACGCGGCTCTCTATCCGAATGCGCTCGTATTCACGAACATAGCACCCGAACACATTGAATCGCACGGTTCGTTTGAAAACTACAAGAACGCGAAGCTTGCGATAGGCAACAGCCTGCTTCGCTCCCCTAAGCGCCCGCGCATCATGGTCGCGAACGCGGACGATGAAGTGGGAGCCAAACTGCTCGCCTTCCCCGTCGATCGCGTATTACCATACCGGCTTAAAGATGGAGAACCGTACGCGACATCAGATACATCTTCTTCCCTCACTTTTCGCGGTGTAACCTTCGACATTCCGTTTCCCGGTACGTTTTCTGTGCTTAATGCGCTTGCTGCAGCAACGGTCGCAGCAGAGCTCGGAGTCTCCCCTGAAATTATCGCGCGCGGATTGTCACGCATGAAGCCCATTCTTGGACGCGTCGAGATGATCGAGGCAGGGCAGCCATTCCTTGCGGTCGTTGATTATGCCCACACGACCGACTCACTCCGCGCGCTCTACGGCGCGTTTCCGAACCGCCGCAAGATCTGCGTCCTGGGTAATACTGGCGGCGGGCGCGACCGATGGAAGCGCCCTGAGATGGGGCGTCTCGCGGATGAAACATGCGCGGAAGTGATACTGACGAACGAAGATCCGTACGATGAAGACCCGCGCGCCATTGTCGAGGAGATGGCCGCTGGAATGAAACGGAAACCGCAGATCATCATGGATCGCAGGGAGGCCATACGGCATGCGCTTTCGCTGGCGCGCACAGGCGACGCGGTTCTTATCACCGGAAAAGGTACTGACCCATACCTCATGGAGGCCGGAAACAAGAGGGTTCCGTGGAGCGACGCAGAAGTCGTGCGTGAGGAACTTGCCCGTCTTATAAAGAAGTAACCGCTGCCGCGAAACTACGCGGCTTTAGCTTGTTCATGTACACTGACCGTATGCAGCCGCGCGGCATAAGCGCCATCGGGACTCTGGTCGGTTTCATCGGTATCCTTCTCCTCCTAGGAGTACTCTGGGTCGCGTCAGGCGGACCGTCCCGCTCCATTTCGCGAGAAGGGCCGTTCCTCTCGCCCCCGACTGCACCGCGTGTCGATGTGATGACGGGGCGTATCATTCCCGGCGGATCAAGCGTCGCCGAGGAGGGAGGTACTCCGCTTTCTGAGCCGGACGGGGAAGACGCGCCGAGTGTCGTTGAAACGATAGTAAATAGCGGCGTCAGTATCGGCGGCGCCGATTCACCGTATGCCGCACATGTGACTATTAACAAGGCCTCCGCTACACAAAGCGATGCGAATAAGGAGTACGTGACGATATCGGTCTCGAGAAAAGCGCCGGGAAGCGTCACGATGACCGGATGGGTACTTGAGAGCAAGAAAAAAGCGGTGCGTGCTTCGCTAGGATCTGCTGCGAACGTGTACATGCTGGGGTCGGTCAATAACGAAAGCCCGGTGACCGTCCCGCCGGGAGGCACGGTGTACGTAACCACGGGGCGGCCGCAGAGCGGCGTGTCATTCCGCGTCAACGAGTGTTCGGGATATCTTGATCAGTTCCAAACGTACTATCCGAAACTCGATAACCAATGCGCGAGCCCCGAAGACGAAATGCAACTTCGCGCTGACCGCATCGGAAATGATGCAGAGTGCGAAGCGTTTGTCGACGAACTTTCTTCCTGTCAGATATACACGGAAGCCGTGCCGTCAGGGCTTTCATCCGCCTGCAGGAATTTCGTCGTCTATGATCTGACCTATAACGGATGCGTCGCGCTTCACCGAGCGGACCCCGATTTTTTTGAAAACGAATGGCGCATGTACCTTTCGCGCGATCAAGAGCTGTGGGAAAACGGACACGACACGATCCGCCTTCTCGATGAGAACGGAAAGCTGATCGCTTCCGTCACGTACTGAAGAACCCCCTCTTTTCTTCCTCCGTGGCGAGCCGGATATCGTTGAATGATTGGTAGATCCTTATCCCATACGAACTGCCGTCAGGCCGCACGCTCTGTATCCACACTTTTTTAAAGCGCTGTTTCGGCCACTCCACCACCCGGAAAAACCCGTCGCTTCTCCGGACAATATCATCCTTAGAATAATACGGCTCCGGACTCGGCTCACGCTTATGCCGTCCGTGCCGAGCGAACCTTCCCTCTGCTCCGTCAAACATCGCGCAAAAATGCGCCGGGGGGTTGCCCTTTGTGTGTCGCAGTTGTGTGCACGGCAACGGACCGACTTGCGCATCCGTGCCGGGAACTCATCCCACCGGCTTTGATATTCATAATTCCGGTAAACTATACGGCCTGTCGCCGTCACGTCAACCGTTTTCAGCCCGTCTGGTGTTGAAAAGAATGATGCCCGCGCATACAGCGACATTCAAGGATTCTTTTGTACCGAACATGGGGACCTCGATCACGTCATCACACTCCTCAATCACTTCTTTAGGCACGCCATCTACTTCGTTCCCGAAGACGCAGGCAATCGGTCCTTCAGATTTCGCATCGGTGTACGAGCGGGCGCGCGGATGTTGCTCGACCGCTATAACCCTGACCCCTGACTTCTTGAGATTCTCGATGCACGCGAATATGTCCGGCTCGGACTCCCAGGGGACCGTATCCTCTGCGCCAAGCGCCGCTTTTGAAAGTTTTGCATTCTTGCGGCGGAACCGATCGAGAGGCGCCGGCGTATAGCCGGTAAGATAGATCCGCGCGACTCCCGCCGCGTCTGCGGTTCGGAATATGGAACCGACATTTTCTGCGCTCCGAATATCGTGAAGGATGACGAAAACCTTATGGCCCATCGTGGTATAGTGCCACCATGGAAAGCTTTTTCCCAGAGCTCTTCTTCCTCTCTTTTATCGCTCAGATCATACTCAGACTCGCTGTCGCCGGCGTTTTTTTCTATGACGCGCAGAACATATGGCGCGCGCTTCCGAGCCGACGCATCTTTGCGGCCGCATCCGCGCTCATCGGGACACTGATCGCGATCGGGCTCTTTACCCAGATCGCCGTCATCGCTGCCGCAATACAAGCCGTCATGGCAACGCTTCGGTACCAGAAAGAATCTGTCTTCGGAAACAAGATCGTTCTCATCTTGTCGCTTGCCATCCTCCTTTTCCTTCTGATCGCAGGGCCCGGCGGGATCGCGCTCGACTTGCCGTACTAACTGGAAAAATCCTTCTTTTTAAAGCATAATCCGGGAATTCGCCCGGTGGCGAATACGAATTTTTACTCGCGCCCGTAGCTCAGTTGGTAGAGCAGCTCCCTTTTAAGGAGACGGTCCCAGGTTCGAGCCCTGGCGGGCGCACATGAAATACTTAGCGACTCGTGACCACTGATCACTTCTTCAGTAAGAACGTCTCCAGAAGATCTTCGAGGCTTCCCTCTCCCATCCGCGATTTGTGATAGAGCGTCACTAACTCGCGCGACAATTCTTCCGGCGGCGTTTTCATCTTCGAAAGTGCGCTTTTTGCTTTCGTATAGGCGAAGGGTTTGAGCCCCAACTCCGTCGCGGAATCCGTTTTAGACGCGAGGACCAGCGCGCGCGCTTGCCAGGAAAGCGTGCCGTGAATCTCTTCCGGCGCTGCGCCATATTCGATCATTCTTCGGTACAGAACCCATGACCTCTTTCGATCCCCTTTCGCAAAAGCATCAGCGAGCGCGAACACGTTCGGTGCGATTTCTTCGTCCTGTTCTTCTTCAAACGATTCAATCCGGGCTTCCGAAGGTAGTTTTTTCTTAAGAGCTGCATCTACATCGGTGATCGCGATCACGGGCGTATCGCTATTCGAAAACGTTCCAAGGTGCGCGAGAAACATTTCCGCTCCTTTCTCATCCTCCATAGGACGGTCGAGATAGAGCGCTGTCTTTTTGGAAAAAAGCCCCGATGCTCCGACGTGCCCCGGCGCATCTGCGAACGGGAGATTACCTTCTCCGAACCGCACTAACTCATGACCTTTCGCAATCTCCAGCGCGCGTTTTTTTACTTTCGGAAAATCGGAACCGGTGAGGATATAGAGCATGTTCACTTCTTACTATAAACCCACGTGGATGTTCCGTCAGCGAAGATCACACGGCGGCGTGCATAGACGGTTGTCTCTTCGTATCTGTCTATACGCGACAATTCTTTTTTCGTAACGAGAAGAATAAGGCCGCGAACATGTCTCCCGCGGGACGGTTTGATGCAGTAATATCGCGTTCCGTCGATTCGCACGGGAGCCCGCGTGAAGCCGCGAAGGACCGCGGATGTGCCTTTCGCACTTCGCCCGAACACTTTCCGTTGGATGCGCGGGTCCCGAAGCGTACCGTACACGAACAGAGAAACGCTCATGTTAATTTTTCCATTTCTCCCCAGTTCTTTCCTTGAGCGCCCGACACCACGAGCGGAATGCCGTTCATCTCTTCCTTCGAAAGGACGTTCTGCATGATGTCTCGCGTTTTATGAGAAAGCTCCGTAACCGCGTCTTCAGGAACCTCGAACATCAACTCGTCGTGTATCTGGAGCACGATAGCCGCGCCTTCGTGTTCTTTCTCAAACAGCGTATGGAGGCGCGCCATCGCGATCTTCACGATATCGGACTGCGTACCCTGCATCGGCGCGTTGATGGCCATCCGTTCCGCCTGTGCCCGGATGTAAGGGATTTTCGAACGGATGCCCGGGAAATATCGTCGCCGCCCGAAGTACGTTTCTGTGTACCCAAGCCGCGCCGCGTCCCTCCGCGTCTTCTCAAGGAATTCCGCAAGCGTGCCGAACGTTTCGAAGTAACGAGTGTAGAATTCCTGAGCTTCTGCGCGGTCGCATCCTAAGCTGTCCTTGAGCGCATTAACCCCCATACCATAGAGAATGCCGAAGTTAATGACCTTGGCGCGGCGGCGCATTTCATAGGTCACTTCCTTTTCCGGTACGTTGAACACGCGGGCGGCGACCCCCGCATGGATGTCTTCCCCCTGCCTGAATATTTCCGACAGTTTTTCATCCTTCGAAAGCCAGGCAGCGATCCGCAGTTCTACTTGCGAATAGTCAAACGTAAGGAGAAGTTTGCCCGGGGGCGCAACGAATGCATTGCGGATCGCGCGGCCGAGTTCGCTTTTTATCGGGATGTTCTGAAGGTTCGGGTCCTTTGAAGAGATGCGCCCAGTCGTGGTCCCCGTCTGCAAAAACGTGGTGTGAAGCCGTCCGTCTTTTGTGAGAAGCGGCGGGATCGCATCTATATACGTACCCAGAAGCTTTGCGAGCTCCCGATACGCCAGGATCGCATCGATGACCGGATGTTCCCCTTTCAGTTTGGCGAGTTCGGATTCGCGCGTCGAAATCTGTCCCGTCGAAGTCTTTTTCTGACGCTTCGCACCTTTCCCCAAACCGAGCTTGGTAAACAGCATTTCTCCCAGCTGTTTCGGAGAATTGATATTGAATTCGCCACCCGCAGCTTCGTGGATCTTTTTCTCCAGTTTTTCAAGCTCGGTATGATACTCCTTCGAAAGCGCCGCCAGATACTCCCGGTCGACCGCAACTCCCCTCCGGTTTATTGCGTCAATTACCGGGATCAAGGGTCTTTCTATATCCTGATACACCCTCGTCAGCTTCTGAGCCGCGATAAGACTTTCGAGTTTCGCGTGCGCATCCGCAAGCGTTTCGGTCTTCGTCGCGTGCAGGATATCTTCAAGCGTCGGATTCGTGATCTCTGAATTGGTGAGCCACAGCATGACCTGCGCCTCCTTGAACATCGCTTCCTCTTCTGTTGCCACAATTACTGGCGGTTCTTTTGCTTTCTCCACTCCGTTTTTCGTAAGCGCATCCAAGCGCGACGTAAGCGAGCGAAAACCGAAATCAGCAAATAAGGTTTTGACCCGCTGCGCGTCGAATGCTTCGCTAAAAAGCGTAGGCTTCTTTAGTTTGATGGGGGCATCCGTGCGGATAGTCGCCAGGACTTTGGAAAACTGGGCCTCGTCTTCGCTCTTTTTCAGAAGCTCAACGATGCGGTCGCTGATCCCCGCTTTCTTGAAAGCTTCGGGCGTTTTTTTGAGCGCCAGGTACATATCTTCGACAGATCCGAATGCGGAAATGAGCGTGGTCGCCGTTTTCTCTCCTATCCCCGGTACCCCGATGATGTTATCGGACGGGTCGCCGCGAAGCCCCTTGAAATCCGCAATACGTTCCGGCGAAAAACCGAACCGAGCAGCGACCGCATCCTCGTCATAGAGAACGGTATCCTGGATGCCCTTGCGTAGCGTAAATACTTTCACGCGTGTCCCGTCTACAAGCTGAAGCGTATCCATATCGCCCGATGCGATGACCACATCGAAATCCTTCTTCGCCTGGAGCGCGAGCGTCCCGATGACATCATCCGCCTCAAACCCTGCTGCCTCGTATATGGGAATGCCAAAAGCAGCAAGGACGTCTCGGGACGTGCCGATCTGCACAGAGAGCGCTTCATCCATCTTCGGGCGCTTGCCCTTGTATTCTTTGTACACCTCGTGGCGATGAGTTGCTCCTGGCAGATCGTATGCAGCAACGATGTAGTCGGGCTTTAGATCTTGAATGAGCTTCACAAGCATGGCAGCTAAGCCGTACAGTGCCCCCACCGGCTCCCCTTTCGGCGAAGTGAACTCCGGGAGCGCGTGGTACGCGCGATGAATAATCGCGTGCGTGTCGAGAAGCACCAGGGTCTCGCGTTTGCTTTGGCTCTTTTTAGGTGTCATACGTGATGTCACGGACCCCTTCGCCTCTAACTTTGAAGTACATGCGGGGAAACGCGTCGGTGGCGCTCCCAGGAAGATTCTCCGGCCACTCCACTAACACTAGATTCTTCGGATCCGCTGCGGCATCCCCCCACCCGAAGGTGTCGAGGTCAGAAGGTGCAAGCCGGTACGCGTCGATATGGACCAGAGTGCGGAACGGGTCGTGCGAAAGCGGATATGACTGCGCTACGGTGAAGGTCGGACTCCTCACCGACGCGGTGACACCGAGCTGCCGTGCGACCTCTTTAACGAAGGCGGTTTTCCCCGCGCCAAGCTCGCCTGAAAGGCCCACGATATGCGCCCTCTGTGAGAGGGTTTTCGGCAAACGAGCCACGAATTCAGCGGCAAAATCAGGGAGCGTGTCGTACGTGACGAGCATATGCGCATGGTACCATTTTGCTCATGGCTGACTTGAAAAAGACGGAAGAGAGAATCGAGGAGTTGAGAAAAAAAGAAGAAGAAGCGCTTGCGGCAACGCTTTCCAAGAAATATAAGATCGAATACATCGACCTGACCCGCTCATCGATAAACACGGAGGCGCTGCGGCTGATTTCTGAAGTCGACGCGCGCAACGCCGAAACTGCCGCATTTGACGTAACCGGAAAGAAACTGAAAGTCGCTGTCCGCTCTCCGCAGCAGCCGAACCTCGTGCCGATCATGGAGAACCTGAAGCGTCACGGATTCGCGATCACCCAATACATGGTGTCCCGCCAGAGTCTTGAGCGTGCCTGGGAGCGGTACAAAGATCTGTCATTTGCGATAGAAGCGAAGCAGGGGATGCTCGATATATCGCCCGCAGAACTCAAGAAGACCGCCGAGCGGATCCATACGATCGAAGATATCCGTGCGTCGGTCGCCGAAGTCGCCTCTCTGAATCGCGTCTTCAGGATATCGAAGATCCTCGAGGTCGTGTTGGCCGGGGCGTTTTCCGTCGGAGCTTCCGACATTCATATCGAGCCCGAAAAAGAGGACGTGCGGATGCGATATCGTCTCGACGGAGTGCTCCATGACATCACGACCGTTGATTCAGAAACGCACGGCCTTATCCTTTCGCGCCTGAAGCTCTTGTCGGGACTAAAGCTCAATGTGCACGACGCACCACAAGATGGCCGTTTTTCGATCGGACTTGATCAGAAAGAGATTGAGATCCGCACATCGGTGATCCCCGGTGCGTACGGAGAAACGGTTGTGATGCGTCTTCTGAATCCAGATACGATCTCCGTTCCGTTTGAAGGATTGGGTATGGAAGAAAAGCTGCGAACGCTGATTGAGCGTGAAATCACAAGTCCGAACGGAATGCTCTTGAATACGGGGCCAACCGGTTCCGGAAAAACGACTACGCTCTATGCCTGTCTTAAGAAGATCCATTCTTCCGAGATAAAGATCATAACCATCGAAGACCCGATCGAGTATCACGTAAAAGGCGTCGTCCAGACACAGGTTGAGAAAAATTATTCTTGGCTTGACGGGCTTCGCTCCGCCCTGCGCCAGGATCCTGACGTCATCATGATCGGAGAAATCCGCGACGAAGAGGTTGCGAAGACGGCGATTGATGCCGCTCTCACAGGACATTTCGTGTTTTCGACTCTCCACACTAACAATGCGGCGGGTACATTCCCACGTCTTGCGGACTTGGGGGTTGATCCGAAAGCGTTCGCCTCGGCGATCAATGTCGTCATGGCACAACGTTTGGTACGAAAACTCTGCGAGGTTTGCAAGAAAAAGGTCCCGCTTGAGGGGGCGACCAAAATATCGGTCGAACAGATTCTCTCAGGACTACGTGATAAAAGCGTTATCCCGGCGGATACTGCTTCGGCATATGTACCGGTGGGATGTAGCGCCTGCAACGGAACCGGATATAAAGGACGAATCGGTGTTTTCGAAGCTCTCGTGGTTGATGATGAGATGGACAAACTGTTGCGCACTTCCCCTTCCGAACACGAAATCCAAGCGCTCCAGAAGAAACGCGAGATCATGACTATGGCAGAGGACGGCGTCGTCAAAATCGTAAACGGCGTCACATCGGTTGAAGAGCTGCGACGTGTCGTGGAAATCGACTAGTCGGAAAGAAAAAACGCACCCCTCTAAACGACACTTTGCAAAGGTGGAAAACCGATCGGGGGAGAGCCAGAAAGCAAGGCGAACCTTGTACCAGCGCATCCGTACAGCAGTGCCACGGCGTCGTTTAGATGGGTGCGGTTTCTCGTTTCAAAAGAAAGTTCCTCCTACGGCCTGCCTCCGGCATCGGCCCTTTCCGCATAGCGGAACCGGAAAGAATCAAACGCAGGTTTTATTCTTTCCCTCGGGTTATAATGAATGTTATCACAGTATAAGCAGTATGTCAAGCCCCGCGGACAAAGCCCCCGACAGCTCGCTCGACCAGACCCTGCGTCCGTCGGTGTGGGAAGAGTACATCGGCCAGAAGGATATAAAGGAAAACCTCCGCGTTCTGATCACAGCGGCTAAGGAGCGAGGGCATACGCCTGAACACACGCTTCTCTACGGTCCCCCCGGTTTAGGTAAAACGACTTTGGCGCACTTGGTCGCTCATGAGCTTGGCGTCCCGATGCGTGCGACCGCAGGCCCCGTTATCGAGCGCGTGGGCGATCTCGCCGCTATTCTTACGAATCTCGAGCCTGGTAGCGTTCTTTTCATTGATGAGATACACCGCTTGAACAAGACCATCGAGGAAGTGCTCTACCCCGCTATGGAAGCGGGGAAACTCGATATCATCATCGGTAAAGGACCATCTGCCCGCACCATCGAGCTTTCGCTTCCGCCATTCACGTTGATAGGTGCTACGACGCGGATAGGATTGCTCTCTTCCCCCTTGCGTTCCCGTTTCGGCGGCGGCGTCTTCCAGCTTAACTTCTACTCGGAACAGGATATCGAGCGGATACTTGCACGCTCCGCGGTCATCCTCGGTGTCGAAGCAGACCCCGAAGCATTGACCGAGATCGCGAAGCGCTCGCGAAAGACGCCCCGCATCGCAAACTACCTGCTCAAGCGCTCACGAGATGTTGCACAGCTCGAGCGCTCGCGCTTAACGCAGGGGATCGCGAAAAAAGCGCTCATCATGATCGGTGTCGATGACGCCGGTCTTACTCTATCGGATCGAAAAATATTAGAAGCGCTCCTCGTTAAATTCGGCGGCGGCCCCGTCGGCGTAAAAACACTGGCGGCAGCATCCAGCGAGGAAGAGGAAACGATCGAGGATGTTTACGAGCCGTATCTTTTGCAGGAAAATTTCATTGAGCGCACGCCGCGCGGACGCGTCGCAACAGCCCGCGCTCGTGAACACATCGGGAACGTGGGGCCGCAACCTGAGCTTCTGTAGTATGGCGGGACATAATAAGTGGAAACAGATCAAAGAGAAAAAAGGAAAAGAGGATGCCAAAAAGAGCAAGGAATTTTCGAAGTATGCCCGTCTGATCGCAGTTGAAGCACGCTTGGCGGGGGGCAACTTGCAAAGCCCTTCGCTTAAAGCCGTCATTGAACGCGCCAAAGCCGCGGGACTGCCCAAGGAAAATATAGAGCGAGCCATAGCAAAAGGGTCGGGCGTCGGTGGCGAAGCGCTCGAGGAGATCACCTATGAGACATACGGCCCGGCGGGTGTTGCGGTCCTGATCGACGTCTTTACTGATAGCAAGAATCGCACCTCGCAGGAATTGCGCCATCTGTTATCTGAGTTGGGGTACGCGCTCGCAGCGCCTGGCTCAGCTGCGTGGGCGTTCACGAAAGACGCGGAGGGTACCTGGAAAGCGACGACCACGGTTCCGATTAACGACGGGGATGCCGACAAGCTCGCCGCCCTGATCGAGGCGCTTGAAGCGCAAGACGACGTCGAAAATGTTTCAACAAATGCAGAATAAAAGACAACCAACCCGCTCAAGTTTTGCGAAGCAAAAGTTGAGCGGGCACGTGCAGAATAGATCTATAGCAATCGACCCGGGGTATGACCGCATGGGAGCGGCCGTATTTGAAGGTAGCACTCTTATCCACTCCGAATGCTTTGAGCCGCCGAAGGGAGGATTTGCCGAGCGCCTTCGGGCCATCCACGAGAGGGTAGCGGCTCTCATAACGGAATACTCGCCCTCCTCACTTGCTCTCGAGACCCTTTTCTTCAGCAAGAATCAGACGACTGCCATAAAGGTGGCGGAAGCGCGGGGCGTTATCGAGCTCGCTGCTGCAGAAGCCTCTATCCCGGTCGTCGAATACTCCCCTCAGGCAGTGAAAACCGCGGTCACGGGATCAGGAAACGCGGATAAGGAAGGGGTCAAGAAGATGGCAATGCTGCTTCTCAAGTTGCCAGAAAAGAAGCGCCTTGATGATGAATATGACGCAATCGCGTTAGGGGTTGCCCACACTGCGTCCTATAAATCCACACCTCTGTAGAGCGCCTCTTGCGCAGTAGAAAAGTTTTGCTACAAAGGTAGTGTTATAGACACACGCATGGCGGGAAAACCAAAAAAGAAGCGCGGGGACGATGAATTCGACCCGAAAGAAGCGGGCGCGGAAGACGTGGCTGAGGAAGAGCTTAAGGAGCCCGGAGAATTCGAAGACGATCCCGAGAGCGAGTGGATGGACGCACTCGACGAAGAAGAATCCTATTAATCCCCCTCCTGGGGATTTTTTATTTCTTCACTATGCGGACAATCCGATGCTTGCCGATGCGGAATACATCTCCGGATACTATGGGCGGATTCGGTACTTGTATCTTCATTTCCTGTTCCCCTGTGTGAATTTTTCGTATAGCGCCTGCAGTGAGAAGCCGCGTGAATTCGCTATTCGAAGCAACGAGCCCCGAGCCCACGATCGTGTCGCGCAGATCGTTCTTTAATACCAATTCTTGGACATCCTCAGGCACTCCGCCTTTGGAAAACGTATCAATGAAATTTTTCTTTTCCTTATACGCTGCATCGCTTCCGTGATACATACGGACGAATTCGTGCGCGAGTGCGAGTTTTGCGTCCCGAGGGTGCCCCGACAGGAGTGATTCTAATTGTGCGAGCGGAAGCCGTGTCGCGTGCGTAAAGTATGTCTTGAGCTGCGAATCTGGTACGCTCATCGTCTTTCCGAACATCTCTCTCGGCGTGTCTGAGAGATTGATGGTGTTCCCCCAGCTCGAACTCATCTTTCTCCCGTCTGTCCCGAGGATGAGTTCCGTCATAAGGACGTGTTGCGGTTTCTGACCCGCGCGTTCTTGGATCGTCCGTCCTGCCAGCAGATTGAATTTCTGATCCGTGCCCCCGAGCTCAACGTCCGCTTGAACCGCGACGGAATCATACCCCTGCATCAAGGGATACAGGACTTCGCGCAACGACACACGCTTCCCTTCCTGAAGGCGTCGTTTGATGTTGTCGCGTGCGATGAAGTCCGCGACCGAAAAGAGATTCGCATGTTCTCCGATGTCGCGGTAATCGAGCTTGAGCAGCCATTCAGAGTTCTTCCGCACCTCGAGTTTCGCGCGATTGAGAATCTTCCCCACCTGTGCGATATAGGTTTCGAGGTTTTGCGCCACCTGTTTTTCAGAGAGCATGGGCCGCTCCGCGTCCTTGTCCGATGTGTCTCCGACAACGCCTGTCGCGTCCCCGATGATAAATACAATCTGGTGCCCTAGATCCTCGAAGTCCTTGAGCTTTAGAAGCGGTACGGAACGCCCGACATGAAGGTGCGCGCTCGTAGGATCAATGCCGAGCTTGATGCGTAACCTTTTCCCGGAATGGAGCAACTCCTTGAGCGAATCCGCGGACGGTAAGATTTCCGCAACACCGCGCGTCAATACTTCATGAATCTTATCGGGGTCCGTCGACGGGGCCCCTCTGAGGCCGAACATTTGATTACTGTAGCATAGGGCTAAACGTCAACGAGGAAAATGCCCGCTATGCTACGATTCACACAATGAAAAAGCTCTGGAAGAAAGTCATGAAACACCGCCGGGAGCTTGTGTTAGGCGGCGGATCGATCCTCCTCGTCCTTGTCGGGTTTACCGCGGTGTGGGCAGCGTCGCTGAAGATCCCTGACGTTGCATCCCTCGAATCGCGCAAAGTAGAACAGTCGACGAAGATCTACGACCGGACGGGCACCGTGCTTCTCGATGATTTATCGCAGGACGTGACGCTCACTCTCGTTCCCTTGGCGGAGATTTCCCCGTACATCCAGAAAGCCGCTATCGCGATCGAGGATTCTGAGTTTTATTCCCACAACGGCATCCGCATCACATCGATCGTACGCGCCGTGCTCTCCAACGCTCTCAACCTTCTGGGGCTATCTGACGGATACACCCAGGGGGGTTCAACCATCACGCAGCAGGTCGTGAAAAACTCGATCCTCACGACCGACCGCACGGTGACACGTAAATTCAAAGAGTGGGTGCTTGCGCTCAAATTGGAGCAGGTTCTCACGAAAGAGAAGATCCTCGAACTCTACTTGAACGAAGCGCCGTACGGAGGACCCATGTACGGGGTCGAGGAAGCCGCAAGCGCCTTTTTCGGCAAACACGCCAAGGACGTCACTCTCGCCGAAGCCGCATACCTTGCAGCGCTCCCCCAGGCCCCCACATACTATTCGCCCTACGGAAACCATCGCGACGCCTTAGAAACACGGAAGAATATTGTTCTCTCCCGCATGAAAGAGCTCGGCCTCATAACCGACGCGGAATACGATGCGGCTAAAAGCGAACCGGTGACGTTCCTGCCGCGTGCATTTTCTGGCATCCGCGCGCCGCACTTCGTCTTTTATGTCCAGGAGCAGTTGGAGCGCGAGTTCGGCCGCGAAGCGCTCGAGGAATCCGGCTGGCGCGTCATCACTACGCTCGATGCGGATCTGGAGGCACGGGCGGAAGAGATCGTAAAGGAAGGCGCGCTCCGGAATAAGGAGAACTTCAACGCGGAAAATGCTGCGATCGTCGCAATAGAGCCAAAGACCGGCGACATACTCACCATGGCCGGTTCCCGCGATTATTTCGACCCGGAGATCGACGGCGCGTATAACATCGCGCTTGCGGAACGCCAGCCGGGATCCGCTTTCAAACCGTTCGTGTATGCGCAATCCTTCCTTGAAGGATACACGCCGAGCACCATCCTCTTTGACGTACCGACGCAGTTCTCGACTGCGTGCAGCCCGCACGATCTTTCAAGCGAGCCGCCCTGTTACTCACCGCAGAACTATGACCTCAAGTTCCGCGGGCCGATGAGCATCCGCCACGCGCTCGCACAGTCGATAAACGTTCCTGCTGTCCAGGCGCTGTACCTTGTGGGGATTTCGGACGCAATACGGCTCGCGAAGCTCATGGGCATCACGACCCTGAAAGACCCCGCGCGGTACGGCCTTACCCTCGTCTTGGGCGGCGGTGAAGTGTCCTTACTTGATATGACGTCGGCCTACAGCGTGTTTGCGAATGAGGGGGTCAGGAATCCGCCGCGCGCGATCCTTCGAATAGAAGACCGTAACGGGAACGTGGTAAAGGAATACCCCGCCTCGCCCCAGCAGGTTCTTGATCAGAACGTCGCCCTCATGATTTCCGATGTGCTTTCTGATAACTCGGCGCGCGCGCCGGAATTTGGCACGGACTCGGCACTCTACTTCTCCGGCCGGCATGTCGCGGCTAAGACCGGTACCACGAACGACTATCGCGACGCGTGGATATTGGGTTACACCCCTGACATTGCAGTCGGTGCATGGGCTGGAAACAACGACAACACGCCGATGGAGAAGAAGATCGCGGGGTTCATTATCGCCCCGCTGTGGCGCGAATTTTTCGATTATGCGCTTACTAAATATCCGTCAACCCCGTTCCCTGTCGCATACGACACGGGGGCGAACAAACCCGTCCTCACAGGCTCGTGGCAGGGACCCGACGGGTCAGTCCACTCGATTCTTCATTGGGTCGACAAGAACGACCCGCGCGGACCGTACCCCGTAAACCCGGCGAGCGACCCGCAGTACGCTTACTGGGAGGCGGCCGTCGCTCGCTGGGCATCGCAAAACGGATATTCGACTGGCGTGCCCGCCTTCTGATCAGCGGAGGTCGCGAATCGTCTCGCGGGCCTTCGGCTCCTCCTTGAAAAGCACTTCAAAGATTTTCCCGCGGGACAGGCGTATAGCATTCTTCGCAACAGACGAACAGCGGATGAAGGCGACGCCGTTTGAAACGGAAACGTCTGATGGTTGTATGGAAACACCGGCAACGCTGCCCACTGCTCGGGCGACTGCCTTTTTGAGGGAGTCGTGCGGCGGAGCAAACCGTTTAAACCGCGAAAGAAAGTCCGAAAGCGGGTTCATGCCTATCGGTTCATCGGCATTACGAGGTACGTGAAATGCTTGTGCGGAACATCGGTAATGACCATAGGCCGACCGTGCCCAGCGATCGAAAACGTGACGCTGTCACCTGAAACGACCGGGAGGGCATCGGTTATGTAGCGTGCATTGAAATTGATGTCGATATCCTCACCCTCAAGCGTTGCGGGAATCGCGTCGTCTGTTTCGCCAATCGAAGCATTCAGCGCTTTCACGGAAAACGTTTTTTCTGACGGCCGCGGCGCTAAGTGCACGTGATTGAACGAGTCCGTGAATATCGAAACCTTCTTGAACGCCCTGATCGCATCGTCCTTGAGGCAGGTTGCAGACACTACGAAGTCCTTTGGTATGACTGCGCGGTAATCTGGAAACGCGCCATCTATCGTTCGTGAAGTGATGTGTCCGAAATCGACGATGAATGAGCACTGATTTTCGCCAACGCGGAGCTCAACATCCCCGGCGTCCTCGACCGCGCGAAGGATATCGCCGACGTTCCGAGCCGGGATGAGCGTTATCGGAAAACTCCCCTTTCCCTTGATCGGGACGCGCACTTCAGCGAGACGGAACGAGTCGGTTGCAGCGGCGACGAGCTCGCCGTTTTCGAGTGTAAGCGCCACCGATGCGAGCTCTGGCTTGACGCTCGAGTTTGAAGCAGCGAACGCGACCGAACGGAGGGCGATCGTCAGTTCCCGCGACGGAACGGTTGCTGACCCACCTTTCCCGCCCTTAACTGCGCTGATGGTCGGGAACTCAGCGGCGTCGACAGCGGTGATCGAAGTCTTGCTCCGGTCTCCGGCGATGCGGAGTGTGTTACCGGACGTCGTGAGTGTGATTTTCTGGTCAGCGAGTGCAGATACCGTTTGCGCGAGTATGTGCGCTGGAACCGCTACGACGCCCTGCTCAAGCACTTTCGCCTTAAGAGCGACCTCCACGGAAAGATCGAGGTTCGTTGCCCGTAATACCGCTCGCGCGCTGTCGACGACGAACACCACACATCCAAGAACCTGGAGCGATAGATTCTTGTTTGCGACTTTTGCGGCGATCGAGACCGCGCGATCAAGATTCTCTCTGAGTATTTCTATTTTCATAAAGAGTAAAGGTAAAGAAAGATTCTTATTCTAATGGTCTGTGTAAAAGTGGATACCGAGAAATACGCTTCACTGTCGCCTCATTTACGGAAATGGGATGTGAAGAACGCATGAAGAAAGGTGTGTGGGTGCGCTGCGGATGCGAACAGCCGACTTGCGTTTCGTTGCGGGTGTTGTGCGAGGCGCGATGTACACAGGGAAGCGTCATTTTTATGCACAGTTATTTCAACATGCCGCGTATCTCATCGAGCTGCGTTTTCAACTCTCCGTCCGCAGCGATATCCCCACGCACCTTTTCGCACGCGTGGATCACGGTCGTATGGTCACGTCCCCCGAACACCGATCCGATCGCTGGATAGGAGAGATGAAAGTCTTCGCGGAGGATGTACATGATGATCTGGCGTGGGCGGACGATCTCGCGGCGGCGCGTCTTTGCATACATCGAGGCCTCGTCTATGTTGTAAAACTCCGCGATCTTCGTGATGACGTGCTTTACCGACACGGTGCGTTTCGGGCGCATCGTGGTCTTTATGAGTTCGCGTATCTGCTCCTCGGAAAGGTTCCCTTTGAGCTGAATCTGACAAAGGATGCTGTTCAACATGCCTTCAATCTCGCGGATGTTTCCGGGGACGGCAAGCGACACCTGCTCTATCGTCTCGTCAGAGAGGGTCAAACTCATCGATTCCGCCTTCGTTTTGATGATGGCCATGCGCGACTCGTGATCAGGCTCATTGATGGCGACCGCCATTCCCGCAACGAACCTTGATTTAAGCCGTTCTGTGATGTCGGGGATGAGATTGGGGTGCTTATCGGACGAGCACACCACCTGTTTGTTCGCATCATGCAGCGTATTGAAAAGGTGGAAAAACTCTTCCTGTATCGTCCCTTTTTTCGAGAAGAATTGTATGTCGTCGATGATAAGGACGTCATACGAGCGGTACTTTTCTTTGAATTGGGGGATTGTGCGGTTATTGAGTGCATTCATGAATTCGAATCCGAAGCGCTCAGCCGTGAGGTAGAACACCTTCTTCGATGGAAAGAGTTTCTTGACGTGGTTCCCCACCGCCTGAACGAGATGCGTTTTCCCGCGTCCCGTTTCGCCATACACAAAGAGCGGGTTATACGCAATACCAGGGCTTTTGACGACGACCTGCGAGGCGGTATACGCAAGCTCATTGAACGGCCCCACGACGAACGCTTCGAACGTATAGCGGGGGTTCAGGTGATCGGATCTGTTGATGAAATAATCCGAAAGCGGCAGCTCCGATTCCGGCCGGGGGTCGATCACCACCTTTTCTGGCACTTTTCGGGGGCTCTCCTTCGAGACCACGTATTCAACTCCGCGGATAGTGTCCACAAACCCCCGCAAGGTCTTCAAGACGAGCTTGCCGAATCGCTCCGATACCCACTCTTTAGAGAGCTGGTTCGGGACACCGATGATGACCACCCCGTCTTCGATGCGGACGATGTGCGTTTCGGTGAACCACATCCGGAAACTGGCAGGAGATATCGAGAGCTCGATGTTCGTGAGCGTGTTTTCCCACAACTGCTTCGTATCGAGTTCCATGAAGGTACCATTATTGCGCATGTGGACAAACGCGCCAACTTGCGGAAAACACCCGCACATGGTAATAACATGTGGATTAGCTGTGAATAGCTTTTTTGTCAGTACAGGAGCTTTCTCCTGGTATCATTCCAAGATATGAAAAGAACGTATCAGCCGAAGAAACGCAAACGCAAGACCACACACGGGTTTTTGGTGCGCAAACGATCGAAAACCGGTGCGAACGTTCTTCTTCGCCGGCGCAGAAAAGGCCGCAAGAAGCTTTCTGTGTAACGATGTTGTCCCGCCGCGCGCGAGTGACAAGAGTTGAAATCGAGAAACCCGGCGGGCGTCGGGTTTCTTTTCGTTTCGGCTCCCTGCGGATCGTAGGCGGTGGGGATTCCCGCGGGGCGGTTGTCGCTTCCAAAAAACGTTTTAAAACATCGGTTATTCGGCACAGGGCGCGCCGGCGCATGTATGCGGCCCTCCGCGAGTGTTTTAAAGAATTTGGGAAAGCCGGGGTGGTCATCGCGTATCCTGACCCGAGCGCGCTCACAGTACGGTTTGCGGAGCTTCGCGAGGCGCTCCGGGCTGCGCTCGCTCAGCAAAGGTCATAAGGTACAGCCCCATGAGATATGCCTCGCGGTGGGTGGCGAGGCAAAGCACGCGTTCGGTCGTTGCCCGGTGTTTTCGAAAAATATTTGAAATTGTATCTCACGGGGTACAATGCCCCGATGACCGAATTTTTCACGGCCGTAGTGTATCAGCCGATCTACAACGCGCTCGCGTTTTTTATAGGGTCGGTTCCCGGAGGAGACGTGGGGCTTGCGATCATAGCGCTTACTATCCTCATCCGCCTCGCGCTCTTCCCTCTCTCATGGAGCGCGATCAAGACTCAGATGATCATGCGGCAGCTTGAGCCGGAACTGAAAGCGATCCGCGAGAAATACAAGCAGGAACAGGAAGAGCTGGCCCGTCGCACGATGGCGGTTTTCAAAGAGAAGAAGATAAATCCGTTCGCGAGTTTCTTTCTCATTCTCATCCAGCTTCCGGTCATCATCGGGCTGTACATGGTCTTGCAGAACGAAAGCCGCGGCATCGCATTCGACCCTGCCCTGCTCTACTCGTTTGTGGCGGCGCCCTTGGATGCGTCGGTCGTGTTTCTCGGTATGGTCGATCTCACGGGAAAGAGCATCATCCTCGCGCTTATCGTTGCCGCGACGCAGTTTATATTCGCAAAGCTCATGGCCCCGCCGAAAACCCCGGAGAAAGCCGGAGAAAAGCCTTCTTTCCAGGAAGACTTTCAGAAAAGCATGAGTATCCAGATGCTCTATGTGTTTCCGGTCATTCTCGGCGTCGTCGCCTACGCGACGTCCGCCGCTATTGCGCTTTATTTCGTCGTGAGCAATACTTTCTCAATCGGACAGGAGCTTTTTGTCCGGAAGATCCATGGCAAAAGATAAGGTAAAGGAGCTGGTACGCGATCTCTCCCGGAGAATGGGAGCTGAAATAGAGGATATAGAAGAGTCGGAGATCGCCGGCCACATGCTGCTTACGATTCGTACGAAGGATTCAGGCGCGCTTATCGGCGCTCGGGGGGAAACTCTTTCGGCGCTGAATTACGTCGTAAAGAAAGCGCTTGAAGGAAAGGATGCGGAACAAGAACCCTTCCGGTTCGTGATAGACGTGAACGGATACCACTTGAAACACATCAAAATGCTCGAGGGACAGGCGAAGATTCTTGCAGAGCGCGCCCGCACATTCAAGTACGACGTCGAGATGAGCCCCATGAGCCCCTATGACCGCATGATCGTTCACGCGGCGCTTCAAGGAGAGCCGAATGTAAAAACAGAATCAGAGGGCGAAGGCAAGACTCGCCATATCGTGATCAGGTATACAGAAGACGCCGCGAAAAGCGCGGCTTAAGGACCCAGACGCAACACCCAAAGCGTAAGATCCCGTTTGTTTATAAACCCTGCGTACCTCCCGTCAGGTGAAACCGCAGGGGCAGTTACATCGATCGCGGTTCCCCCCGCCTCCTCAAGCTTTTTCACGAGCGTTGTCCGCTCAGTTATAGGGTCGATAAGCCAGAAGACATCGTTGGTTGAAAACAGCCCCATGTACCACGCTTCGAGCTGGACCTGCTCGGCCGGCACAGCACAGAGAAGGAGCGGGGCCTCAAATGGGAACCATGTACATTTTTCAGCGAAAGTGGCGACCGGCATGCGTCGCGTTTCTTGGGTTGCGAGGTCTCGGACGAAAAGCGCCGGCTCCGCTCCAAGGGTACCGCTATACGCAATGAAATTACCCTTCGGGTGCGGGAGCGCCATAAGGCCGGGTCCTTCAGCAATCTTTTCCAGTTGGCCTCCCGACAGGCGATACAACAGGCCGCTCGCGCTTGAAGGCGACGTTTCTATGAACAGTTCCTTTTCAGTCGGGAGCAGCTTCCACGATGAAAGCGTCGACGAAAATATTGACGCTCGCTGCGGCGTTTCAAGTGATGCTCGCTCGACCGAAAGTCCCGTGGCTGCCCGTGTCAGCGCGTACACTTCGCCCTCGCTCCCGGTCGGGGACAGGTCGGACGCTCCCGTGAAGAACCTGCCTGAGAGGAATTGATCAGGGGTAGAAGATGCGAGCGAAGCGACGTAGTGACGCGTAGTGTCGTTCTCATCAAGGTACTGGAGAACGAAGGTCGTATCTGAAATCCATACGATGTTGTGTATGCCGGGAAGGGTGCTGTTTGAGATCCGTACTATCGGGAACGCATCCGTACGCGCTTCGAACATATGCCCGGTTTCGCGCTCTCCGTATCGAAGTACGCCATCGCTTTTGAAGCGGAAACCTGCTACCGGCTTATCGCTTACCCTACGGAGCTGCGGTACGGGGCCGTCAGGTCCCGTATCCTCTCCGTTCGGAGAGACGACGTTCGGTCTCGTCGAATTCCCGAATGGAAAGAGTGATGAAAAAAAATCCTGAACAGGAACAGGGGTGCGGTCTTCTGGGGACGAGGTTTGGAAAAGCGACGCGAACCAAACCATTGCAGCAACGAGGCATACCACCGCTAGGACGATTCCACCGAATAAGAGCGCTTGCCGGTCTATTTTCATATCAATTCGCTTAGTAGAGCGTGCATACTGCGACGGGGGTCTGTCCGAGGTTGCACCCTCCTTCCGGGTAGGTAATGCTGGGGGTACAACTCGTGCGCGTCCAGTTTGTGCAACAGTACGTGCGATTCACTCCACCTTGGGAACCACACGATCCGAGCGATATGTGGTGATCGAGAAACAAGGTCGCTGGTGGAAGCGTCAGATCAAGCGGAGTTTGCGCCGCTCTAACAAGTAAGCTCCAGCAGGACATCTGTTCTTCGTTCGTATCCGGAGCGCACATGAATTGAGGGTTTCCTGAAGCGCACGTGCCGCCGCTTTGCGGGGCGTACGTCGCGCCGTTTCCTGAGCGACAGACGGCAACCGCAGGAGAATCGCCACACGCAAATATCTCATCATCGAAACATGCTCCTTCGGGAACGGCCTGACCGATCGAACCTGACTCCGCGCCGTTTTCCGGGTCCTGGGGATTTTGGGGCGTCTCATTTTCGCTTCCACCTCCCGCCGGGTCCCCGCGACTCTGGACCTCGAACACACAGCCGTCTTCCGCCTTGGCATCCGTAAATGCAGTTATCCGGAGAATGCAAGGGTTGATCACATATAAGAGAAGGTAGACGGACAGTAACAAGACCAACCCGATGATTGCGCCGCGGACCCGGTCGAGGCCACTCTTTTTATCCCCCGCTTTTACGCCAGTCATATATTCAAAACCGCCGTACACCAGCATGATGACGGCAAGGATCGCTCCAATGATGACGGACAGCCTAAAAAACTGATTCACATACTCTGCAAACGTCAGCCCTTCGTCATACGGGATGTCAGGTATCGGGACAATCTCGATGAAGTCCCCGGGAGCGGAAAAAGCTGCACCAGGGAGGAGTGCAAGAAGGAGAAAAAATAGGGAAAGTGCGAAACGCATGGTTACTCTACTGAAAGCTTATATGATGCTGCTGCCTTCTCGAAAATACTGCCCCCACGTGTTCCCTGCACCGAAATTGTAAATGAACCCTTGCCATTCCCGGTTTTCCTGAACGTCGCGACATACGGGGCCGCGTCTGACGAGGGCGAAGGCGTGCCGTTCAGAAGCCATCGATACGAAAGGAGATCAGGATTCCGAACGAAGTACGGTATTGCGCGGAAGGTGGCTTCTTCCCCCATCAGAGAGACGACGGCGGGCACGGCGCGGGAGAGCCAGAGCCCGGCGAGAGGCTTTACCTCGTACACTACGAGGCGCGGAGTGACATGCGGTATTGTCACAGTTTTTTCTGCGGCGAGCAGACCATCCGGGCTTTCAGCGACCACGGTCACCGTGGTCGTATCTTTGAAGCGAGCAGACGTGATGCGAGCCGACGATTTTCCGTATCCGGAAAGCGACTGGCGACGCTCCCCTTCGACAGTCCAGGTGTAGATCAACTCCTGCTTAGGTGTAGGTTTACCGTTTTTGAGGAAGTGCGGCACCACCTCAAGTTTGATCGGGCTTTCGCCGTTCGGTAGCCGCTTCCCGGAGTACGTTGGGGGGACGTATGTCTCTCCTTCCCAGAGGATATCGATCTCTGCAGGACGCAGGACATATCGGGCTTCTCCTTTGACGGCAGACCCTTCGCGTAGCGAAACCGTCACTACCGTTTCCACCCCAGCACTTCCGGAATTCAGGGTAATCGAGGTGAGGTCGATATCTTCACCGGCAAGGTTACCGTTGACCTCCCAGCGGTATGTGTAGAGACCCTGGGGGACAGAGGCCGAGGCGGTAAGCTTTACCGTCTCGTTTGGACGCTGATATGACGGAGTTGCGCCTATTGTGACCGAAATCCGCGGCATGGGCACGACAGCGGCTGAAGCGACGCTCGGAATGAGCAACACAGCTGCGATAAATGCACGCATCAAAGTACAGTATAACGCGGGGAAACACGTCGGGGGTTATCCCCCTCGCTCCTGTTCGATCGCAAGAAGCTGTGACGGATCTGAAGTGATGATTTGATCTTCCGTGTAGGAGGCGACGACTTTTATCGATACGTGTTTCAGTCCGGCAAAAAATATGCCTTCCCCGACACCGGACTCCAATAGTAGGTATTTCTCTTCGTCGGTGAGATTAAATGTCTTTTGAACTACCTCAATCGAGGTCGGAGATTGTTTGAGGAGCAGCTGGATCGAGGAGTTCGTGAGCATCGGCGTACCGTACGGGCTCTTCAAGAAGTCTTCGACGTCCTGAGTTATCGTCGCCAGACCCAGATAGTACTTTCTTCCACGTTTCGCCATCGAATAGAGGAATGAAGCCGTATCTTCCGATTTCATCATCCACCATGCCTCGTCGATCACGAGAAGGCGTTTCCGAAGCTCCCGGCGGATCGCGTTCCAGATGAAGTGCGTCACGATGTACATTGCGACCGGTTTCAGCTCGTCCTCCATGTTCCGAACGGAGAACGCCACGAATTTCTTATTGATATCGACGTTGGTCGGCCGATTGATGAACCCTGCCCAGGTTCCTTTCGTGTACTTTTCAAGACGCTGCACGAGGGATTGAGATCCTTCCATACCGGCAAGCACGAGTTCGAAATCGGAGAGAAGCGGCGGTTCCATGTTAGTGAAGTCATACTCTCCCGTGATGTCCTTGAGCGCGTATGTTTCCGTTATCGCGCGATCGATGATGGCGTCCTCCTCCGGCGTCAATCCGCCAAGCATGATACGGAACAAGCCCACGAGCGTGATGATGTTTGATCGCAATACATCGGATGGAGATTCGTCTTCACGTGGCACCGGCAGATCGAACGGGTTGATGTGGTGTTCGGACGACAACGAGATATTGAAGAATCGGCCACCGACGGCATTCGCCAGGAATTCGTACTCGCTTTCCGGATCGATAACCAGGACTTCTGTATCGAACATGAGAGAACGGAGGATCTCGAGTTTCATTGCGTACGATTTTCCGGAACCCGATTTCGCGAACACGACTGAATTGTAGTTTTCAAGCGAAAACCGGTCGAAGAGGATAAGGGAGGAGTTGTGCCGGTTTATCCCGTACAGTATCCCGCGGTCAGAGGTGAGGTCGAATGATATGAAGGGGAAGAAAGAAGACAGCGGGGCAGAATTAATTTTGGAGTGCACTTCAAGAAGATCCTGTCCGGTGGGTAAGACGCTTCGGAACCCCTGTTCCTGCTGGAACAGGGCGGGTTTGATATAGACAAGGCGGGAGTCGAGCATCGACCGGATCTCCGCTTCGGTCTTATTCAATTCCTCCTGCGTATCGCCATAGATAGAGATATACAACCCCACGTCGAAAATCTTTTCCTGTGCCTGTTGTAGCTGGTCCCGCAAGCTTTCGATGTCCTGATAGGCGGTATCAAGCACCGGGTCCCGCACCAACCCCTTTTCCTGCCGCGTCATGATCTGGCTCTCCACTTCCGCGACACGTTTCTGGAACTTCCGCAGGATCTCGGCCGTGTCAATCGGGTGGACGAATATGGAAATATCGAAGACGCGGTCGAGATTGATGATCGGCGAGAACCAGCTGTCTGAGAGGAACCGCGGGTAAGAAATGACATAGAAGGTCCGCACGAGCTTGTCGCCGAGGTTCATCTCGCGCGGCGTGATCTGAAGCGCCGATGGTGCGATGATGTCCGCGAAATCAAGCTTAGCAGCGTCGTAAATGTCTTTCGGCAAAAAAGGCGTCAGCTCCTCTTTCGGTTTCGAATTGTCTTTGCCGCGCAATAGGTCGAACAGGTCCATACGTTATAGAGGTTTACCAAACATATCTTCATTCTGTACGATGGGCTTTTCGGACTCTCCAGGATTGAATTGCTTGTACAGAAGCTCGATGATCTCTTCGGTTCCGAGCGGAATGGTACGCACGCCGGTTCGGGATAAACCTTGTTCAACCGCGCTCATCCGCTGTTCAAGCTGGGTCCGGTGTTCTTCGAAGCCCGCCACCTTCGTTTTTTCTATCGAAAGATCGCCCGCACCGAGGAAGCGCGACTCAAGGTCCTGTTTCATGTTGAGTATCGGCGGCGAATAGGTCACGACGACGAAAAACCGCTTTGACATGATATTCGCTCGCTCAGTGAAGTCCTTGACGAATTCTATGTATTCGCGGATCTGGATCTTCATCAGCTCGTCCGTCTGTGCCTTCAGACGTTCATCTAGGAGGCTGACGTACGGACGGATATCGAGTTTTCGGGATTGCGCGAATATCTGAATTGGGAAATCTATGGAGTTAAGGAAGCTTTGGAACTGGGTCAAGGTTCCCATCTGTTCGTCCTGGGATTTCAGGGCGAAGTTGATGGAGGATGCGAGCAACACCCCGACAAGAGTGTTGTCCTTAAGCACCATGACACCGCCGCGCACCTCCTTCACCGGTACGAATTCCTGAGCAGCAGCAGATTTTTTCGCGTTCGGATTTCCGACAGCCATCTTGGTATCATAGTAGCATCGAGCTTTCGTCGGATTGCCATTCCTCAACACCGTGCTGTACAGCATCGCGATCGAGGGTTACGCTTACGGTATGCAGTACCAGGTCCCGCAGTTCATCGAAGTCGAAGATAAGATCTTCGGGCCGCTGACCGCGACGCAATTCATATACATCGTCGGCGGCGTAGGATTTGCGGTCGCGATGTGGCTCATGCTTCCGTTGTGGGCCGCGGTCCTCGTGGGCGGGCCTGTTGCGGGCTTGGGTCTTGCTCTCGCTTTCTACAAGATCCACGACCGTCCGCTCGTCGTCTTTCTTGAAGCAGGATTCAATTTTCTTGTTCGATCGAAGCTGTACCTATGGCAGAAACAGACAGGCAAAGCGCCGGCGCAATCCGCACCGGACCGCGATAATGACCCTGCGAAATTTGCTCCCGCAGCGACATCTAACAAGATCAAAGACCTGGCCTGGAGTCTCGACGTTCACGACCTCCCCCGTTCAAAAGATGATCAATTCCTAGATCAGAGCGGTTTTTCCCGATAAGGATCGATACCGCTTTCATACGTCTTCGCTTGTTCTATAGGTTCTTCTGTGGCGGCTGCACGAGCGGAGGGGGGTTGTGCCTCAGTCATCGGTACATCCGTGCTAACCGCCGCAGACCCCGAGAGATTCGGCGCTTTCATTTTTTCGAGTGCGATTGAGGGACGAGAGGCAGCGGAAGTGGATTCTTTTGCCGGGAGCGCCCCGACAGTAACCGAAGCCGCAGGCGACGTTGGGGGGACTACAGGAGCTGGCTGCGATGCCTGTAGTTTTTCCCGCTCCAGACGCCGGCGCTCCAACTCCTCTTCTTCGATCCTTCGACGTTCTGCCTCCGGGATGATGCCGGTGCGTTTCGCCTGCCGCGCAAGCTCTTCGTATTCCGCGTCCGTAGGCATCCGGTCTTTCGGAAGAGGGGTATTCTTCGGTTCTATGACGTTCTCCTGCAGTCGCCTACGGGCTTCCTTGAAGATGCGATCGTTGATATCCGCAACTAACTCGCGGGTCTTTTTATTGGACAGCTCTGGCAGAAGCAGGTGGATATTGGTCTCGAGTGCCGACTCTTGCTCGATCCCGAGAATGGTCAGGTTTGTTATTTCGGATACCGCAAAGATCTGGCGAAAGTTGAGTTGGAGTTTGGTCGCCAACCCTTTGTAAATAGCGACGAGCGCTTCTGAGCCCAGGAAATCCTGTAGCGGCAGGGGCAACCTATTGAACGCCTCGTCTTTGATCTGTTGTGTAACTGCTTTCATGGCCGTTCGAATATTATTGAATTATTATTCGGCGCCTTCATCCTCAGCTTCTTCGCCAGCTCTTTCAGCTGCCTTTTCCGTAACGCCTCTGAATGCTTGCGCCTGATACGGAAGGTCAATGCCCGGGGCCTCTTTATCTGGCGGCAATCCATTCTTTATCCTGCGGTATCTGTTTATTTCATCAATAGCCGCAGGTTCTGGCCAGCCGCCGAATGCTTTCATGTGTTCGAAGTTCAACACCAGATCCTGTATTTCCGAGTCTGTCTTTTCGATGAGAAAGCTTCTGCGTATCGCAGTCCTCCAACGGTTATCGTACCCTTTGCCGGCCGTCATCATGTGTGCAAGCGTAGATGCGCTTTTCCCTATGACGGTTGCGGGGTCGAATGTGCGTTCTGGAGATACCATATCCATTTCGTCATCGGACTTGCCCGCGGTAAAGCCATACATCCCGCGTTCATGTTTCTGTTGGTGGTAGGTTATGAACAACTTGTCGTCGTTCCGCGCGAGTGCGGCGGCTTCTGCTTCGGTAAATTCACCACTGTCGACTTTCGCCCACAGATCTTTCGCTTTCTGATTGTACTCATATACCTCTTTAATACGTGCGTTCTCGTCAGCGATTTTGCCGAACGCTGACTTGTACTCCGGGTTTTTCTCCAGCTCCAGTACTTCGGAGTAGAAGCGCTTGTTATCCATTGCCTCCATCTTCGCTGCGGTCGATGCGGTTTCAGAGGCAAGTATTTGCTCCGCGCTTGCGAGTTTGTCACGAGCGTCGCTCCAGGCCTCCTTTATTGCCGAAAAGTTGTCGGAGTCGATCTTGTTTGGGGCAAAATATCCGTCTTTCAGCTGCCAGGCACCGTTCGCATCTTTTTCCCATACCGGCTCAAGTCCGGTGAGTGCCCGTGCGCCTGCAAGCGCGCGCTGGTGTTTATAGTACGCTTCCCGTTTCAGAGCCGCGATATCGCGCGCCTCGTACTGGCCGAACAGATCGCGCGAATTCTGGAACATGCTCGTCAGAGATCCGCCGTTCCACATCGAGCGCATCTTACGCAGCGGTTCGCCGACGCGGGAGGTGATGATGTCGTTGAATTCGCGCGGGTCTTTGAAGCGTTTCATGGAGTAACGGTATGCGACCGCCTGAAGCTCTTTGAACTCGTCGCTCCCCTCCAAGACCTCGCCTCGTTTGACCTTTCGGTCTAGTTCCTTGTTCATATCTATCCATTCGCCGTGGCGCGCAATACGCATCTTGTCCTTGATATCGCGGGGGAACTTATCATCCTTCATCAGCTTCTCGTAATCCTCGGGCCGGAGCATCGGTGCCCACTTGATGAGTTCATCAGGATGGTGCTCGAACTCGTCGTAGAGTCTGTCGATGAAGCCCGCGGGCATTTGTGCGTCAAGTGCCTGCAGTTTGGCGAGCGCGGTGCGGAGACCCGAGCCGCCCTGGTCCGCATCTTTCTTTTCAACGCGTTCGTAGTAACCGACAAGGCTTTCCTCTCTTTTCCGGCCATCTATACCTTTCTCGGCCTGACGCCTCCAATAATGGGCGTGGTTGGCGGATTCACGCGCATTCTTCTGGAGGTCAAGATCGCCTACTGCATTTCGCGCCTCGAGTACGCCAAGTTCCGCGACCTTCTTGAGCGTTTCTTTGTCCTCTCGATCTTTCCATGCGCCGCTGTCCCGCTCCGCTTTAAGCGCCATCAACCGTTCCTTATCCCTGGCTTTCTGCTCATAGTAATAGAACTCTTCAAGTTTCGCCTTATCAACGGCAGAACGGTCCGCTTCAGGTATTGCTTCAATTCGTGCTCGTTCAGCTGACAGTTTGGCGTACTCTTCTTCTTCGTTGATATTTCGGTATTCGCCATCCTTTCGCAGCGCAGTGGCTTTAGCTTGCGCATCCGCGTATCTTTTGAGGATGCCACCAGGCGTGTTGGCGTACTGCAAGTCGTCGTATCGGGCTTCTTGCTCTTCGTCCAGGCCGCCCCGTTTGAGGCGTCCTTCAATATTTGCAAGTCGTACCCTGCCCTCGTCGTTAAGTTTGATCCGTCCCGCTTTCGCATCCTCCAGAAACTTGCGTTCCTCGTCGGTAATACCCTGGTTTCGCCTCCGCTCCTGTAGGTCTTTTATGGTCGCGATCTCATCCTTTGTCAGTTTGTCCTTATCGATCGCTTCAAGTCGCGCAAGCTCTTTCTCTTCCGCCTCCGTTAACCCCTTATTTTTCTGCGCCTCCAATTTTTCAAGCTCTTCCTGATCGGCTTTAGCAAGCTTTCCTTCCGCTTTGCCGCGCAGTTCCTGTTCCAACTCCCCGCGTCCGAGGTCCGCTCGCCGTGCTTTTTTCGCCTCATGTAAGTCGTGGTATCCCTTCGCCCCGAAAAACTGCTGCCCGGCAACTCTGTCTAATTGTTCCTTGAGCGCCCTATCGAGAGCGGAGGATACGGGCCCTTTCTGATCGGGGCGATTCTGCTCTGCCCACTTCCGATACTTGATGGCGTAGTCGTGGGCTCTTCGGCCTATGGTATCGCGCAACAGGACGCCCGCACCGAATGCTGCAGTTTTCGGAACTGCCATGACCAAACCGCGGTAAGCCTTCGGCATCCAGCCGAATGCGGCGCCGGTCGCTTTATAGATATCCTGGAATCGCTCGGCCCCTTCCGCGCTCATCTTCTTTGCGACCGAAAGCGCGGCCCAGATGAAGCCGATCGCGACCGTGAACATCGCGACGACCCCCACCATGCCGCGGAGCGCGTCGTTGAGACCCGCCTGAAAATAGGTACCCGCTTCTCCGGAACGCCCGATAAACAGGAGCGCGTTTTTGAACTCCTCAAGTATTCCGAGGGCGATACCGGCAAGGATAAGAAAGACCGGGGCGAACATCGCCTGATTTGTAAGCGCCTTCCACCATTCTTCGGAATAATGCTTTAAAAAAGGCACACCCATACCCGCGATACCGATCGGAGACGTTATGAGAAGGAAGATGAGGACGACGAACCGCCCCACCAATAGCGCGATCACCGACAGGAAGACGAATGTCGTGACGCAGATGAATATAAGAAGCATCACGTTGTATGTCGCGTTCCGGGAAGGGGTCACCGTCTCGAGCAGCTGAGACGCGACGTCTCCTTGTAAGACTGCGCCTGTTGCAACCCCCGCAACAGGGTTTATGAACGAAGATGCCGCAAGACCGAAGGCGGAGATCTGATCGAAATCAACTACCTCAGCGATTTTCGATGCGATGCCGCAGTTTTCCGCGGTTTCTCCCTGTGCCGGATTACAGATCAGCGATTCGTACGCCGCGCGCGCGGTGAAGTTCGATACGTCGATGATCGCGCCCGCGACGAAGTAGCTGAAGTTGACAAGGAGCGCCGCGAGTATCAATCGTGCAAGGTTCTGGCTTACGCCGTAGGATTTCGCCTGGATAATGGTGCCGATCGCGGTCGCGACCAACCCGCCGATGATCGCGATATTCGCAAGATCACGGATGATGGTCCATCCTTCGCGGACCGCGATCGCATTTTCCGCCGTGATGTAGCGGCCCATTCCGATCACGAATTCGTTGACGATGAAGTTAAGGAACGCGCCGACGATCGACAGTATGAAAAGCGTGATCCACACCAGGACTTGGGTGACAAACCAGATCACGATCGAGACCGCTTCAAGCGTGAGGCGGCCGAGCGCGTCTCCCAGCAATCCTTCTAACCCCTTTCCGAACTGTTGCCCCACTTGCGCTCCGTCAACATCCTGCCCGGTAATCCCCCCTACAACGACTGCGCCGCTTGCAGCCGCAGCCGCTGCCTGGCATTCGAAGAATTTCGGAGTCGGAGGGATATATGCGGAGATATCATTTCCGGCGCATGTCGCGAAGGCGGTCAGGCCCGCTTCGCCGAATTCATCGAAAATACTCTGTTCCGTGTCTTCCTGCGTATGGGGAGTGCCTTCATGGTCAGCACGTGCGAAAAGCGGGACCACGGATGTAAAAACAGCCGAGGTTAAGAGGAGTACGGCAATGAGCGTCTTTCGTATCACTCTGCTTCGCTCTCCGATGTGGTTCTCCATGAACAAGCGTCCCGTCAAGGAACGGATACGTACATTCTATAGCGGAGAAACGCGCGCACTCTCCGCAAGAAGGGGGGAAGTCGGATAAACTAAAACCTCCGCAGAAGCGGAGGTTTTAGTTTTACGCGGCGGGCTTAATAGCCGCGCCGATTGAATTCTTCCACTGCTGCGGGAGAGATGCTTCCGACAATCTGGCTACTGCCGTCTTCAAAACGAAGGATAACCCCTCCTTGCGGGTGCACGCGTACGTCTACCGTTCGTTTTTTGTACTCCTCAGGGATGTTCAGGTGGTAGTCAAGGAATGCCCACATCTCAGCATTTCGTGTCTCAATGCGTGCTCTAGGTGCGGCGGTTTCAGTTGTCCGCACGGACGATGCGGATACCGCACGGGCAGAGTCCATGACCGATCCCCTATCTTGGTTGAGCCACGCATTAATCCCTACCGCTGCAGCAGTAGCTGCGACGGCAGCCGAACCCCATCCGATCAAGGCGCCGCCCTTCTTTTTCGCGGGCCGGGCCTCATTATTCCCCGAAGTGCGTCGAAGCCCTTCGTGTGCTGTTATATCCGCCATAAAATGTATTGATTAGGCGCAGTTATAAAAAGATACCGTACGCTGTTAATTGTACCTCCTTTTCTCCTATTTGTCCAGTCAGTGCATTCAGTTGGGGAAAAGGCCGAAACCCCATTCTATAAAGGTTTACTGAAGCCAAAATGAAGCGCCACCCTGGGAAGGGTGGCGCTTTGTACACAGGTTTTCCACACAGTTTATCCTCCGTACGAGCGACAACCGTCTATCTGTACTTGTGCATCAGCCTGTGCGGCGAGCATCCCCTCTACAAGCGTCGCCATGTCTTCGGCCGCAAAGCGAAGCTCACCTGTCGTGTGGATACGGCCTGCGCTTCGAAGCGCGTTGTAGGTTTCCGCAAGGGCGTTCAGCTCTTCAGGCTCGTTCGTTGCTCGCGCCTGTGCAAGGATGACGTCCAGGTCACGCACCGCGTCTTCGGATCGTCGGATGAGCGTTCGCCGCTCAGCGATATTCTCCGTAAGAACCTTGATCGTGGTCGAAGAGTTGTTGACGGCAGCAAGCGCGTCGGCGACCGTGAGGTTGACCGGAGGGTGTGCTGCATGCGCGGCGTAACACGCCTTGATCGTTTCAAACATCGTCGATGTCTTCTGTAAAGCAGCGATGCTTTCCCGCTGTATATCCTGGAACTCCGCCTCGATTTTCATTGAGTCGTTGATGTTCTGCACGAAAATATTCTTTCCTTGACGGACCGTCGGCCCTCCCCCTCCGCTTATGATCTGATTTAAGTACGAGCCGCGGCCGCTTGAGCCTTCGGATCTCCCGCTTACGATACCCTGCAGTCCGCGCTGAGCTGCATCTTCGATCTTCTCCGTAATTCTCTTAAAAAGATTTGCGACCTCGTCCTGCACCGTTTCTCCCAAGCTATCCGCGTCCTTGTCGAGGACCTGCTGCAGCGCGCGTTGTTTCAGCGCCTCAATGCTTTGGCCCGATTCGTCAACCTGGAAGTCTTTGGGGCAGCGCGCCGCATCTTCGCCTTTTCCGTTCGTGCATGTACCTCGTGGTTTAGATCCTGCTTCAAGCAAATCGCGATATGCCTGCTCGGATTCTTCCACTTCCGCTCGCAGGCGACCGAATAACTCGGCGTCTGCCCCTCCCCGTGTGCATTCGGAATATTGGGACTGTTTCAAGATGCGTTCAAAAATGTTGCCGCTACTGCAGTCAACAGGGCTTCTGCCCGATACCGCCTGCGTGACCCACTGCGTGGCAAGCGCCCTGTCTCTATCCGAACTCAAAGAGTCGATGAACTTCTCTGCTCCCGCCTGCCGCGCGGTCGCGATATCGCCTGCGGGATCGACGGCCTGTTGTTCCGCCGCAACTTTGAGTATTTCACTGATGACCTGATCCTGTTGCTGCCCCACGAGCGTCGCCAAGGTCGGCCGCGTTATGCATTCAAGGTCAACCTGCACCGCCTGTTTCTCGTTGATCTGTGTCGCAAGCTCGTTCGTCTCGCTGATGCGCTCGTCTATCTTTTTACGCGTTTTCGAATCGTCAGTGGGGACGCTCCTGCCTCCTCCTCCCGCTATTCCTGCGACGCTCCCGATATCAAACCCGCCGTCCCCGTTTATGATGCTTCCAAAATCAAACCCCCCGCCTTCACTACCGCTACCACTCCCGCTTCCACCGAAGATACTGCCAAGGTCGCCGAAGTCAGTGCTTGAAATGCCCCCCTCGCCGCCAAAGAGCCCGCCTGCCGCGCCGAACCAATCAGAAAACCCGGTATCCTGAAAGAGAGAGCTCAATCCTTCCGTACCTTCTCCTGAAAACAGTCCCTGGAGTAGTTCGCCGTACGAGCCGCGCCCGCCTAATCCTTCAATGACGCCGTCGAGCTCTTCTCCGCCGTATCGCTGGATCAAGGACTGCAATGACCCGCCGCTGTTTGGGTCGCCGCACTGCATGTCGCTCGCGATATTCCCCGGAGTCGCTTCTTTGCCCGACCCGGAAGTACCCGTCTCTCCCGATACTGCGGTGTCGCTCGACCCGCCAAGATCAGAACCGGTGGCGCTTGGGGAAGTCCCGGAGGAAGTTCCCGACGAAGGCGCCGGAGTCGACGCGGGGGTAGAGGCGGAGGATTCCTGGTTCGGGATAGCGACACCTTGAGGGAGATTCAGAACCGCGAGCGCCGACGGGGCGGGCGCTCCGAGAATGAGCGCGGCGAGAAGGATGAGAGCGGCTATCTGTTTCATGTGCATATGATTATGAACCCTTCAGGTCCCCTGCTATCTCATTAAAAAGATCCGCGATGCTTTCCCCGGCAACGACTTCCGCGCCGAGGAACGATTCGACGTATACCAGGCCCGCAAACGGGTCCCCGCTCCATGCTGCCATCGCGGCGACTGTGTTCGCAAGGGTACCGATTGCATTCACGACGGCCAGATGTTCATCTGCGAATGTAGGCGGCACGTGCATCGCCAAGAGTCCCGCTTCTATCTCTTTATATTTTGTCGCGGCATCGCGCAGCTCAGGCGTGCCGTAGAAGTTCTTCTTGGTCACCGCTTCCTTGAAAAGCGCCATCTCGTAGGTTCGCACGTCTGTTGACTGCTTCAGCAGTGCATAGACGGTTTTTGCGTACTGAGCCGTCGGCATCTCCGCTGAGATCGTAAGGTCAGTAAGTGCGAGCGATTCAGTGAAGTCAGGAAGCGAATCCGCTGTCTTTGTGCGGAGGGCAGTGAAGTCAGGTTCGCCGACGCCTCCTGTGTATGCGGCCGCGAAGCTTTGGGCAAACGATTCGCTCGGTTTCACTCCCGACCAGGCCTCATAGGGGTTTACGGACGCTCCGGCCATCGTGGGGTCAGACCCTGCAGCGACTTCCGCTCCGTCCGTGGCGCCGTCGCCGTCGGTGTCGGCTTTCGCCGGGTCGGTCTTCCACACGCGTTCTTCCCAGATCGTCAGACCGTCATGATCCGCATCGGTCGGGTTGGTAGCGCTCTCAGCTGCGAGGGGGGCTTTCGCGTTCTGGTCAAATATATACGTCGCGGTAGCCGCGCCGATGACGGCTACTGCAAAGATGATTGCCAATATGATATTGCCCCACTTCATGCGGCGTTTCCCTTAGTATAACGTCGGCTTTTAAACTGCATCGAGGCAGGGGTTAATAACTGAAAAGGAACGGTTCGCACACCTGTCTTAGAGTGAGGACGCGAGCGATAGCCACTCCTTGAGACCCACATCTTCCGCACGTGCTTTCTCCGGGATACCCGCTTCTTCAAGGACGCCCAAAGCTTTCTCGCCGAACGACCGCTTAAGGTTTCCCGCAAGCGTCTTCCGTTTCTGGGAAAATCCGGCTTTCACGACCTCAAAAAATTTCTCTTCGATGCTTTCGCTTCCTTTCCCCCCACTCTTCAAGAGGGAGGGCGTGAAGTTTCCGCGGGAGATGTTCTCGATCGAAAGGATCGCAGAATCAACGGCAGGAGGAGGGTTAAAGCTTCCTCTCGACACCGTCTTCACGTACCGCGGGGTGCCGTACGCTTTCACCGAAAGCGACAGGATCGACTCTTTTTTCGACCGGGCGATTCGTTCCGCGACTTCCTTCTGCACGAGAAGCGCGACCGCGCGCGGTTGATTCTGTGTCGTAAGTGCGGAGCGTATCAACTCGCCGGTGATGTAGTACGGGATATTGGCCGCGATGACATACGCTTCGCTCGGGAAGACCGTATCCGGAGCATGATCGCGCGCATCCCCTTCGATTACCGTAAGACGTTTGTTGCGTATGTCACCCGCAAAAGAGTGCAGCAGGTGCGCGACCATCGCAGGGTCCTTCTCAACCGCGGTAACGCGTGCGCCAAGCGCAAGGAGCTCTTTCGTCAGCATCCCCTTTCCCGGACCTATCTCATAGACAAGCGTCCCTTCGGTGACCTTCGCGGCAACGGCGACGGCGTGCGCGATGCCGCTATTCGTCAGCAGATGCTGGCCCAGCTTTGCTCCTCCCCGTTTGTTAGTCGATCGTTTCATACTGCGCGTTCTCTACCATCACAACCTCCGCAAACGCGGGATCGATTTCGGTGACGAATTCCGACGGCATGTTCACGACGCGCGTGCCGAAGATGCGGCGCGTCATCGCATAGGTGAGGTACGCCTTTTTCTTAGCTCTCGTGAGCGCCACGTAGAAGAGACGGCGTTCCTCTTCCGCATCAACGTCATCCGCGGCATCCCGCTCATGCGGGAATAGCCCGTCTTCAAGACCCGTGATGAACACCCGCTCGAACTCAAGCCCTTTAGCCGCATGCACGGTCATAAGTTTTACTCCCTCTTTCGGTTTTTCCAGCTCGTCCTGGTCCGATTGCAATGCCGCTTCCTCCAAAAGGCGTACCATACCCTCACCTGCGGGATATATATCGTATTTCCCCGCGACCGTCACCAACTCCTTGAGGTTTAAAAGGCGTTCTTCCTCTTCCGCGCCGCCCTTTTCAAACAATTTCCACAGACCCGATTCGACGATGGCGTACCGCACAGCCTCGGATGTCTTTTCGGATTCGATGCGTTTCGTTATGCGTGCGATGAGCGACCAGAAATCGTTCATCTTGGTTTTTGCCGCGCCGGGGAGTTCGTCAGTTTTACCGGCGACGACTTTCGCAAGGGTGACTTTCCCGATACCGCGGGAGGGGGTCGCGATCGCCCGCACCAGATCAGCCGTCGAGTCGGGGTTCAAGGAAAGTCGGAGGTAGGAAAGCGCGTCTTTCACTTCCTTCCGCTCGAAGAATCGCGTACCGAGGACCTGATACGGCACGCCGTCTTTAAGGAACGCTTCTTCAAGAACGCGTGACTGGAAGTTCGCGCGATACAGGACCGCGATCTCATCCGCCTTCACTCCATAGTTTGCAAGATACTTCGCTTCGCGCGCGATGTACCGTGCCTCGCTCATCTCGTCCGGGAATCCCGCGACAATTATCTTCTCTCCTTCTTCGTTCGCGGTGTACAACTCCTTCTCGCGCCGCTCGATGTTTTTCGCGATCGCATCGTTCGCAACCGCGAGGATTGTTTTCGTGGAGCGGTAATTTTCAGCAAGGACGATGACTTCCGCATCGGGATAGTCGCGTTCGAAGTTCATGATGTGGTCGATTGACGCTCCCCGCCAGCTGTAGATATTTTGATCGATGTCGCCGACCACCGCGATATTCCCGCGGGAACCCGCAAGCATCTTTACGAGTCCGTACTGCACGCGGTTCGTATCCTGGTATTCGTCGACATGGATATACTGCCACGCGTTCTCGAAGTGCGCGCGTATGTCCGCGTGATTGCGCAGGAGCTCGTACGCCCGAAGGAGGATGTCATCGAAATCGACCGCCTTCTCTTTCTTGAGTATCGCGTCGTACTTTTCCCACACCTCGGCGATCGCCTCATCTATATATGAGGAAGCGTTGTTCAGATACTCCTCTCTCCCCACCGCTTTGCCTTTGTAGCGGCTCATGACGCCGATAACGCGCCGCGGCTCAAGTTGTTTCGGGTCGAAGTGGGACGCTTCTATCGCTTGCCGTACGGCTTTCGTCGAGTCGGCCCGGTCATAAATGGTGAACCGTTTCGGGAGGCCAGCACGGTCATGGAAGGTCTTCAGGATCTCGAGGCATACCGCATGAAACGTTCCCACGAAGGGCTCAGTCTTCGGTGTGTCATAGGGGGAGAGAGAAAGGTCCGCATGAATGAGCTTGCGCATCCGATCCCGCATCTCCCGCGCTGCCTTATTGGTGAATGTAACCGCGAGGATCTTCTCCGGGGGGACCCCCTCGACGATAAGATTCGCAATCCGATGCGTTATGACCCGTGTTTTCCCGGCCCCCGCCCCCGCTAAGATAAGGAGGGCGCCCTCTTTGTGGGCAACCGCCTTTTGTTGGGCAGCATTAAGGTTCGGAGCGTTTTTCACCTCCGAACTATAGCAGACAGTACTAAAAACGGCTCAATGTAGGCCTATTTTGTCCACCCCCGCTAGTGGTGAATATGAGGTTGACGTTAAAAACCCTATGGGCCATAGTGGGGTGACAGTCCCGGATGAAGTTCAGATTAAGGCCCTGTTAGGCCCGTTCCCGAAATACCGCATTGCACTCGAGGAGAACCGTTATAGACAACAACACTCTACAGCGGGGCGCGTCCGCATATCGCCTCTCAATACGGAACGTTTGGCTGCCGCTCATGGCTGTTCTTGCTGTGGCCCTCGTAGTCCTCGGTGTATTCGTAAAGCTTCCGTCGCTTTCGAACACCGTTCAGGCCGCGTCCGTCCTCTCCGTCCATAATTTAAATACTCCCGCGCTCCGTCCCGCAAATCACATAGACCCGAACCCTGCGAAAGGCGGCGGCGACATCGCCATAACCGGCGGCGTAGCGCTTCTTCCTGAATCCGGCCCCTCTGGTACGATCGCCGACATCCAGGACAAGAAGCCGTCTGCGGATCAGATCTCGATATACGTGGTCCGTGAAGGCGACACCCTCTCCCAGATAGCTGAGATGTTCGACGTTACGACGAACACCGTGCTGTGGTCGAACGACCTCAAAAGCGCGCGGGACATCCACCCCGGGGATACCCTCGTCATTCTCCCGATAGACGGCATCGAGCACGTCGTCGCGAAGGGCGATACGGCCGCGTCTCTTGCGAAGAAATATAAAGCAGACGCAGCGGAAATACTTTCATTCAACAATATCGAAGCGCTCAAGGTGGGAGAAACCATCATCATCCCGCATGGTGTCGAAGCTCCGACGCCGAAGGCGCGATCTGTCGGCACAGCACGCATTTCGGGCGGGCCGTCTTTGATCGGATATTTCCTGCGCCCGCTCTTAGGTGGCATCAAGACGCAGGGCATTCACGGATACAACGGTATCGACATCGGCGTTCCGGTCGGAACTCCCGTCATGGCATCTGCTCCGGGAACGGTGCTTGTCGCGCGCTCGTCCGGATATAACGGTGGGTACGGTCGCTACATCGTAGTCCAGCATCCGAACGGAACGCAGACCTTGTACGCGCACCTCTCCGAAATTTATGTATCGTCCGGCTCAAACGTTTCGCAAGGCGAAGTCATCGGTGCATCTGGAAACTCCGGCCGCTCGACGGGCCCCCACCTCCACTACGAAGTCCACGGTGCGCGTAATCCGTTTTAAAAAATCCCCTTCGGAGTGCAGGGGATTTTTCTTACCCGAAACGCCCGGTGATGTAGCAAAACGTCTTTTCGTCTTTCGGATTATCAAATACTTCGCTGCCGGGGCCTTTTTCTACTAACTTTCCTTCATAGAAGAACGCGACCTGCCCGCCTGCGGATAAACGCTTTGCCTGCGACATCGAGTGGGTGACCACGACTATCGAATATTCTTCCCGCAACTCCGCGATCGTCTGTTCAATCTTCGCGGTTGCGATGGGATCAAGTGCAGAGCACGGTTCGTCCATCAAAATAAGGTCAGGGCTCGTTGCTATAACGCGCGCGATGACCATGCGCTGCTGTTGTCCTCCTGAAAGCACTCCTCCATGTTCTTGAAGCTGGTCTTTCACCTCGTCCCACAGACCCGCTTTCTGAAGCGAGGTCATGACGATTTCGTCCATATGCTCTCGGGACTTCGCCAAATGGTTGATGCGAACCCCATACGCGACATTCTCGTAAATGGATTTCATAAACGGGATGGGGCGCTGAATACCATCTCGACTCGGCTTCGCAATACCGGTACGTTGATGTGAGGGCGATTGATGTCGAGTGATACGTTATCCAGCGCCTGTCTATTTCCATAAAAAACGGAAACATCACGGGCAGACGCGTTTATGCCCTGAAATTGCTCCAGATGCGCTCTTCCGTTTGCTCCTTCCGCTGCCATGTCCTTACACCGTACTCAATCGGGGACGGTACTGCAATGCTTCGAGCACGTGGGCGTCAGTGACGGATTCGCTCCTTTCAAGGTCCGCAACCGTACGGGCAAGGCGCAGCACGCGGTGGTATGAGCGCGGCGACAACGACAGGCGCTTAGCCGATGTCTGAAGCAACGCGAGCGCAGAGTCGGTAACACGTGCGATCTTCTCGATATCTTTTGACGGAAGTTCGCTATTTGTTTTCTTTGGGCTTCGTGCATCGGCACGCTGTCGTGCAGAAAGCACCCGTTCTCTCACCGCGGCCGAACTCTCTCCCCCGCCGCGCGACAGCTTTTCATGCGGGATATGCGGAACATCGATCCACAAATCGATGCGGTCAACGATTGCACCTGATAGTTTTTTTGCGAAACGCGCATGTTCTGTTGGGGGCGCGGTCGAGGTCGGCGGGTTCATCGCGGCGACGAGCATGATGTTTGCGGGGAAGCTTGCCGAACCGGTCGCTCGCGCGATCGTAACCATCCGATTTTCCAGGGGCTCCCTGAGCGCTTCGACGGTCCGCCGATCGAATTCAGGGAATTCGTCGAGGAATAGCACGCCGCGATGCGCGAGCGTAACTTCGCCGGGACGGAGCGTGTTTCCCCCGCCGACGAGCGCTACATAAGAAGACGTGTGATGTGGCGCGCGAAACGGTGGGATGCGGACGATGGGGTCCGAAAGCACACCCGCAACCGAATGGATGGCAGTCACTTCGATAGCTTCCTCGATAGAAAGCGGCGGGAGGAGCCCCGCGAGCGCCTGGGCCAGCATCGTCTTCCCGGTTCCGGGCGGGCCGACGAGCGCGACGTTGTGCCTGCCTGCGGCCGCGATCTCAATCCCCCGTTTTGCCGTTTCTTGGCCCGCGATGTCCCCCATATCAGTCGCGGCGATGAAGGGGTCGTGCAACGGGACTGCGTGCGGCGTCTTTTTAAGAGGCGCTTTGCCGGTTACATGGTCGATCACCTGGAGCAGCGAATCCGCTCCGTATACGTCGATGCCTTCGACGAGCGCCGCTTCGCGCGCGTTTTCTCCCGGAAGGATTATCGTTTTGAATCCGTCCTTTTTCGCCTGAAGCGCAGCCGAAAGCGCTCCGCGAACACCGCGCAGCGCCCCGTCCAATGCGAGTTCGCCGATGAATACAGTGTCGGTCGAATCAAAGACGGCTTGTTTTTTCGAAAGCAGATACGAAAGCGCCATCGGAAGATCGAAGATCGGACCCTCTTTTTTCGAATCGGCGGGCGCGAGCGAGATGACGATCTTGTGGTTGTGTTTTTTTGGGGATTCGAATCCAGACTGCTTGATCGCCGCAGACAGGCGGTCGCGTGCTTCCTGCACGGCTTTATCGGGAAGGCCGACAACGGAGAAAGCGTAGAGCGTCCGCTCGGTCACGTCGGTTTCTACGGATATCGTCTCCGCGTTTGGGAAATTCGGCTGAACGCTGAATACCCGCGCAAATGCCATACGGATAAGTATCAAGTATCCGAATGCACGGAGCAAGAAAACGGAGTTAACAAGTCCGCTGCGCGAGAAGGAAAATCGGCGCTCCGCAGTTACGCGGCAACGTCCATGTGCTTCTTGCAGGTCAAAGCAGCGGGATTTGCAGTAAGGCGATCCTTTTCGATATCCTCCCCGGATATTTCGCAGACACCATAGGTCCCGGTGTCGATCTTTTCAAGCGCCCGTACGACCGTGTTCAGACGACCCTCGAGTTCGTTGATAGTGGCGTTCGTATCCTGCATGTCTTCGAAGATATCCGCATTGTCGTTGCGGTCCGCACCGAATTCATCGCCGTCAGCTTTCGCCGCAACCCAGTCCGAAGGGTTTGAAGGATTCCGTTTCCCAAGGGACGCCAGCTCCTTTTCAAGAAGGGTCCGCTCGGCATCGAGGGTCTTTCTAAACGAATCGATTTCAGTTTTAGTAAGCATTGGAGAATCCTATCACGAGGAGTAGCGCGTGTCTGCTGTCTCCTACCTTCCCGCTGAAAGCGACAGGCGGATCAGCACTTCGCGGAGGGTGCTTTGGTTCGTGGTGATAACGAGCAGGTCTCGTTGCGGGAAAGCGTAAAGGACTCGCCAGTTCGGCTGGGATTCGCGTACATCGACATTCGCGTACACCGCATCAGTAAATGAAAGCGCCGGCACTGCCGCGCTGCCGCTGTCATGCGGCGCGAAGAACGCACCGAGACCCTCACCTATAGTCTTTTCCCACTCGAGCATCGCTTGGAACGCGAGATCGTAGGCGGATATCTTTACGAGAATAAACGGTTGGTTACGATCGTAGGCATGAAGCCCGATCATCAGCGAGTCGGCGTTCCGGACAAGAACCGGAGGGGCTCCAAAGATCGCGAGGACTTCTTCGGCACTCATGAATGCGCCGTCTTTGAGAAGACGAACCTCAGAAACGCTTCCCAAACTCATCTGCGTGCTTTTTCTTTCCGCGGCAAGAAGCGAAGCAAGTTCGGATTCAGGGGCGACCGTGACCTCTGTCGATGCGTTCGGGGAAAGGAGCGGCGTGTATGGCGGCGGTGCGTCGCCTTTCGGCATAAAGAGAAACACTGCGCCCACGATTGCAACCCCCGCAAGGACGAGGATGCCTGCACCCGCCAGCATTACGAAACGTTGGATTTCCTTCGGGTCGGCGCCGGGACGCGTCTCCGTCTGATCGGTCAATTTCTTGTTCTGTTCCGCGCCAACGATTGTCGAAAGTGTTTCCCCGCGTTTTCTGATCTCCGCTAACATATCGGCTGCGTAGGTCCTGAGCCGAGGAGGTGAGCCCGGAGCGGCCGGCGGCACGTTTTTTGCCGCTTTGGCTGCCTGCGGTGCGCGTGGCACAAGTCCAGATTCGCGCAGGGTGCGCGGGTCGGGACGGTTGATGTCCGGAAGACGTGAACGCGTCGATGTCTCCTCTACGATATTCCCCCCGAAAAGCGCATCTTTCGCATTCGGCGCGGATGGAGGTCGGGAAGGTGCAGGCGATATCTGGGGCGGTGGCGAATCCGGCGATGATGCAGCATCAGAATTGAGCGCAACCGTCGGCTTCGGTGCGATTGTTTTTCCTAAAAACGGGGATGCGTCAGGCTGTGGTGCCGGATCCGGTACCGGTGTCGGTTCAGAAGCGGGGCCGGGGGTTGTCTCCTCTCCTTCCATTGCGGTCATTGTACCCTCCTCTCTCACCTTGAGGTGCTGTGCTTGGTGTGAGTCCTTTCCTCGTGGCGAATTCCGGGTCGACCATCTTTATCGATAGGTTCACACGGCCCTGGTCGTCGATCTCTTTCACCACCACTTTCACGATGTCCCCGACTTTGAGCGCTTCTTCAACAGTCGCGATCCGGAATGGCGCGATTTCAGAGATATGCACTAACCCTTCTGTCTTCCCGGACAAGTGAACGAATGCGCCGAAGTTCATGAGGCGCGTCACCGGGCCTTCGACGATGTCGCCCACTTTCCATACGCGGGTCATGTCACGGATGATCTGCGCCGCTTTTTCAGGAGCGTCTCCGACTCCGGTTACGAATATCGTGCCGTCATCTTCGATCGAGATCCCGGATACCCCCGTCTCTTCTTCTATCTTCTTTATGTTCTTACCGCCGGGGCCGATTACCATGCCGATCATGTCGACCGGGACGGTGAGCGATACGATCTTCGGCGCGCGTGGAGAAAGATTCGGACGCGGTGCCGCGATTTCCGCGGTCATCACATCAAGTATCTGCAGGCGTGCTTTTTTCGCTTGGGTCAGCGCTTCCGTGAGCACTTTAAGCGGGATGCCTTCTACTTTAACGTCGAGCTGGATCGCCGTTACTCCGTCTTTCGTTCCCGCAACTTTGAAATCCATGTCACCGTAGTGGTCTTCAGGTCCCTGGATGTCAGTGAGGACCGCGTAGCGTTCCGGGCTTTCGTAAATGACGCCCATCGCGATACCGGCAACCGGTGCTTTTATCGGTACTCCCCCGTCCATCAAAGCAAGCGTTGAGCCGCAGACGGAAGCCATCGAGGTCGAACCGTTTGAGGAGAACGCTTCGGAAACCAGGCGGATAGTATAGGGAAATTCTTCTTTTGAAGGAATGACGGCGGAGAGCGCTTTTTCAGCAAGCGCACCGTGCCCGGTCATCCGTCGGTTCAACCCTCCTACGCGGCCTGTCTCGCCAACTGAAAACGGCGGGAAGTTGTAGTGGTGCATGAACCGCTTCTTTTCTTCTTTTTCTTCTATAGAGTCGACGATTTGCGAGTCGTCAGGTCCGCCCAACGTGAGTGCAGAGAATACGTGCGTCCCGCCGCGGTAGAAGATGCCGGAGCCGTGGAGCATCGGGGATATGCCGCCGGCTTTCGCGTACAAGGGCCGCAGCTCGTCTAATTTCCTGCCGTCGACACGACGCTTATTCTCGATCGCGTGCTTATCCATTAATGCTTCCACTTTGTCCTCGAAGAAATCGTCCGCCATTTTTACCGATTCAGGCATCGCCTCCTTCACTTTCGCGATGAATTTTTCCTTGAGACCGTAGATCGATTCTTTGCCCGGGACTCCCGAGAAGATCGCGCCTTCGAATTCAGGTTCGAACTCTTTGAACAACTCTGGTATCTCGGTCTTGAGCTCAGGCGGGGTGAATTCCTTTTTCGGCTTACCGACTTCGGCGATTATTTTTTTCTGGAAATCCTGGATAAGATCGAGCTGCTTCAGCGCTTTAGCGAATGCCTTTTCCAGTACTTCTTCCGGCACGACGTTTGCGCCCACCTCGATCATCGTGATGGTGCCGTCCTTGCCGCAGACCAGAAGGTCAAGCTCCGCGTCGTCCGCTTCGCGCTCGCTGTAGTTCGGGTTCACATTAAGCGTGTCCGATCCTTTCCTTTTTCCGATACGAACCGCGGATACCGGTCCATTCCATGGTATATGCGACGTCCCTAATGCAAGCGACGCTCCAATGACGCCGAGCACGTCCGGATCATCTTCCGCAATCGAAAGGACTGTGGCAACGACCTGTACGTCTTTTCGCATCTTGTTGTTGAACAATGGTCGTATCGTGCGGTCGATGACGCGTCCGGAGAGGATGGCGCTGTCGGTGGGGCGGCCCTCACGGCGGACAAAGCGGGAACCCAATATCCTTCCCGCTGCGTAAAACCGCTCTTCGAATTCGACGGAGAGCGGGAAATAGTCCATCTCCTTGTCTTTGCTTCCCATGACCGCGGTCACGAGGATCGCCGTGTCGCCAAGGCGCACGATGACGGAGCCGCTCGCCTGCTCGGCAAGGTCGGTGAATTCAGCGGTTAATGTTTTTCCGCCGATTGTCGCGGAGAATGATTTTTGCTGCATCGAAGTCTCGTTATGGAGACTTCCAGATTTCAGAGGTGAGAAACTTCACTCCTGCGTATCCGGAAACCTCCTTTGTAATACCGTGACTGTAGCAAAAAAGGGCTTCGCTGAGAAGCCCTTCTCACTCAGTCGTGTTGCGAGGTCCCCTCTTCAATCCGCCCCTACCACCTTCGGCTCATTTCCGGTGCCGCCTTCCGGTTCTCCCGTTATGGCACTTGCCGCCGCCGTAAGGATGTTCCGGCCCATCAGGAATCTCCGCGGGTCAGCAGACATATCGATAAAATCGTCCGCAGCTTCTTTCAATCGTTGCGAGGATGATTTGCCAAACGCAATAACTTCAACCTGTGTTCCGGTGTTCTTCAGGTACTCAACCAGCGGGACGAAGTCCCCGTCGCCCGTTGCAAGTACGACCGCATCAACCTTCGGTGCGAGCTTTACGGCATCAACCGCCATGCCAACGTCCCAGTCCGCCTTCTTTGCGCCGCCGTAGAAGATCTGCAGATCCTTGGTCCGCGTTTCGATACCTATCTTAGTAAGCGCTTCGAAAAACGCCTTCTCCTCCCCCGACTCGGTGGTAACGACGTATGCGACTGCCCGTACAAGATTCCGGCCGGCAAGTGATTCCTTGAGGACGTTCGCGAAATTGACGCGCGCCCGGTACAGGTTTTTCGCGCTGTGGTATAGGTTCTGCGTATCTATGAAGACGCCGACACGCTGGCTATGATGTTTGATGACTGCCATATAAATTGTTGCGCTTCTATGTCAGTGAAGACGTGAAGCTGTATAAAAATTAACTGACGCGTGTAAAAGAGCTCACTAGGTAAGAACTCTTAAAGAGCCTACCGCGTTTCAAATAAAAGACAAATGAAGCGATTCTCGCGCTCCGTTAGTCTGCGGCTGTTTCGAGAGCAAGTCCGGCCGTATCATACGCGCGCAATCTGCGCGCTCCGTCATGGCTTTCAGAGTGTTTCTTCGAACGCGCCTGAAGGATATCGCTGAGCACTCCTTCAAGTTTCCGTCGCTTCCCGACAAGGTTGTGCCTTTGTGCAAATCGCGCTTCAACCGCTACGCCGCGGCTCATGGGTTTTCCGTCATGTCCTCTAAACGTTGGGTGCATTTCTGCTAACCACTGGCGGCGTTCGGCTGATTTGCCCATGAGTTTTTTATGAATCGCTAATACCAAAAGTATATCGAGCGGGGGAGAAACGGGGCAAGTGATTTTATCGAAAGACCACGAAACGATGCTGTTTCAAAGCGGGTCAGTAGGCGGCTCTTTGCGCGGGTTCCTTCAAAGGATTTCTCCCTGTTTAGAAATCGGAATTGGCGGGAAAGGGGAAGTATCGCCCGAAGCAGGGGTCTCGTTCCGACCCGCATTTTTTGAAAGACGCGGATGCTCATTTGCGCTCCCCCACCCGCTCCCTCCTTCAATGAGTGGCTCCCCACTTGACGGCAGACTGCCACCTACGGACTCTCGCACGGTCCTACTTCTTAAGGCCTAAAGACTTGATGACCTTGTTGTACTCCTTCTTGTCGGTCTTTTCGAGGTATTTCAAGTGGCTTCGGCGGTTCGCAACCATCTGAAGAAGGCCACGGCGGGAGTGCTTGTCCTTCGTATGCTTCTTGAGATGGGCGGTCAATTCGCCGATCTGTTTCGTCAATAGAGCAACCTGGACCGCAGCGGAACCGGTATCCGTCTCATGCTTCTGGACCGTCTTTATAGCCCGTGTTTTCTGGGTTTTCGTGAGCATGCCCTGTTTTTTATCATAAAAACCGCCTTTTTGCAACGTCTTTTTTGGTCTTCCTTTTCTTCGCACAATATTCTTGCAAAACCCGGTATACTCATCTTATGGCGACCTTGGAGGAGCTGAAGCGCGAGTTTTTGGAATACTGCGAGCTCACCAAGGGTCGGAGCGTGAAAACCGTCGAAAATTATGACCGGTACCTGACACGGTTTCTTGAGTTTGCAAAAATTACTTCCCCCTCCGCCATCACTGAAGCTCTAATTCGCGACTTTCGCCTCTACCTTAACCGCCAACCGGCGGGCAACGGCACTCTGAAGAAAAAAACGCAAAACTACTACTTGATCGCGCTACGCGCGTTTCTCAAATTTCTGGCCAAGCGCGATATCAAGACATTGCAGCCGGAAAAGATAGAGCTTGCGAAAGTGCCGGAACGGTCGCTCGATCTTATAACCGTTGCAGAATTAGAGCGGCTTATGAACGCACCAAGCGATGCGCTTAAAAAAGAAGACAACCCCGATAAGCAACGGAAACTGTTGCGCGATCGCGCCATACTCGAACTCCTGTTCTCGACGGGGCTTCGCGTATCGGAGCTCTGTAACCTTAATAGCGATATCGACCTCACTCGCGATGAGATGTCGGTTCGCGGCAAGGGCGAGAAAGTACGCGTGGTATTCCTCTCTGAACGCGCGAAGCAGGCGATTCGCACCTATCTCAAAGCACGGAATGATATGGAAGAGGCGCTGTTCGTCGAGGGGCGCTCGGTCAAATCGCTTCACCGGATCACGCCGCGCGACGTGCAGTTGAAGATAAAATCCTATGCCGCGCGCGCGGGCATCACGTCGAAAGTGACGCCGCACGTGCTACGCCATGTGTTCGCCACCGATCTTTTAGAGAACGGGGCTGATCTTCGCTCTGTTCAAGCGCTCCTTGGCCACGCGAATATCCAAACGACACAGGTCTACACCCACGTCACCGACAAGCACCTTCGCGACATCCACCGTGCTTTTCACGGAAAGCGAAGAGCAAAGTAGTACTATTCCTTCCATGAAACTCGCCTCCTGGAATGTAAACGGCATCCGCGCGGTCCATAACAAGGGGCTTTTCCTTCCCTTCGTGAATAAGTTCGATCCCGACATCATCTGCCTACAAGAGACAAAGGCGGAGCAGGGGCAGGCGGGAATCGACCTCCCGCAGTACGAAGAGTATTGGAACTCCTCGAGCGGCAAGAAGGGGTATTCCGGAACCGCCATCTTCACTAAGCAGAAACCCAAGAGCGTTATTCTCGATATTCCCGATTCTGTTGTCGAAAAATTCGGAGGGCTTTCCGATTCGTTCGGCGACCCTAATAAGGAAGGTCGGGTAGTCGCGGCAGAGTTTGAGGATTTCTACTTGGTGAATGTCTATACCCCAAACTCGAAACCCGATCTTGCTAGGCTAACGCTTCGACACGAAAAGTGGGACCCTGCGTTTCTTGTATATCTGAAAGATCTGGAAAAGAAGAAGCCGGTGATCTTCTGCGGCGACCTGAACGTCGCCCATACGGAAGAGGACCTGGCGAACCCGAAGGCAAATGACGGCGAGCACGGATTTACGAAAGAAGAACGCGAAGGGATAGATAAGATCATCAAGGCAGGATTCGTCGATACTTTCCGGCATTTCACCCCCGAAGGGAAAGGCCACTACACCTGGTGGAGCCATTTTGCGAACTCCAGGGCGCGGAACGTTGGGTGGAGGATCGATTATTTTTTTACATCGGATAAGCTCAAAAAACGGCTTAAACGCTCAACAATCCACGCTGATATTATGGGCTCCGACCACTGCCCCATCATTCTTGAGTTAGATTAAATGAAAGATACAATGCCCGTATGACCTCTCCCGAGTTTAAACGGACGATGGGAAGAATTGGCGTTACCGACAAAGATCACTTTCCCTCTGGGGCAAGGATTGACCGCTCACGAAATCAAAATCCTCTTCTCTAACTTCTGAGAGCCTTCAGTGCTTGGTGGCACGACTCGAAAGGGAAATAAAAATGAGCAGATTCCTCTACAAAGCTATGGAACGCCCTCGGATAGCTGCCGCAGCACGGGGTAAAAGTATGCTCCATTAAAAGCTATGATTGCCCGCGCCTTGAACGCAGCAGGTAGGGCATCCGCAAGGCAGCCAAGACTTTTAAAGGACAATAATCCCCAGTGATTTTTTCGAGTGTCCTTTAGCGCGTTACTATAGTAAAGGACAGTTCTTTGGGCAGAGGGTTTCGCCAATCTAACGCGTTCTCACCAATCTTTACTAGGACGGCGTAGAAGCAAGTCTCTGTCTTTTAAAAAGCTCACTCAACGGGGTTTCCGTAGAGTGGGCTTTTTCCTTTGATCCGACAGAATCTAGCGACCTCACTTGTGCTATGGTCAGTATAGCACAGGGGGGGGCTAATCTACGTTGTGTTTCTTGAGTATTTTGCCGATTTCAGCCTCTTCTGCTTCTTCCCTCGCCTCCTTCCCGGACTCTCCCATTTCGCGGAGCGTCTGATCTTCCATTTTTGAAAGTACTCGCGCTTTTTCAAGGAGGTACTCTTTTGTATTTTTCTCCGGGTCTTCAAGGACTTCTTCAAGTAGGGCGTGCAAGATCCATCCGACACGCGGCCCCGGCTTCTCCCCCACTTCCTGTATAAGGACACTTCCGTCAATCGCCAGCATGCCAACTGTTACGGGATCGCGCAGCGCCTGGTCAACCATCGCCATGTACTTTCGAAGTCGGAACGGTTGTTCTTTGGGACGTCCCGTACCTATCCGATCGCAGATTCTGAGGTGTAGCAGATCCTGAATACTCTCCCGCCCCACATTCGTAATCGTTCGTCGCACCGCAGAAAGCGTCACCTGGTCGGGATCGGAAAAAAACATGTGCCAACGCACCAACTTCGAGACTTTTTCTACCATCTCCTTAGGAAATCGCAGCATTTCTAGTGCTTTTTTAGCAACCCTTGCTCCTACTACTTCATGGCCGTGGAAGGTCCAGTCATCCTTTTCTGGAGAGTGGCGGCGAACTTCCGGTTTTGAGACGTCATGGAAAAGCGCAGCAAGGCGAATCTCTAACGGCCATTTTTTATCTGCCGCGTGCTGCAGAGAACGCAAGTTATGTTCAAACACGTCATAGGAATGGGCTTGGTTCTGCTCTATCCCGATTCCCCGTTCTAAGTCGGGAGCGATGTACTTCAAAAGGCCAAGCCGCTGCGCTAGTACTAAAGCTTGCATCGGCGTATCGGTCTCCAGGGTCCGAACAAGTTCGTCCCGGATACGTTCTTTCGATATCTTTCCTAATGCGTCCGCTGTCTTGTGGATCGCATCCGCGGTTTCAGATTCGATCGCGAAACCCAACTCCGCGGAAAGTCGGACTGCGCGCATCATGCGAAGCGCGTCTTCTGCAAAACGGACATTTGGGTTTCCTACGGCTTTAATTAGCCGTTTTTTCAGATCTTCCTGTCCTTCGTGCTCATCTACGAACTCCCCTGTTTTCAACCGATACGCGATTGCGTTTACCGTGAAGTCGCGGCGTTTCAGGTCCTCGGAAAGAGACACACCGAATTCGATGGTATCCGGGCGGCGAGCGTCGGAGTATGCCCCCTCTTTGCGGTACGGTGTTACCTCGACCACTTCAAGTGTTGGGTTTTCACTCCGTGTCTTTACGCCGACCGTTCCGTATTCGTTCTCGTAAAAAGAATCCGGGAAGACCTTCTGGATCTCTTCGGGCGTTGCATTTGTGGTAAAGTCCCAATCCTTCGGCGGCTTGCCCAGTAACAGGTCCCGCACGCATCCCCCCACCAGGTATGCCTCAAATCCGGCTTCTTCAAGCTCGTTCCCTACCCTCTCCACTTCAGCGGGAATGCTGAACTTCATTCTCTGCATTGTACGTTCCCTGTGCTCCCGGAGGGATTCGAACCCCCAACGACAGTTCCGAAGACTGTTGTGATATCCATTTCACCACGGGAGCGAAAGAGGACTTTCAGATGCTACCACTCTCTCCGCCTTATCACGAGGAGTTTAACCGCTTGCGCAAAGCCGCAAGCGGCATAGGAGCGTAACCGGACAGCCATAGATCAAAAAGCGACGTCCGCTCGGCTTTACCTTGCGCGGCGAATGCAGCTTTGCGGGCACGTGCCGCTTCCGGGGCCATGTGTGTAACGGTAACGCCAGGGTCGTGCAGCATCATTCGAGCACGAGCAGCAAATATCCTCCTGGCGTAAGCTTCTTGCTGGTGTTCGCCTGGGGATCCGGCCATACCGCCTATTCTAGCAATTCAAGTCGTGATATAAATACCGGATTGCGGCTATGGTTTAGTGGTAGAATGCGTCCTTGCCAAGGACGAGACGGGAGTTCGATTCTCCCTAGCCGCACAAAAAACCAAAGTTTTTTGTGCGGCTAAGCAGCCAGATCTACTCTGGCTGCGTGGGAGGATCGAACGCCGGAGCGATGTTTTTTGTTTCAAAAAACCGCGAGGCGGTGCCTAGCCCGAAGCTGAACGGAGGTGAAGCGAAGAGGCGAAGGCGATTCTCCGCTATTAGTTTCACAAGAAACGCGTTTCACGTGAAACTGTAATTGCAATGGGTAAATTTGGGGATAAGCCTGTGTTTATGTGCATAAAGGACATTTAAAAAAGTCCCTTAAAAATGGCTTTTTTAGGGAAATAATGGCTTAAAATAGAACTAAAGTGCGAAAGATGTCTTTTTGTACCGTTTCACGTGAAATAAGTTCCACATGAAACTCCAATGCTAAAATATGGCTAAACACAACGAATTAGGCACGGACGGAGAGCGTGTAGCCGCACAGTTTTTAGAGTCTAAAGGCCATAGGGTTATGGACGTAAATTTTCGTCGTCCGTACGGAGAGTTGGACATTGTTTCTCAAGATCCGAAGGGGAAACTACATTTCGTAGAGGTTAAAAGCGTTTCATGGGAAACGCAGTACTTGCCCGAGGAGAACATTCATCCCATGAAAATGCAGCGGCTGATGCGTATCATTCAGTCATATTTGTCTTTCAAAGGGGACACCGACTGGCAGTTTGATGTAGTAGCCGTATACCTGGATCGAGAGCAGAAAAAGGCAAGAGTCAGATATCTCGAAAATGTAATCCTTACTTAGTCGGGGCGCCGAGAATCGAACTCGGTCTATCTGCTCCCAAAGCAGACGTACTACCGGTATACTACGCCCCGATTTCTAGAGAACTATACCCTAAAAAGGCGTATTTCCTAGGCTTTTTTGCAAAAATCTGCTAAAATGTCTTATATGCAGCCTCCAGATAGTCACGACTCGATCGCTCCTGTCGACTATCGCTACTGGGACCCCGACGTTGCCGCTTACCTATCGGACAATGCGTACCTCCGCTACAAACTGGCGGTCGAATTGGCTCTTGTTAAAGCCCTAAAGAAACGGGGGGTTTGTGACGAATCGGTCGTAAAGGAGATAGAAGCCGCAACGAACTCCGTCACCGCATCCGAAGCGTATGCGGAGGAGGATCGTGTGAAACACGACATCCGCGCGATGGTGAACGTCATCCGATCGAAAGTGTCTGATAAGGCAAAGCCCTACGTTCACATGACGGCGACGTCGTACGACATAAGCGACACCGCTAATGCGGCGCGCTTTAAGGACGCGACTCTCAAAGTTTTAGTGCCATCGCTCAAAGAGCTTTTGAAAGTACTTGTAGGGCTTGCGGAAAGGGAAGCGGAAACCGTTCAGGTGGGCCGCACGCACGGGCAACATGCGGTTCCGGTGACGTTCGGGTATGTGATCGCCGGTTACGTCAGCCGCTTGGGTCAGTCCATTGCGGCGCTTGAGGAGCTTGCTCTCGGACTTAAAGGAAAATTTTCCGGGGCAGTGGGCGCATACAACGCATCGTCCTTGTTTTTTGATGATCCTGAAGCGTTTGAGAAGGATGTTTTGAAGGAATTGGGACTGGAGCCGGTTGAACATGCAACCCAAGTCACTCAGCATGAACCGATGGTCCGCCTCTTGGCAGAAACGACGATAGCCGCAGGCATCATGGCCCAGATTTCAGACGACATGCGTCACTTGCAGAGAACGGAAATCGCAGAAGTGGGGGAAGAGTTTGAAAAATCCCAGGTCGGATCAAGTACGATGCCGCAGAAGCGGAACCCGATCAATTTCGAGAATGTAAAAAGCATGTGGAAGTTGATCGCGCCACGCATCGTGACCGTTTTCATGGATCAGATCAGCGAGCACCAGCGCGATTTGACGAACTCCGCTTCCGGCAGAACGTACGGCGAAACGATCGCGTACACCGTTTCGATGGCGAAACGCCTGTCGCGCACGATGTCCAAACTTTCCGTTGACCGTCCTCATCTTGAAGCGAACCTTGCGATGCAGAAAGGGTTGATTGCAGCAGAACCGCTGTACATTTTGCTCGCATCCATGGGTCACTCGGATGCGCATGAGAAAGTTCGGAATCTTACGCTCACTGCGCAGCAAGAAGGGAAGTCGCTGGAAGACGTTGCATTTGCGGACGCCGAGATGAAACCTTACCTCGACAAAATGACCGACAAGCAAAAGGCGATTCTAAAAAACCCAGCGTCCTACATCGGCGTTGCCGTTACGAAAGTCAAAAACATCGCGAAGCGGTGGTCTTGACATATGTCGAGTATACGTTATTATATTCGACATGAAAAGGTTCGAGTGGGCTTCTGATGTAGTTAGAGACGAAACTGGTGTCACCGGTTTTTTTAATCAAATTTCTGAAATCTTGTAAGACGAGGCGACTTCGCAGACTCTTCCGGCCAAGATTCGAAGCGTCATTAGACGAGGTACGCAAGCATCTAACGATATCGAACGTTTTGCGCGTCTGTCCACAGCGGCAGGTAACGTTGCAAGCAAGCGCGCTCGCGAGGCAAGAGAAATTGGGGTCACTTTTTAACTCGGCGAAGATAAGTTCTTCCAATTTAGTCAGAGTGCAACTTCAGATATGGCATATGCTCGTCAGCGACAAGCGCAGGCAGTTGTGGATCTGTTAAGTCTGAAATATTCGGCCGGACAGTTGCCTTTTTCCTTTGACGAACTTGAAGGGCATCTTGATTTTGAGTTTCGCAATTAACAAAACCCCCGCCTTCTGGCGGGTTTTTTGTTATACTGTCCCCATGGGACTTCAGAGGGTGGAAGGACGCACGCTTAAACTCGAAGGCGTAGGTGATTCCTGGGACGGTATTCGCACATGGAGGGAAGGTCCAGATGGCGCATACGAGAAATGGCGCAGAGACAGAGAGCGTACGCCGCGGGCTGACGTGAATGTTCCCCTAGGAGACGAAGGGACAAAGGATAAGGAAAAATTAAATTAATCATGCTATAGTGGAGCATGATCGTCGTTCTCAACTACGGAGGACAGTTCGCCCATCTTATAGCTCGAAGGGTCCGCGACCTCGGCGTAAAAGCCGAGATTTTGCATGGCGATGCGCCGCTTTCGGAAATCCAAGCGCTGAATCCAATAGGCATTATCCTTTCCGGCTCGGGGCATTCGGTACTAGAGAACGGTCCGCTCCCGGACAAGGGCATTTTTGAATTAGGTATCCCGGTCCTCGGCATCTGCTACGGCCTTCAAGCGATGGCTCATATGCTGGGCGGCGAAGTGAAAGGCGGATACGTAAAAGAGTACGGAAAAGAAACGCTCGATATCCTCGCAAAAGACAAGCTTTTCAGCAGTCTGGAGTCGAAAGAAGTCGTCTGGTTTTCCCACGGCGACCAAGCGACGAAGCTTCCGACTGGATTCGTCAAAACCGCATCGTCGAAGTCGTGCGAGCTTTCCGGCTTTGCAGACGAGTCGCGCGGCTTTTACGGCATCCAATTCCACCCGGAAGTGACACACACGGTCCACGGCATAGACATTCTTAAGAATTTCTTATTCGATATCGTCAAAGCGGAAAAGAATTGGAGCTTGACCGATGTATCGGCCCAGATAATCGCAGAGTTGAAGGAAAAAATAGGAACGGATCATGTGGTCGTCGGTATTTCAGGCGGCGTGGACTCATTAGTCGCCGCGACGCTCCTACATCAAGCGATAGGGGAACAGCTGCACGCTGTGTTCGTTAACCACGGCCTTCTGCGAAAAGGGGAAGTGGAAAGCGTTTCTGAAGCACTTCGCTCGCGCGGCTTCACCGGACTTCACGTTATCGATGCGCCGGAAATGTTCCTTTCCCGCCTAAAAGGGATAACTGATCCGGAAGAGAAACGGAAAATCATCGGGCACGCGTTTATCGAAGTGTTTGAAAAAGCTCTTCAAGAAGAGCTACAGAAATACCCCGTGAAGTACTTGGCGCAAGGAACCATTTATCCTGACCGCATCGAATCCGCGGCGGTAGGGAAGCACGCAGATAAGATAAAAAGCCACCACAATCTCACGCTCCCGGAAAAAATGAAACTGGGCGTAATAGAGCCTTTGAAGGATCTATACAAAGACGAAGTGCGTCGAGTAGGAGAGGGTTTAGGCATCCCGCACGACATGGTGTGGCGCCATCCGTTCCCGGGTCCGGGACTTGGTATCCGCGTCGTTGGTGAAGTCACGGAAGAGCGCTTGAATATCCTTCGCGAAGCGGATGCGATATATCAGGAAGAGCTACGCGCGGCAGGGGAGTATGACAAGATCTGGCAGGCGTTTGCCGCGCTGCTTCCGATAAAGACCGTCGGTGTTATGGGTGACGCACGGACATATGACTACGCTATCGCGCTTCGCGCGGTTGATTCCGTAGACGGTATGACAGCCGACTGGCACAAAATCCCCTCCGAGTTACTGGAGAGGATTTCAAGCCGCATCACGAATTCCGTTCGTGGAGTAAACCGCGTGTTTTTCGATATATCGCAGAAGCCCCCCGCTACGATCGAGTACGAGTAGCCGCGCCTCCGCTTAGATCGGTTTTTTCGCAGAGGATGAATGCTTCTTCACCGGCTTCGTCTCTGTTTCGTGCGAACACGATGCTACGGTTTCCCGAGGAGCGGACTTCTTCATTTCCATCGGAGCCGATTATCTCGTCTGTCTGTACAGGTTCGAAATCTTTGTACGGTTTTCTCAACCGAAAAAAACCTGTCCGTGTTCTGTACGATTCAACGACGCGCAGGTATGTCTGGTCGCGTTTTTCGATTCTTCCCGAAATCCGGCCGCGGGCTTTCAAGAAAGCAGAGATGCCTTCTTCTGCTCTGTCGTTGGACGCCTGGTCACCGAGGTAGCCGCACTCAAGACATATGCCCACCTTGCCCTTTTTGTTCATGAAGTAGTCGGTCCCGCCGGGGATAGTATCGTCCACGTTCGTGACTACGAGGTCTGCAGGAAGGTATTCCACGACGTCGCACGCATTCGGCTCGCATATGACGAAGGGCCGGCTTTTGGGTGTATAGCTTGCGTGGATATCAAGCAGCGCTTCGCTTCGGTCAAGATAGGGGATGAGTTCCTGCGCACGCTCGAACTCGTAGCTTCTTCTTTCGGAATCGGTAAGGCGATCCGCTGGTTGGAAGAGTCGGTTCAGGTTCGCCTCCGTGTATCGTTTGTTGGCCGCGATTGCTCTCGGATTTCCGTATCCGAAGAGGACCCTACCATTGTCTATCTTTATCTTCGGTAAGACATTATCTATCGCTTTTACACCGCAAGTTTCGTTCCCGTGTATGCCGCCGAGAATGATGTCCGTCGGGCCCGGCATTCTCCCTACAATTTCGATGATTTTCTCTCTCATGTGCGCACGCCGATGCGCCCGAAGAATGTCTTGCGTGACTTCTCCGAAAGCGGGATGCCCGGCTTTACGTTGTAATTCAGCGTCACGAGGACCCGGTCGCCTTTCGTAATCGGTGTCACCCTGTGCACGGAGCGGTTGCCGCGGAAGAGCATAAGCGTGCCTTCAGGCATATCTGCAGTGAGCGGCTTGGTCTTTCCATCGAGAATATTCGCGAGCGCATCGTAATCTTCTTTGCCGTCTTTCGTGTAGCGGACGTTCGGTACGTATTCGTATACGCCGCCCTCATCACACTGCTTCAGGAGAAGCGTGATCGCGAAGTCGGCGTTATCGAAGTGCCACTCCAGGCTATCGCCCTCGTCGTAGTAATTGATGTTGATGCTTGAGAGTGCATCCGCATACGGGAATATCTCCGGCAGTCCTTCCAGCTTGCAGATAAACTCGCGAAAGAGCGGTGAATCATAGATGGTCCGGAGGGCCGAGTTTTTCGGCACTTCATCGTCCGCTATGCACCCTTTCGTCGTTTTGAACTGCCGGTTCCGAGGCGAGTCCTCCGGTAAAGACGCATCCTCCGGCATAACGAACAGGTTATAGACCGATTCGCTGCGGTATGCTCCAGGCTTCAGAAGCGCGGCTTCTTTCTTAAGAAGCGTAAGTGCCTCCGGAGAAACAAATTCTTCTAAGACCAGAATACCTTCGGCATCTAACTGCTTTTGAAGCGCTGGGTCGGGGTTCTTAAAGAACGCCTCGTCGTACTTCTTTCCTGTAACGGTGGTAAGCGTGTCCATGATTATTCTGTAGATCGAGTAAAGAAGACGTCCAGCATGTATTCCTGCCGGTCGCCCGAGCTTTCGACTACGTAGGGGACTTGAGCGGTTTCAACCGGTCCGTTCCATTCTTCTTCAAGCACAGATTTCAAGACAGCAAGATCTTCTTCGCGCGTTTTGCCGGGAGTGATCCGATTTAGTACCGGTGTGTATATGATCTTGTTCTCCTGCCTGCTTGGGTTGTCGTCTTCAGGCACGATTGGAAGCAGTGTTCCGATTAGCTTCGCGCCTTCAAAGGTGCTCATGTTTCGTATGAGCTGTCTCGGATTGGCAACCCTGTCCAGCGTAAGTATTGAAGAAACGCCACCTTTCCTTTTCCATAAGGATAGCTGTTCTGTAATATACGGGTCGTCTATAAGCCCCATTCGCATTTGCGGCGATGTATCTTTAGGAGTGCTGAGTTTTTTGTTGAAAGCTCGTACTAGACCAGGACTAAGATCAAAGCCGGTTACATCTATCCTGAAATCGTCTAACCCTCGTCGTGCGTATGTGCGAGCAAGTGCTGCAACAAGGTCGCCTGCTCCAGCTCCAAGATCCACCCACCTCCGGGGCAGGGTATCGATTACTAATCGGCGTTTTTCAATCAGGTCCACTAGCTTTCCCGTGTCGGCTTTATATTCCGCTTCGCCGTTGTATCGCTTAACCGTATCCAATATCATTTCCTGCTCCTCTCGAGATCGGCGGTCGAGAGCGGTTAGGATCCGTTCTATGTCCTCGGTTTCACCGCGATAGGTTTCCGCCTCCGCGCTTTTGATCGGCGCTTCCCATGCCGTGTCTGCTGCGAAAACCGCAGGCTTTAACTTTCTTTGTTCTTGCATTTTAATTTTTAGACTCTAAATAAAAAACCGCCTTGCGGGGCGGCTACGGCGGGCATTCGTTGTTTCGTTTACATCTTTTGCAAACGCGAAATGACCAGCGGGTAGCCGCCCCGTCCGTGATTCAGCCAATGCGCTACGCGGGTAACGGTCGTCGTTGATGCTCCAAGGTCAGACGCGATAGAAAGGTAGGATTCATCCTTCGCAACGCGCTCCGCGATCGCCAGGCGTTCTGCAAATGCCGCGAGTTCCGATTCCGTGCATAGGTCGCGCAAAAAGGCCGCGCATTCGCCACGCGTCTTAAGGGAAAGCAGGGCGTCATACACACGCTCCAGCTGCTTTTTATCCGCCTTTTTAGCTTTGTTACTCATACTCTCAACGTTTCACCATATTAACATGGTAACATGATGATATGTTAGAACGGTTCCGCTGTCAAGCACCATGAAGAAAATGCCGAAAGAAATGGCTTTTTGAATCGTCTTCTGATACACCGGATATCATGGATCCCCGAACAGAAGAGGAATTCCTGACTGCATTCAATCTGCACTCGGATGCCCTCTTTCGGCATGCCTTTTTCCGTCTGTCCGACAGAGAGCGTGCGCTTGACCTCACTCAGGATACTTTCATCAAAGCGTGGGATTATGTGCGTGGCGGCGGGGACGTACGAAGTCCGAAGAGTTTCCTTTTCCGCATACTGAACAATCTGATCATCGATGAATACCGGCGAAGCAAATCGGAATCGCTTGATAAGAAACTTGAGGACAATCCGGCATTCGAAGCCGCATTCGCCGACGGCAGTCTGATGGAAGTTGAAGACGGAGCGGATGAACGCGCGCTTATCGAAAAAGTGAAGATAGCAATCACCGGGCTTTCGGAAGAATACAAGACGGTCGTCACCATGCGATACATCGACGGGTTCTCGCCGAAAGAAATAGCGCGGCTGCTCGGCTCCACAGAGAACGCGGTATCGGTACGGATCCACCGTGCGGTCGCGAAACTTAAAACCGCGCTCACCTGAAACACTATGAAAAAGATCAATCTCACAGACTACATACAGAAAACCGCAGCGGACATATCGCTATCGGAAACGGAGCGCGAGAAGATGCGGGGGGTTATCCATGGGTACATGTCCATGAAGCCCGTGCGGATTTCGCCCATTTTGAGCGAGCGGCGGCGCATGTCACTCTATACCTTTTCATATTTCAAGAAACCCGTCGCATTCGCGCTCGTCGCTCTTCTGGTCATATCCTCAGGCGCCAGCATCTCGTATGCTGCGGAGTCCGCACTACCGGGCGACGTGCTCTATGGGATCAAAGTCTCCGTAAACGAAGAGGTGCGCTCGGTGCTTACTGTGACGGCTGATGAGCGGGCCGACCTTGCGATGCGTCTTGCAGAGAAGCGCCTGGCAGAAGCGTCCGCGCTGGTCGCGAAAGGCCGACTGACTCCTGAAGCACAGGAAGAGCTTGCCGTGCGGTTCGAAAAACACGCCGAAGAAGCGACACAACACGTTGAAAAGCTTGAAACGGAAGATTCCCCTGCGGCTATAGATGCAGCGTCTCGTTTCGAGACTGAGATTGCCGCTCATATCGAGATTTTGGAGGAGATCAGTGGCGATGAGGGGCGCAGGATCCGAGACGTCGCCTACGATAAGGCTATACGAGTCTCACGGATCCGCGAGAAAGCTGAAAATGATATTTCCGTTTCGACGGCGGTAGCTGTTGCGGTGGAAACGCCAGCGGCGTTCGTGCTCAAAAGCGCGGCACCGGCGGAATCGTCCGTAGCGGACATGCGAGTCGCGCAGGACGCGGAGCAAGGTTCGCTCGCTCAGAAAGAAGCGGCAGAGCGTCTCAAGAAATCCGCAGGCAAAGCGCTGTCCGAAGTCCGGAAGCACTATGACAAGGCATCAGCTACCTTAAGCGAGGAGGAGCGAACATCTGTGCTCGGTGCTATCGCGGGAGCTGAAAAAAAGATGACCGACGGCGATGCCGCATTTCAAGCGGGAGATTTCAGCACCGCGTTCCATGCGTATCAGAAAGCGTTCGTTTCACTGAAAAAGATGCACATCTTCCTGAAGACGGTTCTCAAGGGAAGCGTTCGGATCAGGATCGAATCGTCTCCTCTCTCGTCCGCATCTGCCAAGTACAACCCTGTTTCACCTGCTTCACGCGACTCCGATGAGAAGAAAGCGACGGTCAAGGTTGATCAGAAGTCATACACAGAAGGCAAGGTTGAGGTATATGGTGTACCGCAGTCCGCGATCCAGATCGTTCCCACGAAAGGTGAAGGGTTGGTTGATGTCGAAGTCGAAGGAGAAGGATCGGTGCGTATCGAGTCGAGCCACAGCGGGGAAGGAGAGGTAGACAGCGTGATTCGCGTCAGACTGAAAAGCGAGGATTAGGGCATCACTTCCCTTCAAGTACGTTGATGAGGGTCTGGGTGAGCGTTGGTGCTGTTCCCGTATTGAACGCATGTGCGGCTGCGTCCAGCTCTCCGGCGAGGAAGAGATCGAGCGGTTTTCCTGACTCGTTTGAAAAGTCGCGTTCAATGTAATGCATTGCAAGCGCCCGCAGATCGCGGGACGCCGTATCGGGTGCATTCGTCGATGTGACGATAAGCCCCAACAGAGCTCCGGATTCCGTTGCGACCGCCCCGCCGGATGATCCTTGCTGCGCAACGATAGAGCCTCCTATCGAGAAGAGGTCGGGAGTATTGGTGCCGAATGTGTACAGCTCACGGATCGCGGTGACGGACGATGCTTGGTATAGCTCTTTTGCAATCGTGATGCCGCCCAGGAACCCGGCAGGATACCCTGCGATCAGCGTGCTTTGACTCTGAACCGGCGGTTCCGCCGTCCACGCGAGATAGGGGAACGATGCAGGAAGTTCGTCAGCTGCTTTGATTGCACCCGTTATGCGCACCAGAGCATAATCATGCTCGCCATTTCCAGTACGAATGTCGTCGTCAATCTTGTGGGCATTTTTCTGTATCCATGACGGAGGGAGAAAGAGTAATTCCGCTTTGTATTTTGGCTGCGCGGGACTGCCTGTCCGTACATAGCAGTCAACGAATCCGGGAGCCGGGTAATCTTTTAATAGGAAATACTGCGCAACGTGGGCGTTCGTAAGTATCACACCGTGTGGATCGATCATGACACCGCTTGCAGAAATCGAGTTGAACGGGCCGCCGCTTTCGGTGACACAGAGGATGTTAACGACGGCCGCCCGGACTTTTTCATTCAACGTAGAGGGTGCTGCAATAGGCGGCGGGGTCGTCACCGTCTCTATTACTTTGTCGATTTTCGGCACTTCCGGTGGCGTCGCGGGCTTGGGTACCGCGGGTTTTGGTTTTACGGCAACGTTCCCTTCTGTGGTTGATGCAGTAACCTGAGGCGATACGGGCGGGGTCGAGGTTGCCGGTTCGGCTTCGATCCGTGCGGGAACCGGTTCACTTGGCGCAGCGGCATGCTCGGCTGTGACTCCGAACGCGCTCAAGAGAGCGAGCGCTACTCCGAGCGCGGCGAGGACCAAGGTGCGTACGAGCTCGAACATCAGGGACAGGGTAGCTGTTTTAGCCGCGCTTCGCCAGCGGAGCCGTGCTTTCAAAACGGAAAAGAGTTTGTTAGAGTTCCCAGATTGCGGGATAGCGCTTCGCCTAATCCCGCATCACTCGGACGGCATGAAAACGACTTTTCGCGCCGCTCCTCTTTTGCGGGATTAGTTTAATGGTAGAACGTCAGTTTTCCAAACTGAGAGTAGGAGTTCGATTCTCCTATCCCGCACACGAGCCACGCGAGTGGCTGGATATGGAGAATCGAACAGGGAAGGGGTCGGGAAACGGAAGTTTCCCGTGGAGGAAGGAACGAGTCCGCGAGTGTTGGAAAACCGAGAGGTTTCCAAAAGGTTCGAAGCGAAGCGTCTCCTATCCCGCACAGATGAGTATCCGCAGAAGGCGGATTTTTTTTGTCGTTCATGAAACGTTGCTGTTTCGGATTCACGTTCCGTTAACCGCGACATTTCTATAATCCTACTTCGGACAGGAATTCCCTGTGGGTCGATGCAGCCAGGGGTTCCAGTCTACATTCAAAACATTAGTAAGTTAGTACAACACCATATATGGCATTACACATACCTATGAAGATCGCTTCGGTGATCGCGATGCTGGGTCTCGTGCTTTTCGGCATGGCTCCGATGGCATTCGCAGGTTCGATCACGGTTGTCAATGACAACACGGCTTCGGTCACCAACACCGTTTCTATCTCTTCGTCGACGGGCGGTAACAGCTCGACCGGCGGCTCCGGCGGCTCCGGCGCGTCCGGCGCTGACGGAGGAGAAGCAGACGCTGACGCTGACGGCGACGATGAAAGCGACTCTGAAGCAAACGCTGAAGGCGGTCGCAGAGGCAACGGGGGCAACGGAGGTCGCGGTGGCGATGTCCGCACCGGTACAGTCGACAGCCTTGTTGACGTAGTAACGGTTTCCGGCCGCTCCATTGTTCGCATCGATCGCTCGATGTCGAATCCCGACTAGTCCCTCTGGACTACGTTGAAAACAGGGCCTCTCCCTGTTTTCTGACAAGCACTGAAATATACCTCTCGATTTGAGCGCTTGCTGAGAACAGAACTTATTCATCATCGGTCTATAACCATGGCATCACTATTCACGCGCCGCATATCGGCGGCAGCGCTCTCTGTCGCTCTCGTACTCCAGCTTTTGTTACCGATGATGGCCGCATACGCCGATGAAACCTCAACATCGACGTCCTCTTCGAGCGAGTCCTCAAGTTCATCCGGCAGCTCAACCTCGACCTCACAGGAAGCCAGCACGGAAAGCACGACGACTACGGAAAATGGGGAAACCGAAACGTCTTCTGAATCATCGAGTTCGAGCACCAGCGAAGAAGAGTCCTTTCAAGAATCAACGTCTGCAGAGTCGGGCGAAGATGCAGATGGCGATACCGGAGGCGAAGGAGGCGAGGGTGGAGAGGCGACTGAGTCCGAAACAAGCGCTTCAAACTCCGAAGAGTCGGCAACGGCGGAATCCGAGGGTGCCGACGGTGAAGACGGGGAAGAGGACACTGACGATGCAGATGACTCCACTCCGACGATCCTATCCGGCCGCGCGGTCGCTCTTGCGAACATCCTCAATATCGTGAATACGAACCTTTCATTGTGAATTCCGAAGGGTCGCTCGTGTTTTCAAACTTTTTCGATGACACCGGCACTATCGATCTGCGCGACTCTTCTTCATCCGGATTGACCTTCTGCGCGCTCCTCGGCTGCAACGGCGTCGATGGTGTCGAGGTTCATCTTCTGAATGATGCGTTCATCGATAACGATCTACTCCTTGACGCTTCTTCCGGGCGAAACCTTATCGACGGCGGGGATATCGCCCGTATCGGTACAGGGGACGCGTACGCCGGGCTGAATCTTGTAAACCTGGCGAACGCCACGTTCGTCGACTCTCAGTACCTTCTGGTCACACTGAACGCATTTCAGGATGTGAACGGCGATATCGTCTTTCCGAGCTGGGAATCGTTTTTCGGAGGAATGCAAAGTTCCACTCCGGCAACGGTAGATATGGAAAATACCGCGGATGTCGGAAACAATCTGACGCTGACGACCGAATCAGGTGCAAACGACATCGAAGCGGATGATTCGTCGACCGAAACCGGCAATGCGCAGGCGTACGCTAACATCGTAAACCAGCTGAATAAGACATTGGTGGGCGGCGGCGGCGTTACGCTTATGTTCCGCGTTAACGGCTCCTGGGCGGGCCAGCTTTTCGGCGCTCCAGATGGCGTTGCGCTCCATGAGGACGACGGTTTGGTGTATCTGACCGGAAACGATGGATCACTTGTCTCTGGGCCGCAAACGGAAGTCCATGGCGCATCAAGCGCGCTCATCAACAATAACGGTACGCTTTCGGCCCTTACCGGCGAAAACGATATCCGCGATGCTCGGTACGGAGAGGTTGACACAGGAAATGCATACGTCGGCGCGAACGTGGTCAACATCGCGAACGCGAATGTCATCGGCAGGAACTGGATACTTGCGATCATCAATATCTTTGGCGATTTTAACGGCAATATCTCCTTTGGTCGTCCTGACCTATGGGTGGGCGAACAGGTCGACGTGCCGTCACGTATCGAAAACGGTAGCGACCTAACGTACAAGTTCACTGTCATCAACAACGGGGATGCTCCCGCCACGAATGTCCGCCTGAAAGATGTCTTCGATAAAGCCCACCTGAGCATCCTTGACTCCTCCCTCGATTTCGAAAGGGGACCTTCAGGGGAGCTTTTGTGGGACCTCGGCACACTACCGGCGGGCGGCGCAATCGAAGTGACGTACCGCGCCAGGGTTAAAGACACGTCGCCTGGCACGGATATGACGAACACCGTCAGGGCGTCGCAGCGTGAGACCGACAACAACCCATCAGACAACACCGACACTGCGACCGTGACGACATCGGGAAATCCCGCTCCGAGCGGCGGCCCGGTGCTTCCGGGAGTAAGCCAGGCATCCGTATCGCTTGAACGAAACACTGCGGATTTCCGTGTAGAAGGCACCAACCGAACAGTCACACAGGAACTTACTTTGACGAGCCGCATCGACCGTTCGATGTTCGGTGTCGTGCTGCTCGATCGCTTATACGGTCCCGACGGGAAGCTGTTACGGTCCGAGATGTGGCCGGTAGGCGAATTGGAGTCCGGCGAGACGGTCAAGATATCGTATGATCTTACCTTCGGTGATAACGCTCCAGTCGGGTCTTACACATTGACGACCGAGCTGCGCTCAAGCGAAGGATCGGTCTACACGCTGCCAAATAACGGAAAGATATTGTTCCTTCCAGGAATCGAATCCCCCCAGGGCGTCTTTGAAACGATATTCGAAGTAGTTCCCGACGGGAATCTCTTAAGCGGAGAAGTTAAGAAGGCCGTATCGCGTTTGGCGAGGGTGGATAACGCACACCAGCGGAAAGTGGTGGTGGAAATGGTAAAACCGCAACAGGTCGCGGAGGAGCCAGCTCCTAGAGTGGAAGACAACGATTCGCAGGTTGCTGCAGCGGTCGCGTCCGACACCGATCTTCCGCGCCCCTTGTACCCCTTAGCGGCATCCGCGTTGCTCGCGCTCGTGGTCTACTCTATAGTTGAAATGCGGCGCAGATGGTTTTCGGACACGGATAAAGAGCAGGAAGTAGCTGAAGTAACGTAAAGAAAGCCACCCGTCACTAAGTATTTTGATCGAAAGACTCACAAAATACTAAGTGCGCTCGGCCCCGCCTCGCCTCCTTCTGCAGCCTCAGGATGGCTCCGGCTCGCCCATGTAAACAAAAACAGCGCGCAGGCGCTGTTTTTGTTTCGTGTGCGCCCCGCTATGCGGGGGTTTTAAAGTGCCATGGTTATTTAACCGCGTCTTTAAGGGCCTTTGCCGCGCGGAACTTCGGCACGCGCATGGACGGAACCTTTATAGATTCGCCCGTGCGGGGGTTCCTGCCGGTGCGTGCAGGGCGCATCTTCGTAGAGAATATACCAAGTCCTGCGATCGATACTTCGTCGCCTTTTTTAAGAGCGGCCGTGATGGTGTCGATAAGGGTTTCGACCACCTGTTCTGCCTGGGTCTTCGTGCCGCCGAGGAGCGAGTGCACTTTTGCCGCGAGGTCTGCTTTATTCATAGCTTATGAGTTTTTTAAATTTGGCTAATGCCGTATGAATCAGTATATGTATAGCCATTTTTTGTGCAATAGTCATTGACTAAATGTATTAAAGATGTCAAAATACAAAAATGAAAGATTCGTCCTTCAGACCCGGCGCGTTTTTAGATCGGCTACAAGCGATAGGAGGCACCAGGACTCGTTTTAACGAAGCGTTTAAAGAGATATTCGGCGAGTGCCCTGAGGGGGTTACTATCGGCGAGGGTTTCATAATGACTAAAGCTCCTATCGAGACCTATGGTGATTCCCCGTCTCGTCGACAATTTAAGCTGTAACAAAAAATCCCCGCTGAAGCGGGGATTTTTCTTTAGCGGGCGAATTCTATTGCTCGACTTTCCCTGATTACGTTGATCTTCACTTCGCCCGGGTATTTCATCTCATTCTCCACGCGGAGCGCGATATTCCGTGCAAGCTCCCGTGCTTCCAAGTCCGATACCGCATCGGGCTTCACGAAAATGCGCACTTCGCGGCCTGCCTGGATGGCGTATGCTTTTTCGACGCCATTGAACGACGTTGCGATCGATTCCAACTCCTGCAAACGCTTGATGTAATTTTCAACCGAATCGCGGCGTGCGCCGGGGCGTCCGCCTGATATTGCGTCCGCGACCTGTACGATGATCGACTCGACCGTTTCGTACGGATACTCCTCATGGTGCGCCTGCATCGCCTGGATGACGCGCTTGTCGACACCGAATTTCTCGAGGATGCGACGGCCTATCTCGACGTGCGTTCCCTGAACCGCGTGGTCCACCGCCTTGCCGATGTCATGGAACAGGGCTCCCATCTTCGCTACTTTCACGTCTGCACCCAATTCCGCCGCAAGGATGCCCGCGACGTGCGCCATTTCTATCGAATGCTGCATCACGTTCTGACCGTAGGAAGTGCGGAAGTACAAACGGCCTAAGATAGCCATCAATCGCGGATCCAAACCATGGATGCCCACTTCGTACGCTGCCTGTTCCGCCTTTTCTTTCATCACTTTCGCGACCTCATCTTTTGCTTTCTCGACCGCATCTTCGATCTTCGCGGGTTGTATGCGCTGGTCGATGATAAGGTTTTCAAGCGCGATGCGGGCGACCTGCCTGCGGACGGGGTCGAAGCAGGAAAGGGTGATCATGCCCGGAGTTTCATCCACAAGAACGTCGACACCGGTCGCGCGTTCGAACGCGCGGATGTTGCGGCCTTCCTTTCCGATGATCTTGCCTTTCATGTCTTCAGACGGAAGCGGGATGTTCGACGTCAAGACTTCCGCGTGGACAGAATTGCCCAGGCGATGGATCGCAGTCGTTAGGATTTCGCGCGCCTTTGTTTCCAGTCGCTCCTTGCCTTCGATATCCATCTTCTGCATCCGGACCGCAAGATCCTCCTCGTGATCGCGTTTCATCGCGGCCATCAATTCCTCTTTCGCCTGCTCTTGCGTCAATGACGCCACTCCTTCGAGCGCTTTTTCACGCTCAAGGATAAGGTTGTCCGCACGCTCTTTGATTTTCTTGATCTCTTCAATCTGCGCCTTGATCCGATCCGCCTCGCGGTCGATATCAAGCTGACGCTTGTCGAGGAACGCTTCTTTATCTGCCGAACGTTTTTCGCGAGTCAAAAGCGCCTCTTCTTTGAGACGTATCTCCTCGCGGAGGCCTATCTCAAGCGCGGCGGCCTGTTTCTCGCCCGCCTCTACTATCTTTTTCGCCTCTTCTCGCGCTTCGAGAAGGCGCTGCTTAATCTGGATTTCAACCGATCCTTTCTGGCCCAATGATACGAGCCAGCGCAGGAAGTATCCTGCGGCAATGCCCGCGCCGCCGACAACGGCGACGAGGAGCAGTATTTGTAATGTAGACATACGCGTTTTAGGAACGCGCCGTCACGTACGAAATGGGACGATTAGTGGATGAAAACGGATTCCCGAATGAAGGTGTGCAAATCGATGTTTTCTCGCGCTTTTCGGTCGGATTTCATGTCGACAGCGGTTCCAGGTTCAAAATTAAAGGGTACTTTGAAATAGTACCCCCAATCCTTCGTGTACGCAATATGAAACGGGACAGTTAACGGGACTTATAGATCTCGTCTATGATTCCGTACTTTTTCGCCTCGTCCGCGGTCATCCAATAATCGCGTTCGGCATCTTTTTCTACCTGTTCGGCAGTCTTTCCGGTGTTTTTCGCAAGGATCTTGTTGAGGTTCTCTTTTGTGCGCAGGATGTGCTTGGCAGCGATCGCGATATCGGTCGCTTGGCCTTCGACACCGCCCATCACCTGGTGGATCATCACTTCGGAGTTGGGGAGCGTGAAGCGCTTGCCCTTCTCTCCCGCAGAGAGGATGACAGCCGCGGCGGAGGCAGCAATGCCGACGCACACGGTCGCGATGTCCGGTTTGACGTAATTCATCGTATCCAGAATCGCCATACCGGCCGAAACCGATCCGCCCGGAGAATTGATATACAGATAGATATCCTTCTTCGGGTCCTCAGACTCAAGGAAGAGAAGCTGCGCGATGATGAGGTTCGCGGTGTGGTCGTCGATCGGCCCGCCAAGGAAAACGATCCGTTCCTTCAAAAGACGTGAGTATATGTCGTACGCCCGCTCGCCGAATGATCCTTTCTCGATGACCATCGGAACCAATTGGTTTGAAATAGGTTGTGCGCTCATAGTGAAACACTATACTCCCAAGGCAGTGATGACACAACAATGAGGGGGCTCGCTACACTGTACGTATTAGAAGTTCCTAACATCACACATGGAACTCACCATCCTATTAGCAAAGATTTTCGGCGTGTACATGCTCCTTATAGGCGTCGCGATATTTATGAACCGCAAACACTTCCTGGGCGCGATCATCGCGATCGCCAAGGAGCGGTTTGCGCAGATCATCGCGGGTGCGATGGCGCTTCTTATCGGATTGTGGATGATCAATGTCCATAATGATTGGTCATCGGGGCCTGCAGGATTGATCACGCTTATAGGTTGGATCGGCCTTGCGAAGGGCGTCCTGTATCTGTTCCTTCCTGAAGCGCAGCTCGCGAAGATCACCCATGTTTTCGCGGAGCGGACGTGGTACATGGTTGACGGCGTCATTGTCATCGTTCTCGGTGCATATCTTGCCGGTTACGGATACGGGCTTTGGTGATTCAATTCTGAGTTAACACGCAAAACGCGCCCTTACGGGCGCGTTTTGCGTTGTTCGAGATATTTCGCGCCGAGCCAGGCGAGTTCGAATATCTTTTTCATCGCGTCCGCCACTTCTTCGCTTTCGATGATGATGCCCAGCTTCTCACGCCAGGAAGCGATCATCGTCTTGTTGTCATAGATGTTTATTTCCGGGTGAAACGTGTATTGATTTCCCGACACCAGGACGCTTTCGCGCAACTCTTCATCATCGTGCACCGCTCGTTCTATCGAGTCCGGCGTCGTCGGGAATATCGCCCGGATCGGGATTCCCTTGTCGGCTCGCCGCTTGTAGTAGCGGGGGAAGTACCCGGGGAGAGCGGCATGCATGTCATCGATAGAGGCGTATGCGCGGATCTTTTCTTTCGCGGAGAGCGTATCTTCATACGCCTGGCGAAGCCCGTCCGCGCCTTCATAGAAGCGGACACGCGGCCGGTCCGTTATGTTATGGAGGGACTTGAGCTCTAGGGCGAGCGCCTCCGCTGTTTCATGCTTCCGCTTGGCCTCCTCTGCCTGTTTTTTGAGGAGGACTACCAAGGTGTCGGGGGACTCAGCAACGTACTCCTGCTTAGGCTCTTTGCCCGAAATACGGGCCAAACCCTTCGTGATCAGGGTATCGAGGATGACGTAGGCTGTCGCACGGTTTACTCCTGATTCGCGGGCAACCGCGGAAACGATGGATGGCCCCAGACGCAAAAGAGCAAGGTATACCCCCGCTTCCTTATCTGAAAGGCCTAGCGCCGATAGTGAACTTAAGAATCCTCGTTCTCCAGGTTTTGCCACTTTACGAGCATACTTGGCAAAAGGAATTGTGTCAATGACTATAAACAATTATAAAAATACGCTTGTATAGAAATCTTCTTTTGTTATACTCTTCAGACAAACTTAGTAAATGTCTGAACTTCTGAAATATGAGCGTAGCAAATGGAATCGTAAAGTTTTTCTCGACATTCGATATGGATGGCGTCGCTTCATACGAAGGATTGCGCGTAGGAGGCCTATCGTGCTGCGAAAGCCCCGAACCGGAGCGGATCAAAGAGACTGCAGCGTCGCTTTCGTTCCTAGGAGAGTCGAGGAGCAAGACCTTCTACTGCAATCATTGCGGGACATTGACCGTAACTTCACAAATCTAGACAAAAGAAAAGGGGGGTATCGTACACTGATTTTCAATGGCTCTCATTGAAAACAACGAGCGCAGCATCGGACGTGAAGTCCCTCTTGTCGAACCGAAACGTGAATCGACGTTCGGTACGTTGCTAGAAGATCGCAGAATAAAATTGACCGAGTTTGCTGAACATAGCAAGCTCATCGCGCTTTCCCGTCTGACTGAACGGTTCCCCGAGGTGTACGTGTGGGACGAAAGCAAAAATCCGGGCGGCAGTCAAAAAGACCGGCTCGGCAGAGGTTTTCAAAAATTTTTCGAGCGGTTGTGCTCAACGACCCATCCGGAATATGAGGAACATCCCCCCGATGCCGTCCTGGTAACTCATGGTGCAGCCGCAGAAGCGGTACAGAGGTACAACCCCAATGTTCCTGTGAAAGCGATCGTAAGCTCGAGGATGAAGAAGAAGCGTTGCGTCCGATTAGAAGAAGTATTAGCGCCCAGCGGCGGGCGGGTATATCCATACGATCTAGGCGCAGAGCAGTTATCGACGGCAAAGAAATTTGAGATAACCGGGACTAAAGAGGGCATCGATCTGGATACGCTCGATCTTTCGTATGGATACCGGCCTATGTATCGGGACATTATCAATGAGCTCGATCCCGACGGCATAGTCGTCGGCTTCGGCACGGGTAACTGCTTCAAAGGCGGACTCGATCATCTTTCCGTGAAGAAAGTACTTGCTGACAGGCACCACGTTCCTTTTAAGCCTGTAAGTGTTATCGGTGTGGTTCCCAACAGATTGGATTCACGAGCCAGAGCATTAGTTGCTCCTTTCCGCTCCGATCCTGACCCGATGAAATACTTGGGAGACCGAATTAGTTTATTAAGAGATGTCGCGGCAGTGTGTGGTTCGTATACAGGAGTTTACCCCGTACACAACGACAGGAGATTTAAAGAAGCTGCGGAAACCTTACGCGCGAATTCCAGGATACGGCCAACAAGTCCGTCCGGTGCAGCGAGTGTTGCATGGTTTGCAGAAAATTACTCGCATCTAGACCCTACGAAACGATGGGTTCTCATCAACACGGGAGAATCGCTCGCGCTCGCGTCGTAGCCGATAAGAAAACCTCCGACTAGTCGGAGGTTTTTTGATTGTCCGGATTCTCTTTGGCGGCCGGTTCTTTCTCCGCCATTTTCGACACCGCGGGGGCGCCGAGGATATCCCACACCTTTTCCCGCATGACGATATTGCGCACGTAGCGGTGCGCGGATTCATGATCGACGCCTTGATTGATGAGGGCATGCGCTAAACGCTCCTCCTCTTTCTCATCCGGCTTCACTTCTTCCTTCCGTGCGATTTCAGCGAACACGAGATCAAGGATGACACGTTTTTCCGCAGGCACCATAAGCTCCTCTCGGATCTGCTCTTCCGTCTTTCCGACCTGTTTCAGATAGTCGTTGAAGGGCAACCCGCGTGATGCGATGTCCTTCTTCGTCGCCTCCAATAGGTGTACAGCTTCTTCACGAACCAAAATCTGCGGGATATCCGACTCCGCTTTCCCGATCAACGCTTCGGCGATCTCGCCGCGCTGTATCTGAAGCCGACGTTCTTTGACCGCCCGTTCCGCTTCTCCGTCAAGGAAGAATTCGAATGTTTTCGCGTTTTCGAATCCGAGCTTTTTAGCTTCATCGTCTGTAAAATCGCCTTCACCTTGCGATTGGGCCATCGCCCGCGCTTGCATCCGCAGGGCATCGATCGCTGCCTTCTTCTCCTCCGCTTCGTCGGTTTTATCTGTTTTTTCTGCGGCTTTTTTCGCAACGTTCTTGTAGTCGTCTATGCGGCAACTGGGGGCCACGACCGCGACGATCTCGAACGGCACATCCGCACCCACGTCGGATACGCCAAGCGACGCCCCGACCGGCATGATCGGCAGAACCTCGTGTTCCTTCAGTATCCCTTCCACCTCTTTCTGCATCGCGGCTTCTGCCGACTCACGCCATAGCGCCTTTTCTCCCACGTGTTCGCGAACCTTCTCAAGCAGCACTTTCCCTTTTCGGAATCCGGGAAGCTCAACCTCTTTCTGTATGCGAGCAAGCGTTTTTTCCAATTCAGCGGCGACCTTCTCCTTCGGAAGCGCACCGGTTATCGAGACCTCCGCGTTTTTCCGCTTATCCTTTTTGGTTTGCATCTGGGGATACTATCAGCCAATACCATAAATACAAAACGGCCTCGCGATGGCAAGGCCGTTTGGTGCCGCGTACTATTCTACGTCGCTCACCGCCGCATCAAGCGAACCGAAATCGGTCGCGTTAACATCGGCTTCGATATCGGAAAGATCGTCGGATGCGGATTGCGACAATGCCGCCTGCACATCCGGGTCTTGAGAGTTCTCCAACCCCGTCGCTGCACCGTCCTCCGTGGCGAGCATCCCGCCGGTCATCAGATAGTAAACGCCGCCTAACGCAAGCAAAACGACGATCACGACGATCGCGAACATCGCACCCGCGCCGCCTTCGCTCTTCTGCGGCATCGGAGGGACGGGAGTGGCATTGGGGGCGCTATTCATCTGGTCCATATGAGTATGATTATGTTGTAAGTTATTCTTCCGAACCGGCTTCCACCTTCGCTTTCTCTTGAACAGCCGCGTTCACCCCAAGTCCTGCCGCTTCGGCGGCATCTTTCATCGCTTCGACCGCCTGTTTGATATGTTCGTGTGCCGCGCGCAAGTGCGTTTTCATAGATTGGAATAACGGTTTCGATGCCTGCACGTTTGCTGCGAATGTGGTCGTCGATGTCGTTCCTACTGCGGCTTCCGCGAGGGCTTTGAGCGACGCCCAGTCGGTCTTCGCCGCGTCCAACTCTTTCTTCGCTTCTGTCAGGTGTTCCCGGACACGCGTCATATCCGCTCCTGCGGTTGAGAGTTTCTCGGTGCGGGAAGAGATACGTTCGATAAGTTTTTCCATACGCTCCGCCATCGCGACCATCATCGCTCCAGCTTTCCGAAGCGCCTGTTTCCTGCCATCTTCCATCTTGTCCCGGATATCCTCTTTCTTATCGCGGATATCTTCCATCTTGTCCCGGATATCCTCTTTCTTATCGCGGATATCTTCCATCTTGTCGCGGATACCATCGTCGCTTCTCATGTCGCGTCGGTCTTCTCTTCGATCCCACATGTCTTCGCGTCGATCACGCAATTCCTTCGGTGGAAGGGGTTTCAGGTTCGTGGGATCCGGACGCACATCAGTCCTGAACGGGCGGGCCTGGAACAGCGTCGGCTTCGGAGGCGGTGGAGTGTCGTCAGACACTTCCGCCTCTGCCGACACTTCGGCGGTAACGGTTACTTCCGCATCGGTTCCTTCAACGGCGTACGCTGAAGCAACACCCATGAACGCGAAAAGCGCGATCAAAAGCGCGGCTAGAGCGGAGCGGGAGAGAGCACTCGTCATATAGATTCTTTAAAAAGGTTTAAAAATAGTAACTTCGGCTCCCTTCAGTATACCTTCCGGTATGCGAAGGAAGCGTCATGTTGTGGAAGACGTGGAGGAGCGGCAAACATTACAGTGCCGCTTCAAGTAAAAACCCCGCGCTCGCGGGGTTTTTACTATTTCTTGAATTCCTTCTTATAGAGCTCCTGCGCTTCCTTGAACGCAGCGACCGCTTTGACGCGTCCTTCGAACCCGCCGATCTGACACACCTTCCCTTCAAGCTGCTTGTAGGTGCAGAAGAAGTGTTCGATTTCCTTGATGGTATGCGGATTTACGTCGGCCAGATCCTTCACGTCCTTGAAACGCACGTCGTCCGCCGGAACTGCGATGATCTTTGCATCCGGATCCCCGTTATCGATCATGTCCATGTATGCAACCGGTCGGACGCGGACCAGGATGCCGGAAGGGATCGGCTGAGTCGCAAGTATGACCACGTCAAGCGCGTCGCCATCATGCCAATAGGTCTGCGGAACGAATCCGTAGTCAAACGGGTACTCCTGCGCGGACGCAAGCACGCGATCAAGCGCGATCAAACCCGTTTTCTTGTCGATCTCGTATTTATTCTTCGATCCTTTGGGGATTTCGACGATGACATTCATCTCGTCCTCCGTTCCCGGCTCGATATCGTGCCAAAAGTTCATATGATCTGAATTATATCCTTATTTGACGTCGTCATTGTCGGCTTCTGCTGCCTCCTGAGGAGCGCCTTCTTCGGCCGCTGCCTCTGTCGCTGCTGATTCGTTCTCGTCAGATGATGCGATAGCTTCCGCAGCCGGTTCAGTTGCTCCTTCCTCAGCTTCGATGCGAGCTTCTTCCGCCTGAGATTCGTCCGCAGCGATGCCGACGGTTTCCGCGTCGTTCTCATCGGTTTCCACGGCTTCAGCTTCCGTATCGCCGCCTACAGGGCGGATGTCGATGGACCATCCGGTAAGCTTTGCTGCCAATCGAACGTTCTGTCCGCCGCGGCCGATCGCAAGCGACTGCTGATCCGCGGACACTTCGACGGTCGCGCGTTTCTCCGCTTCATCTAGTGCGACCGACAGCACCGTCGCAGGCGACAGTGCATCCTCTATGAACTGTGTCGCCTTCTCCGACCATTCGATGATGTCGATCCTCTCGCCGCCAAGTTCGGACATGACGGTTGAGACGCGGACGCCGCGCTGGCCGACCAGTGCACCGACCGGGTCGATGCGATCGTCCGTTGCAGCGACGGCGATCTTCGATCTGCCGCCCGCTTCACGCGCGATCGCTTTGATCGCGACAGTGCCGCTACCGAGTTCAGGAACTTCCATCTCGAAAAGTTTCTCCAAAAACTTGGGGTGAGAGCGTGACAAGCGGAGGAACACGCCGCGCTGGCCTTCCTCTACTGAGAAAAGGTATGCGCGGATGCGCTCGCCGGGGCGGTAACGCTCGCCCGGGATCTGCTCGTGATAGGGCATGATGCCGGTCGCGCGTCCCAGGTCGATGTATAGGTTCCCGCGCTCGATCCTCTGGACGACACCGTGGACGATCGTATCTTCCTTGCCGCCGAACTCATCGACGACTGATGCGCGCTCCGCTTCGCGTATCTTCTGCATGATGACCTGCTTTGCGGTCTGGGCCGCGATGCGGCCGAAATCGGTTTTTTTCTCGAGCGGAAAGACGATTTCATCGCCCACCGCAGCGTCCCTCTTGATGCGCTTCGCATCTTCGAGGAACAGGTGTTTCTCTTCGTTGTAGTGAACCTTCTCATCCTCGCCCTCCGCGGTCTTCTTCTTCGGCTCTTCCTCTTCGTCCATGTATACCTCGGACGGGTCGACGACGGTCTTCACCTGATAGAAATCGACGGCACCGGTTGCCATGTCGAAATGAGCGCGCACGACGCGGCCGCGCTTGCCGTATTCGCGGTTATACGCGGTGGCCAAAGCGCCTTCGATCGCTTCGATCATCTTTTCGCGCGGGATACCGCGCTCCTCCGACAGCTGATCGATGACGAGATTGATTGTTTTTAAGTCAAACATAATGATTTTGTTAGCGAGTCTGCGAGGTTAGAAAATCATTATCCGCCTAAGTTTTGCTGCACAAAATTTGGGCGGATGAACAAAATCTAACTCGCTCAAATTCGGCTTCGCTCCTAAGATTTTCTAAAAAATAAGCCCGCGATGCGCGGACCCGAAAAGGAAACTAACCGAACTAATGGGAAATATACTCCGCGAGGGGCGCGCTGTCAAGCGCGAGAACGCTTCGCGTTTCCCCCGAATGCGGATTGGCCGCGCATCTTAGCGCTTTTCCCGATGCTACTCTTATATATGTGAGAACTCCTGATGCACAGCTAAAGACATTCATTTTAGACTCGGGGCTCGTCTCGCGGAAGGATATCGAACGCGCAGAAGGGATCGCGAAGGATAAAGGCCAGCCCTTGGGGGACGCCCTTGTCTCATCCGGCGCTTTAGGTGAGGACGATGTCCGTCGGATACAGGCGCACATCCTAGGGATCCCGTTCGTGTCGCTTGCAAACAGTAAGATCGACTTCTCTGTCCTCTCCCTCATCCCCGAGCCGATCGCGAGGAACCACAATATCGTCGCCTATAAGAAGAATCCGGACTCGCTTGAGGTCGCGATGCTCGATACGAACGATCTTGGGGCGATCGATTTCATAAAGAAGAAGGTGGGGTTGAAGATCCTTCCGCGCCTCACTGATGTCGCTTCGATGAAGCAGGCGCTCCTTTTATATCAGAAGTCCCTGAAGGATGAGTTCGGCGACATCATCAAGCACGCGTCTGCCTCGATGGGCTCCGGCGGGGAATTGGATGAGAAGGGGCTCGCGAAACTGGCTGAAGACGTGCCGGTCGTAAAGATCGTCGACACTCTCCTGCGGCATGCGGTCATTCAGGACGCATCCGACATCCACATGGAACCCCTGGAAGACAAGTTTCTTATCCGGTACCGCATCGACGGCCTCCTGCGTGATGCGATGGAATTGCCGAAACATACCGCCGCGGGCATAACCGCGCGTATCAAAGTGCTGTCACGACTCAAGCTCGACGAGAAGCGTCTGCCGCAGGACGGTCGCTTCAAGATAGAAGCGGATAATGAGCGGGTATCGTTCCGCGTGTCGGTTCTCCCGACCTACTACGGCGAAAAGACCGTCATGCGTTTGCTTCGCGAAGGCGGCGGGGGATTCACGCTCGAATCTTTGGGATTCCACGGATTGGGATTGGAGCGCATCCATAATGCGACGAATCAGACGACAGGCATGATCCTCGTTACCGGTCCTACAGGTTCGGGTAAGACGACGACTCTCTATACCATTCTCGATATTGTGAACACGCCCGACGTCAATATCTCGACGGTGGAGGATCCGATCGAGTATCAGATGCCGCGGGTCAATCAGACGCAGGTGCGTCCTGATATCGGCTTCACGTTCGCGAACGGTTTACGCGCCCTCCTGCGTCAGGACCCGGATGTCATCATGGTCGGCGAGATTCGCGATACTGAAACAGCGTCTCTTGCCATCAACGCGTCATTGACCGGCCACCTGGTGCTGTCGACCTTGCACACGAATTCCGCCGCCGCGACGATTCCGCGCCTTGTCGATATGGAGGCCGAGCCGTTCCTTCTGGTTTCGACCCTCCGCGTCGTCGTTGGTCAGCGCCTAGTGCGTCGGCTGACATCAGATCGCATCGAATACAAGCTATCCGCCGATGAGCTTAAAGTCCTGGAGAAGCATGTGGATGTCGAGCGCATACTCACGGCACTCAAGGAAGAAAAGAAGATCGCTCCCAAAGCGACGATCAAGGATGTTCCTTTCTTCAGACCGAACGAGACAGGCGAAAGTTCCGGCTACTCATCTCGCATCGGCATTCACGAGGTCCTTGAAGTCACGCCGGAGATCAGGAACCTCATCATCAAGAACGCGACAGCGGACGAGATAGAAGCGCAGGCCAAGAAGGAAGGGATGCTTTCGATGATCGAAGACGGAATCTATAAAGCGGCGCTCGGCGTGACATCGATCGACGAAGTCTTGCGTGTCGTCTCTGAATAGGGAATATGAAATTCAAAGTCAGCATCATCGGCAAGGACGGGGAAGCGTATCAGGAAGTGATCGAAGCGGCCGACCGCTTCGCGGTCTACCGCGATGTCCGTGCGCGCGGTGAGCGGGTCGCGGAACTTGCGGAAGAAAAACCGGCCGGCGCGTTTTCGCTCGAGTCGTTGAATAACATCTTTCAGTCGGTTCCTTTGGATGAGAAAGTGGTGTTTACGAGAAACCTGGCCGCGATGCTTGAAGCGGGATTGACCGCGTCACGCGCGCTTTCGGTGATGGAGCGTCAGACGAAGAATCAGGCGTTCAAACCCGTTATCGGTTCCCTCATCGCCGAAGTGAAACGCGGAAGCAATTTCTCGTCCGCGCTCGCGAAATTCCCGAACGTGTTCTCGTCTTTGATGATATCCATGGCGCGTGCGGGCGAGGAGTCAGGCAAACTGTCAGAATCGCTTCGTGTCGTTGGGACGCAGATGGAGCGCGCTTCGAACCTCACGAAGAAAGTGCGCGGCGCCCTGATCTACCCGACTATCGTGCTGCTAGCGATGATCGGGATCGCAGTCCTCATGCTTATCTTTGTCGTGCCTACGCTTACGCAGACCTTTAAGGAATTGAATACCGACCTGCCGCCGACAACGGAAGGCATCATCGTGGTCTCTAATTTTCTTACCGAGCACACCTTGATCGCGCTCACCCTGATGGGGCTTGTTGTCGTAGGGTTCATGTCGCTTGCGCGCACGAAGGCGGGGAAGACGGCGTTAGATTGGCTGTTCCTCCATATCCCGGTCATATCCGGACTCGTTCAGGAAACGAATGCTGCGCGCACGGCGCGAACGCTTTCATCGCTACTCTCCGCTGGTGTGGACGTCTTGCTGTCGCTGTCGATCACGCGCGAGGTATTGGAGAGCCACTACTATAAGAAGGTACTGCTTGAAGCCGAAGCGAACGTCACAAAAGGAGGACAGATGTCGGTGTCGTTCGCGGCATATCCTAAGCTCTATCCGCCGCTCGTATCCGAGATGATCGCTGTCGGTGAGGAAACCGGCCGCTTGTCGGACCTCCTGAAGGAAACTGCTGAGTTCTATGAAGAGTCAGTCGAACGGCAGACGAAAGACCTCTCCACCATCATCGAACCGTTCCTCATGATCATCATCGGAGCGGGCGTCGGTTTCTTCGCACTCTCCATGATCGCTCCGATCTACTCACTCTCCAATGCGATTTAGAAACGTGCGTGGACTAACCCTCGTCGAAGCGCTCATCGGGTGCGCGATGATCCTTATCGTCTTTCTCGCGATCTTCGCGACCTTCCAGCTGTCGTTGGTGCTCGTCTTCTCCACCAAGGCAGCAAGCGGTGCCGCATCGCTCGTGAATGAACGCATCGAATATATCCGCGGGCTTGAGTACGATGCCATCGGGACTGTCGGCGGCATCCCTTCCGGCACTATCGCCCAGGTGGAAACGGTCGAATTGAACGGCGTTTCATACACGCTGTCGACCTTGATCCAATACGTCGACGCGCCCGAGGACGGGCTTGATACCTTTGATGAAACGGGCGTGACCGCGGATTACAAAAGCGTCCGCGTGTCTGCCGATTGGATGGTCCGCAGCATCCCTCGTTCCACATTCGCACTCACGCGCATATCTCCGCCAGGAATCGAATCGAACGTTCCTGGGGGCACCATCAGAATCAACGTGTTTGATGAAGCGGCAGCGCCGGTATCCGGCGCTGCCGTCCGTATCGTGAACTCATCTGTCTCACCCGCAGTCGACGTCACGGTCACGACCGGTGTGTCCGGTTCCGTTGCGTTCCCCGGAGCGACGCCGGGGAGCGGTTACCAGGTCACCGTGACAAAAGAGGGACATTCATCCGCACAGACCTATGGCGCAACGGTACAAAATCCGAATCCAAACCCCGGGCATATAGCGGTCGCGGACGATACCACGACGACGCTCTCGCTTGAGATAAACGAACTCGGATCGCTTGCGGTATCAACGTGGAGTCCCCCGGGCGAAGGAGAGTTTAGTGATTCGTTCACAAACCAATCCAATCTTGCGGCGACCACGAGCGCTACGGTTTCAGGCGGCGTACTTCGGCTCGATGGAACGCCCGGAGAGTATCCCGCGTCGGGGTCAGCGGTATCAGAACCGATCGCGCCTGAGTCGCTCTCAGCATGGGACGAACTTTCGTGGAGCGCTTCGACTTCTGCGCAAACATCCGCGCGCATCACGCTCTTTTATCTGTCGGACGGTTCGTACGTGCCGGTTCCCGACGAAGCGATTCCGGGGAACAGCGCGGGACTTACGGCGTCCCCTGTCGACCTTTCGGGTCTTCCTGCGGAAACTTACGGATCGCTACAGATACGTGGGTACCTTGATTCGACGGACCCGGACTGGACCCCGGCAATCGCTGACTGGGCGATCGCATACCTTTCCGGACCTACGCCGCTTCCCGACATCGATTTCGATATACACGGGACGCGAACGATCGGGGTCGCGTCCGGCGGTGAGCCGATATATAAGGTAGACGATTCATATACGACCGATGAAACGGGCGTTGCCGCTATCGATCCATTGGAATCGGACGGGTACGTTATCACCATGCCGTCGGGTTCGTCCTACGCCATCGCTGAGCAGTGTCCGATCGATGCAGCGGTCGCGCCGGGGCAAGATGCATCGTCATCGCTCACGCTCGTCGCGGCGACCGCGCATTCGCTCCGGGTCGTCGTCTTAGGCAACGGAAGCGCGGTCGCAGGCGCGTCGGTCACGCTCTCGGGCAACTCGGTCAACGAAACGCTTGTGACATCCTCCTGCGGACAGGTCTTCTTCTCCGGCATCCCCTCCGGAACATACACGCTGTCGGTTTCAGCAACGGGGTACCAGGTGCTCACTGACACGGCGGTTGCAGTAACGGGAAGCAGTCGATACACCGCGACTCTGACAGAATGATCATGAGAGGTCTTTCAATCGTCGAAGCAATAGTCACGATCGCCGTCACGTCGGTCATCCTTGCGGTCATTACGCAGTCGGTTTTGTCGTTCTATAAATCGAACCGCGTCGCATTGGAAGAGTCGTTTCAGATCAGAAGCGCGGAGCGAGGCGTGCAGGCGCTCGTGCGCGATCTGCGCGAAACGACGTATGGCGACAACGGTGCGTATCCTCTGGCGACGATCGCGTCGACCACCATCACGTTCTACTCTGACGTGGATCACAGCGCGCCTATAGAGCAGATTAGTTATGTCTTGTCGGCCAACCGACTGACCCGCACCGTGACATACTCAGCGGGCGATCCTCCAACGTACACCGGACAGTCGGTCACCACGGTCGTGTCGGATTTCGTGAGGAACCTTGAGGACGGCATACCGATGTTTCGGTATTTCGATGCGGGAGGAGCGGAAGTGACCGATCCGCTCGATATCACGGATGTCGTATCGGTCACCGTATCATTGGTCGTTGATATCACGCCGGTACATGCGCCGGGAGAGTTTACACTGAGGTCAAGTGCGTCGCTCCGGAACCTGCGCCCCCAATAAAGATGAATACCGCAAAACCATTTAATCCGCAGGACAGGCACAGGCAACCGATGCCGCGTGGGTACTTCGCGTTCCTTATCCTCGTATTCTCCGCGGTATTCATGGTCCTTATAGGATCGCTCGCGGGATACATCTTCGTTCAGAAGAAAGTGCAGCTTGCGGAGGAAAACAAACAGAAAGCAGTCAATCTCGCGGAAGCCGGGCTTGAGTATTACCGCTGGCGCCTGGCGCACTATCCGGACGATCTTACCGACGGGACGGGGGCTCCCGGTCCTTACGTCCATACGATCGACGATCCTGAAGGCGGGACGTTAGGCACCTTTTCTATCGAAGTAGAAGGCGAAACGGCGTGCGGCGAAGTGACGGGCATCGATATCATCTCGACCGGTGCCGCCGCCGCCGATCCGACGCTTAAGCGCACGCTAAAAGCGCACTACACGCGTCCGACCGTCGCAGAATTTTCGACCTTGACGAACTCGAACGTTTGGGTCGGCGATGACCGTGTCATTTCGGGACCGTATCACTCAAACGGCGGTATCCGAATGGACGGTACGCATAATGCGACCGTATCAAGCGCGGTTTCGACGTGGCTCTGCACCTCGTCATTCGGTTGCTCACCGTCGGCGAATCAGAACGGCGTGTTCGGATCAGGAGGACCGAGTCACTTGTGGCAGTTCCCGGCGCCGTCGATCGACTTCGCCGGTATCACCGTGGATCTTTCGAAGATCAAAGGGTACGCGACGTCGACCGGGATCTATATCGCGCCCTCGAACTCGCACGGCTGGCGCATCACGTTCCAAGCCGACGGTACTGCGCGCATCCGCAAGGTCGTCGGAACGACGCAGGTGTGGGGGTACACGACAGAGAACGGATGGCAGCAGGAACGCACGGTGATGTCGAACACGCAGACCGCAAACGATTACGTGATCCTTCCGGAATGTCCCGTCATATTCGTCGAGGACAACGTGTGGGTTGACGGCGTCGTTTCCGGGAAGGTGGTCCTTGCGGCGGCGGACCTTATCACACCAGGTGTCGATCGGTCGGCAATCATCAACGGAAATATCACGTATGCAAACCCATCCGGCGACGGGCTCACGCTCATCGGAGAGCAGGACGTTCTCATCGGGCTTCAGACGCCGGATGTTATGGAAATCCACGGCATCTTTATCGCGCAGAAAGGCAGATTCGGCAGGAACCACTATTGTCAGAACGATTGCTCGACGACATCCGGCAATCAGGGGCTTCCGGGCAGTCTTGACCCGTACGTCTTACGTTCGACATTGAACACGTACGGCACGGTGGTATCAAACGGGCGGGTCGGCACCAAGTGGACGTCAGGAAGCACGTTCGTTTCCGGATACAGCCAGCGCAACGATACGTATGACCGCAACCTCGCCGCAGACCCGCCACCGTTCACGCCGGCGACATCAGACGATTTCAAGTTCGTCCTGTGGCAAGACCAGAACCTGCCGTTCTAGCGCGCATATGTTGCTTTCGCTACCTGCCCGTTTATACTGAACAGATGTCGGAATCAAAAGAATCCGCTCCGCGAGCGCGAAAAAGAGTCCGAATCACTCCTGCACGAAAAAAGGAGCCGCTTCCTTCCCTGATGGCGCATGAAACCCCGCTCCAGAGGGAACTGAGGGGGCTGTGGATGCTGGGCGAACACGCGCTCGGAGAGTACGTGTACGATAAGGCGCGAAGAGAAGGACGGGAATAAGCTCAGAGTGAGGTTCGTGTTACGATTTTCGGATGAAACGGCTGATCATTGGCAACTGGAAACTGTACGTGCGCACGCTTGATGAGGGGAAAAAACTTCTCAAAGCGATCGATACGAAATTCCCCCGCGGCGTGAAAGCAACCATCGTCGTGTGTCCTCCGGTCGCGCTTGCGGCAGCGCTCCGACGCGAATACAAAGGAAAACGCATCGCCTTCGGCACGCAGGATGCGTTTTTTGAAGCGGAAGGAGCGTTTACGGGACAGGTATCGCCTCAAAACCTTGCATCAGCCGGCATCGAATATGTGATCCTCGGCCACTCGGAACGCAGGGCGCTCGGGGAGAATGATGAAACGGTTTCCAAAAAAGCTGTCGCCGCGCTCGCGCACAAGCTTCATCCGGTGATCTGCGTCGGCGAGCGCGAGCGCGACCCGGAGGGCAAGTTTTTCGGGCGCATCCAGGAGAGCGTGAAGGGCTCGCTTTCCCGGATCGAGCCGTCGCAGGCGGGAAAGATCACGGTCGCGTATGAACCAGTGTGGGCGATCGGGTCGAAGGAAGCCGCATCCGTCCGGGTCGCGAACGAAGCAATGCTTTACATTCGGAAAACCATCGCCGACATGTGGGGGCGCGAGCGCGCGCTCAAGGTACGCATCATATACGGCGCCGCCGTCGATCAGGAAAATGCGAAAGCGTTTGCGAAGGAGCGGAATATCCAGGGGCTCCTTCCGGGCCGCGCATCAACTGATGCAGAAAAATTTACCGCAATCATAAAAGCGTTTTCTTAACTCATGCTTCGTTCGATCAAAGATCTTCCCGATTTGAAAGGCGTCACGATTCTCGTGCGCTGCTCCTTCGACGTGCCGATCGCGCAGGGCGTCGTAACCGATCCGCTGCGGCTCGAGACCGGGCTTCCCACGATCGAATACCTCCAACACAAAGGCGCGCGTGTGGTGCTGATGGGACATGTGGGTCGGGACCCCGGCAACTCGGCGCGTCCCGTCTATGAATATCTGAAAACCCGCATCCCAGTTTCGTTCACGGAAGACATCGCGGGTCCGCGTGCTCGCGAAGCAGTGCATGCTTTGAAGGACGGCGAAGCACTGGTCATCGAAAACTTACGGCGGGACGGCGGAGAGAAGGGGAACGATGATACATTCGCGCGGAACCTTGCGGCGCTTGGCGACATCTACGTGAATGATGCGTTTACGAATGCGCATCGGAAGCACGCATCGATGGTGGGGGTGCCGAAGTATATTCCCGGCTACGCAGGGCTACAGTTCATGGCGGAAGTCGAGGGACTGACGCCGGCGCTTTCCCCGGAAAGCCCTTCGCTTGCCGTCATCGGCGGCGCGAAGTTCGAAACGAAAGCGGCATTGGTGCACACGCTCCTTGATAAGTACGACAAGCTCTTCATCGGTGGCGCCATCGTGAACGACTTCTTCAAGGCGAAAGGGCTTGAAGTCGGGAAATCGTTGGTTTCCGACCCGGAGCGCGTCCGACCGCTTCTCGGAAATTCGAAGATCATTCTCGCGACCGATGTGGTAGTCGAAAACCCGAACGGCATCGAAACGAAAGCCGTCGAAGACGTGACCGAAAATGATTTCATCTATGACATCGGGCCGGCATCGATAGAGGCCCTGCGACCTGTAATAGAAAAATCGCGCACGGTGCTTTGGAACGGACCGATGGGGAACTTTGAGAAAGGGTTCAAGCAACAAACAGACGAACTGGCGAAACTTATTTCACAGTCGAGCGGAAAGACCATCGTCGGCGGCGGTGATACGCTTGCGTCTATCCAATCCCTCGGACTCATGAACAGATATTCTTTCGTCTCAACCGCTGGCGGCGCGATGCTTGATTTCCTCGCGAACGGGACGTTGCCGGGAATCGATGCTCTTGAAAATTCACGAAGTCTGTGACTAAATGACCCTCCGACCCGCGCTATGCCGTTAGGCTAGTGGTCCGGCGTTCAATTTTATATATGACAGAAGGGAAAGAATATCCGATCCTTATAGTGTCCGTTGCCGATTTCGTGCGGAACCTTGAAAAAGGACGCGCTCAGGCAAGCTCTAACGCAATCACCGAACTCGGGCATATCAAGCAGATACTGGATGCGGTCCTGGTCGCGGCGATCCCCATCGAGCCCTCGGATATGGAAGTATTAGCAAATCGACTCGCGGCTATACGGGCAAACATTCCGTTTTGTGTGGAGCAGGATAAAGAAGAGATAGGGACCGGCGTCGATACGTGCGAACGTTTTTTGAAGGCGATTGCCGCGGCGAAGTCAGCGCCCGGAACCCACTAGGTACAGGACGTTTGACGGTTTGCGCTCCCGGGAGTACCGTTTGCCGTAATGGCATTCGGGAAGGAAATGATGCGCGGTGCCGTATTCGTGACCGCGCTTTCCTTTGCTCCGTTTGCGCTTGCACAGGAGCACGCTGACACAGAAGCTCCTCAGGATACGCTTCCGGGAATCGGCGTTGAAACCTGCACTCCCGAAGGCGCTGCGCTCATAGTTGAAGGACCGGAGACCGGACAGAGTCCGAACGGTTTCCGCATATTGCTGTCAATTAACAGGCACTTTGACTTGATCCGGCAAGGGATGTCGCGCAACGAAAATGTCGAACCGCTTATAGATAATATGATCCTTGCCGCAGATGGATGCACGCCTCAGGATTACGATTCCGCACTCCGCACGCTTGCAACATCTGGATTCCCGCAGGAACGCATTGATTTTTATACGCGCATGATCGCCGTTATGCGCACGTTCTATCTGGACGGCGCAGTATAGCTTCCGTTAAATCTGCACCTTATCGTCCGTTCCGAACGGAATTAGGTGGACGTGGGCGTGGGGGACTTCGTCTCCCACGATCGAGAGTTTGACCAACTTCGCCCCATGCTTTTCTTTAAGCTCTTTCGCGAGTTTCTTTGCCGTGCGGAACAGGTGGTCGGATAGATCGTCCGGAAGGTCCGTAAACCACTGATGATGTTCGCGGGGGATAAGGAGGGTGTGTCCGGGGGCTTTGGGATGGATGTCTAAAAATGCGATCAGTTTGTCGTCTTCATACACCTTGGTAGACGATATATCTCCCGCGACGATTTTACAGAAAATACAGTCCATATTCCCTAGAATGGTACCATTTCACTAATGTCGCCCTCGGCCCACCCTCTCGTCAAACGGATTCTTGAAAACAGGAAAATAGATAATATCGAGGCGTTCCTGAACCCCCTCTATGATTCTCGTCACGACCCGTTCCTGCTTTCGGGAATGACGGAAGCCGTTTCGCGCATCCTCTCCGCGATGGAAAAGAAAGAAACGATAGCCGTCTGGCACGACTATGACTGCGATGGCATTCCCGGCGGCTCTCTTTTATACGATTTTTTCCGCAGGATCGGTTATCCGGTCGAAACGTACGTGCCTGAGCGGAGCGAAGGGTACGGCTTAAACGCTGACGGCATCCGCTCGCTCAAAGAGAAGGGCGTGACGCTCATCATCACCGTGGATTGCGGCATCACGGATGTTGCGGAAGTCGCATTCGCAAAAGAGTTGGGGATCGAGATAATCGTGACCGATCACCACCTGCCGCAGGAAAAGGTGCCGGACGCGTTTGCGGTCATCAATGCGCACCAGAAACATGACACGTATCCGTTCAAAGGTTTATGCGGCACCGGTGTTGCGTTCAAACTGGTTGAGGGGTTGGTCGCGAGAGGGGATCTCGACTTGCCGGCAGGTTTTGAAAAGTGGCTGCTTGACCTTGTAGCGGTAGCGACGGTGGCGGATATGGTCCCACTCACGGATGAGAACCGATTGTTGGTCCGCTACGGACTTACCGTCATTCACAAGGGCCGCCGGCCCGGGCTCAAGGCGCTTCTTGAAGCGGAAAAGATCCCGACGGATACGGTAACGGAGGACGATATAGCGTTTTCCATCGCGCCAAAGATAAACGCATCGTCCCGCATGAAGAGTCCGAAGTTAGCGTTCGAGCTTTTGACGACGGAATCCGAATCGCGCGCAAAAGAGTTGGCGAAAGAGTTGGTGAAGCTCAATAAAGATCGGAAGACGGAAGGGATGCGCGTGTCGAAAGAGGTGAAGAAAAAAATGGAATCCATGCCGACCTTGGATTCCGTTATTGTCATGGGAAGCCGTGAGTGGCGGCCGTCATTGTTAGGAATCGCCGCGACGGGGTTGGTGCAGACGTACAAGCGGACGGTGTGTCTGTGGGGGATGGACCCTTCGACTGGCTCAGGGCAGGCGGAGTTGATAAAAGGTTCGTGCCGCTCGGACGGAACAGTGAATATCGTCGATCTTTTAACCGAAGCGAAAGACGCGTTCGATGATTTTGGCGGACATGAACTATCCGGCGGGTTTTCCGTATCACCGGATTCGATACACGTTCTTCCGGAAAAACTGAACCAGGCACTTCAAAAGGTGAAAGAAAACTTGTCCGCCTCAGTTTCGCGAAGCGAAAGTGTGGAGGAAGTGGAGGGACATCTTACTCTTCAAGAAGTTAACGACCGCACGTATGAAGCGCTTCGGGCGCTTGCACCATTTGGGCAGGAAAACCCGAAACCCGTCTTTCGCCTGAAAGGGGTGACCGCCTATTCGATCATGTACTTCGGCGCGCGCAAGGAGCATGCACGTTTAACGCTTACGGACGATTCCGGCGCACGAACGGATGCGGTCGTATTCTTCGTCCCCCGCACGGATTTCAAAGACACCCTCGCTCTCCTAACGCCTGGCGACACCTGCACCATAGACGCCTGCATCGAACGCTCCTACTTCGCCGGCCGCAAGGAGCTTAGGTTACGGATTGAAAATCTAGCGTTGTAGACTTTACACGCAAAGTTTGACTCCGAATAACTTCGGTGGGATTATCTTCATTCTGTGGCAGACGAAGGTAAAGACGACATCTTCCGCACTCTTTCCCGCATTCTCTTCAGTGATTTTCTTAAATGGCTGGAAGGAGTCCGATATAGTCTTCCGGGAACGTTGACATTCGCTTTTCTAAGTACCGGACTCGTTTCGTGGTCACTTCTTCGATTTTACGAAGAAGATGGACTACCAAGATTTGTTACAAATTTTACTGCTGATTCTCCCGCTCCTTACTTTTTCACCTCTGCACTCGTTCTTTTTCTATTTTTCTTTCTCATATATTTCCAGAATTTAAAATATCCAAGCATCAGTAAAAAAGATTGGAATCTACTTTGCTTTTCAAGACGTGTATAAAACAATTTCATCAAAAAAGTTTTTGGATAAAATCTACAAAGAGCTTGAAATAGAGGTAGCGCGACACGATAAGGAAGGGCTTTCGCAACCAGGTTTCTTGATCAACATCTCGCCAGGGATGTGATCAGAAACGAGAAGCGACTTCTAAAATCTCTTGAAATCCCTCCAGGGTCAAAGACTAAAAGGTTTCTTTTACCACCATTTGTTCCGACAGTATTTAGAACAAACTTCACACTTCTTCTTTACGGGAAGCTTGTAGAAGCTCAAGACGGCGCTGAAGTGGTATATAAAATTGAGCCTGCTTACATCGTTAAGCATAGGCCAATTGCTCTCACAGAAAGTCAAAATTATGGCCAACGCTTTCGAAAATACCTCGAAAGTCAGCGATGGACTTTCCCTATTTCGAGAGAGATGGAGGCTTTGAAAATTGTACCCGACAATATCCGACAGGATGTTTTATACGCAACGGGCATGTCCGCACATTTCTCCCAGCGCTTCGATACTGCTTTACAGTTACATACCGACTTGCTCTCTATCATAAAACCCCGAGTCCCAAGGGAGCCGTATCTAAGGACTTTACAAGCACAGCTTCACTCTGTTATTGCCCTAGAAGCGCAGATGTTGGGAAACTTTTATTATTACAATGAAAAAAAGTCAGAGGAAGCAGAAAAATATTATCTCCTGTCCTTAAAGTACAAATCAAATGATTATACGACGCACATAAACCTAGCTTCTCTGTACTATTTGAAAGATCCAATAGGCAAGACTTTTCAAAAAAAGGTGTATTTTCACTTAGGGGAGGCAAAGAAAACGCCAATGGATGCATCGTTTAAGCTTTCGAAAGCGTTCTTAATGATTTTTTGGGACGGAAAAGTTGAAGAAGGCTTTGATCATTATTTACAAACCTTAAAGACCGGGGCGATACCTCTTGAAACTGCGCAAGGAACAAGCGAATGGTTGTCTAAACGTCTTGAGAAAGAAACTGAGGAGAATCAGTTATTAATCACTGCATTAATTTCCCTACTTCAGTTTTTTAAACTAGATAAAAAGATGGGGACAGATAACTTACAGAGGGTAATTGCTAACTTGATTGCTACCTCTTCACATACAAATCTCGCAAAAAAATTATCTAAACTAATTTAGATAAAAAACTCTTGTAGTAAACTAACTAAGTGGCCGATATAGCGATTTACACAGACGGAGGGGCGCGGGGGAACCCGGGGCCAGCAGGGTCGGGCGCGGTTATTTATAAGGACGGGGTGGAGATTGCGCACGTATCGCAATACCTTGGCGTCCAGACCAACAATTTCGCTGAATACGAAGCGCTGATTTTAGCTCTTGAAGCCACACACAAAGTATTAGGAAGCCCCGTCACGGACCCCGTCGTCGTGAAGATGGATTCGGAATTGATCGTGAAGCAAATGAAAGGGGAGTACAAAGTAAAAAATCCGGTGTTGAAGGAAAAGCACGAACGCGTGCGACTGTTGATCATGGAAGCGTTTCCGAATATAAAATTCCAACACGTCCGGCGCGAAGAGAACAAAGTGGCGGACCAGTATGCAAACGACGCCATGGACCGTGGTATGTGATGAAAAACGCAGGGCCTAACCTTGTTATCATCCTTTCTGTCGCCGGTATAGTCGGCGCTGTTTTATATTCGCTTCTCGCGCCGGAACCGCAGGTTCCGGCGCTTGATGCGGTGGTTGGAGAAAAAACCGAAATTGAAGGCGTTATCGTCCGGGACCCCGACCGCCGTGACACGACGACCCACCTGACTATCAAGTTAGAAGAAGTAGATGGTGTAGCCATATATGGCTACACCAAAGTCCTTGTGTATGCGGATAGATTGACTGACGTTTCATACGGGGATCGCGTCGTCGTCGAAGGAGTAGTCAAAAAGCCGGAAGCATTCGAAACCGACACGCACCGCACCTTTAACTATCCGAAATATCTTCTTGCTCACGGCATCACGCATGTCGTGTCATACGGCACGGTCAATGTTGTCAAAAGCGGGGAGGGGAATCAGATTGTCGCGAGGCTCCTTCAGGTGAAGCATTTCTTTATACGTGGGATAGAACGTGTGTTACCCGAACCGGAATCCGCGCTCCTCGCGGGACTTCTTCTGGGCGAGAAACAATCGCTCGGAAATTCGATAACCGATGCGTTCCGTGCGGCGGGCGTCGTCCACATCATCGTGCTTTCCGGCTATAACGTCGCCTTGGTCATAAAAGCGGTGCTTGCCATAGCCGGTGCGCTTTTGCCGCGTGTCGCAGCATTTTCTATAGCGGGTATCGCGATCGTCGCATTTGTGCTGATGACCGGCGCGTCGGAAACAACGATCCGGGCGTCTTTGATGGCAGGGATCGTGCTTGTCGCGCAGCTTATGAACCGTCCGACCGAAGGCGTGCGACTGCTATTGATCGTAGCGGCAATGATGGCAATCGTGAATCCGTACCTCGTCCTCTATGATCTTTCCTATCAGCTTTCGATACTCGCAACCCTGGGCCTCATCCTTTTCTCAGAGCCGATAGGGAAGCGCATCACGGCGGTTACAGAGCGGTTCGGATTGCGCGAGATCGTTGCAACCACTATCGCAACGCAAGTCACGGTGTTGCCTCTCCTGGTGCTTTCGGTCGGGCAGGTTTCCGTCGTGTCGCTTTTCGCGAACGTCCTCGTGTTGCCCGCGGTCGCGCCCGCGATGCTTGTCGGATTCCTGGCCGCGCTCACCGCATCGGCGTCATGGGTGCTCGCGTTTCCTCTTTCGGCAATCGCGTACGCTATCCTCCACTACATCGTTGGAATATCCGTGTGGTTCGGGGAACTTCCGGTCGCGTCCTTCGTCGTACCTTATGCATGGGCATTGCCCGCGCTACTTATCCTCGCGATCGCATACACGCTTTCTTTCTACGCTGTCCGCCGCGCGTTTCGCTAGTGATGAGGAGCGGGAGCGTGGTGGCCCCCACTGTGGTCGTCATCGCCGCTTTCGTCGGCTCCTGCCGGTGAGCCTTTGTATCCGGCTCCCACAAACGCGCCGAATATCTCGATCATCATGCCCCAGAATTTTTTGTCTTTTTCCTCCCCTCCTCCGTGTTCCTCGGGATGTGCTTCCGCGCTCATATGCAGATGTTACCAGTCTCCAAGATCATGATCCGCTGCCTCCCG
>Ga0073934_10000624_pt1 | contig 98168 bp, 71 predicted proteins | sample LarsenN4metaG_FD_76834 | JGI IMG/M metagenome (GOLD analysis project Ga0073934, IMG submission 76834) | Hot spring sediment bacterial and archeal communities from British Columbia, Canada, to study Microbial Dark Matter (Phase II) - Larsen... ...
CCCCGCCGCGGTCCGTGACGGCTCCTGTGATTTCACCGGTCGTGATCTGCGCTCCCAGGCGCAAACCCATCATCAGTCCGCATACGATGGCCCCCCAGGACCCGCCCCGAAAGAAGCTAGCCATCACACCCCTCCCCTACAGGAGATCCGCGCGCTGTCCGAATGGTCCGGTCCCGACCGGCCCGGCAGCGCGGCGGTTTGAATCGACGTTATTGAAGCACACCGGAGAGCGCTATGCAAGGTGAAGGTGACTACGCGGCGGATCCCCGCCTGCGGTACCCCTGACATCGAGTCTTGATCCTGTTGTCCCGCTGGATATGCGGCAGCACCGGTCGGCAGTTTTGGAGTCCGGCAATCGGAGGAGGGCAACCAGCGGCTGGGCCGGCAGTGGAGCGGCCAGGAGGAGGATAGGAACGGGCTGCGCAGAGATCTGGACAAACCAACTGCCGAGGCCGTCGCTTGGAGGTCGGCGTAAGTTAGCCGCGCTGCCGGCAGAACGCCGCGGAAATCATCCGTTGAGACGCGTCCCCTCGCCGCGGCGGACCGTCACGATCCGGTCGACGCCCGGCACGGCGAACCGCTCCCGTCCGCCCCCCGGCCATCGCACGACCAGTCCCTTAACCTGGGTTGCCCGGCCGAGTCCGAAGTGGACCCTAGGGTCGTTCGAGGCGAGATAGCTGTAGTCGGGCTGAACGCAGCGCGTCACGGCCGGAGCGTCGTCGCGTTCCAGTTCGAGACACGCGCCGTAGCCGAACCGGTTCCTCGGGTTGTCTTCCACCCGGACGATCAGCCAGTGGTTTCCGGCGGCCGATTCATTCAAAAGCAACCGCGTAGGGCCGTTGTTGTTGGTGACAAGCACATCGATATCACCGTCGTTGTCGATATCGCCGAAAACCGCCGCCCGGCTCACTTCTTCGAGTTCGAGAGCCGGCCCGGCCTCCTTGCTCACATCGCGCATGAGCCGGGGTGGACCAGGCTCGTTGTGAAACAGAAGATTCTTTTGCTGGTAAGGATACGGCCCTTCGACGGCGCGTGTGTTGCGGACCTTCCCGTTGGCCATGAACAGATCCAGCCACCCGTCGTTGTCATAGTCGAACCAGCCGACGCCGAAACCCGTGTAGGGCGCCGTCGGGGCGTCCAGGCCGGCCCTCCCGGACGTATCGAAGAAGCCTGCCTCACCGCCATGAGAGTAGAGGGTGCTGCCTTCGTTGGTCAGGTTGGTCACGACGATGTCCGGCCTGCCGTCGCCATCCATGTCGTCCGCCGTGACTCCCATGCCGGCGCGGGGTTTGCCGGACTCCGCATACGCCGCTCCCAATTCCAGCCCCTTCTCGGCGAAGGAGCCGTCCTTCTGATTGATCCACAGGTGGTTGGCGGCGCCGTCGTTGGCCACGTAGATGTCCGGCCAGCCGTCGCCGTTGAAGTCCCTGGTGGTGACGCCAAGGCCCGGACCGGGTCTTTTGTTGATGCCCGCCTTCTCGGTGACGTCCACGAACCTGCCTCCTCCCACGTTGTCGTAGAGCAGGGACGGCTGGTTGAGGTACACCTGCGGTCCGCAGTACTCCGGCGCGCCGGTCGGATTCCGGCAGGGCCGGCGCGTCTTCAACGAGAAATTGACGTAGGTGGTGACAAACAGGTCAAGATCGCCGTCCAGGTCACGATCAAAGAAAGCAACGCTGGTCGACCATGCCGTCTCACGGATGCCGGCCTCTTTTGTGATGTCGGTGAACCTGCCGCCGCCGTCGTTGCGGTAGAGCACGTCCGGACCGTAGTTGGCGACGTAGAGGTCCAGGTCGCCGTCGGAGTCGATGTCGCCGGCCGCGACGCCCATCCCTTGCGCAATATGGCCGGTCCCGGATGCCTCGGTGACGTCGGTGAAGCGCAACGCGCCGCCGGGAATCAGGTCGTTCCGGAAGAGACGATTGCCCGGTTTCCAGCCTGCGGGCGGCGGGAACTTCGCTTCGGACATCTTCGAGGCGGGGTCGGTGAACCAGCCCTGGACCAGGTAGACATCCAGGTCTCCGTCGTTGTCGTAGTCGAACAGGGCGGCGCCGGGCCCGACAATCTCCGGCATGTGGTACATGCCGGTGGCGCCGATGAAGTGATGGAGCCCGAGTCCGGATGCGGCGGCGGCTTCCCGGAACGCCGGCCTGGAGGAAGGAGCGGTCCGGGACGAACAACCGGCGCTTCCGAGCGCAACAACAGTCAAGGCAGCCAAGGCCGCGATGGTTTTCATTCTTCTCCGTGTGGAAGGCTGTGTGAAGCATTATCACACAGCCGCGCCGGCTAGGAAGGTCTGCGCTACGGGCGGCCCCTGACCCTGGTCGAGCCCCGCTCTATCCTCCCCCGGTCCACCGGTCGTGTAAATTGGAAAGACGAGCAATGAATACGCGGCTCATCCGCACACCCTGTCTGTACCTGGTGGGCTTCATGGGGTCCGGCAAGTCGACCGTGGGAACGCTGCTCGCCGACGAACTGGGATGGAATTTCGCGGACCTGGACGTGGACATCGAGACGGCGGCCAACCAGACCATTCCGGCGATCTTCGAGATCTCGGGCGAGGCCGAGTTCCGCCGGCAGGAAACGGACGCGCTCGAGCGGAGGATCCAACGGGTCCAGCGTGGCGAACCAACCGTTCTCTCCCTTGGCGGCGGCGCCTTCGCCCAGGAGCGGAACTACGATCTCATCCGCCACAACGGCATTTCGATCTGGCTGGACGCTCCGATCGAACTGATCAAACGCCGGATCGAGGGGCAGAATCACCGGCCGCTGGCCCGCAACCCCGAGGCCTTCGAAGCCCTCTACCAGGCGCGCCTCCACTCCTACGCCCGCGCCGACTACCGCGTGGACGTCCGGGGCGACGATCCGCGTCCGGTGGTGGAAGCCGTGCTCGCCCTGCCCCTGTTCTGAGAATGCCCTGAGGAGGAACCCAACCCATGCGGCTTCGAAAAGACGCCCTGCGGATCTTTCGTGCCGCTCTCAAGGCCGCTGATCCCGCCGAGGCGATTCACCGCCACGTGCGGCGGCTTGGAAACGTCCTGCAGGCCGGCGCGCGGAAGTACAGCCTCAAAGGGGTCCGCCGGATCTTCGTTCTCGGCGCCGGGAAGGCCTCCGCGGCAATGGCCCGCGCGCTCGAGGACATCCTTGGCGGCAGGATCACCGGCGGCCTGGTGGCGACCAAGTACGGGCATGGGCTCCCCCTCGATTCGATCGAGGTTTGCGAGTGCGGCCACCCGGTTCCCGATCAGGCCGGCGTGGAAGGCGCCCAGAGGCTCGCCCGGCTCGCCGCGGAAGCCCAGGAAGACGACCTCGTTCTCGTCGTCATCAGCGGGGGCGCCTCCGCGCTCACGCCGTTTCCCGCTCCTCCGATTTCGCTCGAACAGAAGCAGGAAACCACCCGGATGCTGCTCGAGTGCGGCGCCAACATCCACGAGATCAACACCGTCCGAAAGCACATCTCTGCCATTAAGGGAGGTCAGTTGGCGCGGCTGGCTGCGCCCGCCGCCGTGATCACCCTCGTCTTGAGCGACGTCATCGGCGACCCGCTCGACGTCATCGGCTCCGGCCCCACGGTTCCTGACTCGTCGACCTTCCCGGACGCCAGCCGGATCCTGGACCGCTACGGTCTGACGGCCAGGGTTCCGCGGCCCGTCTCCGAACGGATCGGGCAGGGCGTTCTCGGCCGGGTCCCGGACACTCCCAAACCCGGCGACCCGGTGTTCCGCCGCGCCCACACGGTGATCGTCGGCAGCAATCGCCTCGCCGTGGACGCGGCCGCCCGCGAAGCCAAACGGCTCGGCTATAAGCCGCTCGTGCTTTCCACGCTGATCGAGGGAGAGGCGCGCGAAGTGGCCCGCGTCCACGCGGCGATCCTCCGCGAGGCTCGCCGTTCGGGCCGTCCCGCGAAGCCGCCCGCCTGCATCATCTCCGGCGGCGAGACCACGGTGACGATTCGCGGCGACGGGAAGGGCGGACGCAACCAGGAGTTCGCGCTTGCCGCCGCGTCCGACCTCGCCGGCGTCGAGGGCGTTCTCATGCTGTGCGGCGGCACCGACGGCACGGACGGACCGACGGACGCGGCCGGCGCCATCGCCGATGGCGGCACCATCGCCCGCGCCCAGGCCATGGGAATGGCTGCAATGGACTACCTCCAGCGCAACGATTCTTACCATTTTTTCGATCCCCTCGGAGACCTGGTCCGGACCGGTCCCACGCGGACCAACGTGATGGACATCTGCCTGATGCTGGCGCGGTAAACGCGGGGCTAGCGCGGCTCCCGGCGCCGGAACCAGAGTTGGCACGATTTCCCGGCCCCGTCCGTCACGGTCTCGGCGGTGCGGGTGAATCCACAGCGTTCCAGGACGCGGATGGAGGCGGCGTTCTCGGGCCGTACGATCGCCGCGACACGGTCGAGCCCACCCGGTCCTAAGGCGTAGTCGAGTACAACCCGCAGGGCTTCGGTCGCATAGCCCCGGGACCAGATCCTGGGCGCGAACTGGTACCCCGCCTGGAGATCCTGCCGGTCCCTTCCGTAAAGCGGGTGAAGCTCAACCCAACCCAGCGGTTCGCCTGTCTCACGATCCTCGGCGATCCACCGCCCGAACCGGCGGCGCGACCTGGCGAGTGCAATTCGGCTCCCGGCGAATCCGCGGGCTTCCTCCGGCCTCAGCGCGCCCTGGTGCACATGCTTCATCACAATCGGGTCGGTGTCGAGAGAACACAGAAAATCCGCGTCGCCTTCCCGCAGCGGCCGCAACCGCAGCCGGACCGTGACCAGCACCGGCAATCCGCTTCGGGCGTCCGCCGGGAGCTGCCCGCCCGTGGCGTCAGGCGCCATGCAACCGGGAAATCCTATCTCGCGGCGACCGTCTTGGGCGGCTTTACCCGGACCAGCACCGGTTGGGCGGCGGCGTACAGGTTCTGTTGCGGCGACCGCGTTTCCACGTTCCCCATCACATGAATCAGTCCTTCCACCGGGCTGGCGTTCGGCAGCGCCCAAAGCTTGAAGCTGCGCTCCGATTCCTCCTCGGTGATCAGGACGCCGTTCAGACCCGAGTCCGTCACGCGCACCCGCGACGGAAGATCCCGCACCAGGACCGGCACGCGCCCGGCGAACCCGTTCTGCCGCTTGACCCGGACTTTGACTTCGGCGGTCTGGCCCGGTTCGAGCTCGACAATCTGCGTCTCGGCGGCGACCAGGATGTCCGGCGCGGGCCCCAGCGCCAGCAGGGCCGTGCGATCTTCCGGATTGGCCCGATGTTCCCGAATCCGGCCGCCGATCTCGGCCCGTCCCGTCACGGCGATGGGCGCCGCTTCCTTGAAGGCCGCGTTCTCCACCGCCGAAACCAGGATCGTGGCCGTGTCCGCTCCCGGCGCAATCCTGTTCTTCACCGCCGTCACGCCGGCGGGCAAACCGGACATCGCGACCTCGATCGGCCCGTCGAATCCTTCCAGCCGCAGCGCGGTCACCGTCACCGGAACCGTTCCCCCGCGCGGGACGTTCGGATTGCGCGGATTGAACGTGAGGCGGAAATCCGGCCGCGGTTCCCGGATATGCAGGCGGTAGGAATAGTGGGCGCCCCCGAGGCCGCGCACGTCGCGGATCCGGACCAGGTAGTCGCCCGCGGCCGGCGCGGTGAACTCGAGCCACGAGTCCTTGCCGTAACCCGGACCGCCGTCGTCGTTGCGGTAGTACAGGCGAACCTGCGGCAACCCGTTCGGCGAGAACCGCGCGCCGGCCGGATGCACCTGCACCTTGTACAGCGGCCGGTCGATGCCGTGGGATTCCGGCGATGTTCCGAACCAGGCCTTTCGGACGCCGCCGAAGCTCTCGACGCGCATGTCCTCGTCGGGTCCATCCGGTACCTCCTCCACACGGCAGATTTCGTTGCCGATCATGACGTAGTCGCCGACCTGAAGCGCGTTCCAGCTCTGAATGCGGATGCCGGGACTCTGCGAATCGTGGTCGCGCAGGACGGTGAAGGTTTCCCAGGTGGCCCGTGCCACGCCGCGCTCGACCGGCCGGCCCGAGGCGTCAAGCACTTCGACTACCGAATCCAGCTCCGAGCCGAGCCGGCGCGCCTTCGCCTCGACGATCACTTTCTGTCCTTTGGCCGCCTGGAACCGGAAGTAGTGCTCCTCCGGGGCGTTGTTCCGCGGCGCTCCGATGCGTCCGTTCACCGTGACCGGCAGCGACACAGCCTGGGCCGCCGACGGCGACAGGTTTGTCCCGGTGGAATCGGCCTCCGGATCCTCGCCCAGGTCGAGCTTCAGCTCCGTAAAGGACTCGCCATCTTCGGCCGGGGGCCGTAAGACGGCCAGGGTCTGATCCGCCTCCGACGGTTCGCCGGAAACCTTCAGCGTGCCGCCGGACAGGTTGAACCCGTTCACCGCGACCTCGCGCTCGGCCCCGCGGCGCAGTCCCAACGGATACGCCGAGACGGCCACGGGTAGCTTGCCGGCGAGGATCCGGTAAAAATTCGACGCACGGCCGGACCCTTCGTAGTCACTGACGCGGACATAGTAGACCCCCGCGGCCTCGAAACGGTGCGAGAATCTCGTCGCGGCTGCGCCTCCATCACTCCCGTATTCGCCGACGACGGTCTGGTCGGCCGCGGTGATCCTCACCACCGGTTGCAGCGTGGAACCGATGCGGCCACCCTGGTTCTCGAACACCACTTCCTCTCCGGCCTTGACCCTCAGTTTGAAGTAGTCCACGTCGCCGGCGCGGCCGATGGTTCCGGCCAGCACGGAAGGCAGGTAGGTTTCAAACGCCGTCTCGGGTGTGTCGTTCGGTTCTTTGTCCGGACTCTCGCCGTAATAAGGCTCAACCAGGAATGTCCCCTCGGGCGACGTTCCGAGCGGCGTCAACAGCCGGAAACTCACCGGACCAACGGGCGTCTCAGGCGGAATGTCGACCTCCACCGTCACCTGGTTGCGCGGCGGCAGCGGGCCCACGTCGATCGTCGAGGGCGTCCCGTTCGAGCCGAGCCGGATGTCGGGCAGATCAGGCAACTCTTTGACTCGGACAATACGGCCCCGAATGCCCCGCTCGGAAAAGTAGATGCCCGACGCGCCGGCGAGGTTCATTCCCTCGAGCGTCATTTCGACCGTCGTTCCCCGCGCCGCTCCGAGCGGCGCAACGGAGGCGAGCGTGGGAGGCGTCATGCGCGGTCCGGTGGGATGCCCGGCCTGCTGTGCGAGTACGGCGGTCATGGCCGCCAGCGGCATCGCGATGCGTTTCATGTTCGGCTACCTCTCGTAGACTGCCAGCGATCCGTCCAGGCGGCCCACGGCCAGGCGTTTTCCGTCCGGAGAGAATTCGAGCGCGTACGCCCAGTCCGTCCCCGGGATCGAGCGCAGTTCCGTCAGGTCGGAGGCGCGAAACAGCTTCACGCTCCGGTCCGCCGAGGAGGACGCCAGGACCTGCCCGTCCGGTGACCAGGCCAGTTTGAGAATCGCGTCCTCGTGGGCCATCTGCGTGTGCAGCAGTTCGCCGCCGCTCTCACCCATGCGCCAGATCCGGATCGACTTGTCAAGGCCGCCCGCCGCCACCAGTTGACCCGTGGGATCCACGGCCACCGTGTTGATTCCATCGGTTGCGTCCGACAGCGTGTACAGCCGCCGGCCCGTGGCCGGGTCCCACACCTTCACGCCGCGGTCGGCGCTGCCGGAAACCAGGCGGCGGCCGCCTGCCGTGAAGGCGACCGCGTAGACGGCGTCGATGTGGTCCTTAAGCGTGCGGATCTCCGCTCCCGTGGCGGCATCCCAGAGCTTGATGAGCTTGTCGTAGGACGAAGTCGCCAGCATCTTCCCGTCCGGGGAAAATGCGAGTCCGTAGATGCAGTCGGCGTGGCCGGTGATGGCGGCTACCAGCCGGCGCGAAGCGGCGTCCCAGATCTTCGCTTCTCCGGCCTTCGCGCACGGGCCGCCGGCCGCGGCGACGAGCCGTCCGTCCGGGGAGAATGCCACGGCGCGAATCGCGTCCTGATGGCCATCCAGGGTGGCGACGTCCTTCCCGGCGGCCGCGTCCCGGAGAGTGACTTTCTTGTGGCCGCCGAGCGCGAGCAGCGGCCCGCCGGGCTGCCATGCGCCGGCGAAAATCCGCGGCCGGGCCACCTTTCGCGGCTTCAGTTCGGCCGCTGCGCGCGCGGCGCCCCTGCTCGTCGCCGCCTCCGCCTCTGCCGGCCCCTTGCCGCCGGCCCGGATCCAGTCTTCAATGAGCCGGATCTCGCCATCGGACAGCGTGGTTCCATCCATCGGCATCTTGGGGTACGCCTTGCCGGTCACAAACTGCACCAGCAGGCTCTCTTCCGGCTTCCCGGGAATCACCGGCGTTCCGTGATTGCCGCCGCGCATCAGCATGGCGAACGAGTCGACCGCGAACTCCCCCATCCGCGCCTGTCCGCTGTGGCAGGCGCCGCACCGCCGGTCGAGCAGTGGAGCGATGTCGGCTGAGTAGCTCGGTGGCTGCGCGCCGAGCGCGCTGGCGGCCATCGCGGACAGCAGAACCGGACGCAGCATATCAGTGATTGAACAGAAATTCCTTGCTCGTCAGCAGCGCCCACGCCATATCTTCGAGCGCCTGGCGGCGCGCTTCCCGGATCGAATCCGCCGTCCCCTTCTGTGGCCGCGCCTGCGCCAGCGCCGCCAGGATGGTTTTCTTCTCCTCTTCCGCCGGGTAGCGCCCCAGTGCCGACAGCGTGAGCTGGTCCACGATGCGGGCGTCGGAAAGTCCGATCTTGAGGAAGAGGTTCACGTAGCCGTTCGGGTCGCTGAGTTTCTTGTTCAGCGTGTCGCCGTTGATGACATGCAGCGCCTGCGTGATCGAGGGGTCCTGCGACCGCTCGGCTGCGTCGCAGATGATCCGCTCCGGCCGCCCGAACACGCTCAGAAACTGGCTCTGCACGCGGACGTCCGGCAGTTGCAGCGCGCGTGTGCCCAATGGGTAGCCGCTGAACGGCGTCGCCACGCCGGTCACCTGGGACATCGCGTCCAGGATCACCTCCGCCGGCAGCCGCTTGACGATGTACCTCGAATAGAAAATATTGTCGTTCTGGTTGGTCGCGTTGGCTTCCGAGGAAAGCTGGTAGGTGCTCGAGTTCAGAATCGTCCGGATGAGCCGCTTGACGTCGAAGCCGTTGCCCGTGAAATCCTTCACCAGCGCGTCGAACAGTTCCTCGTTGGACGCAGGGTTGGTGGCGCGCACATCGTCAATCGGGTGCGCCAGGCCCCGCCCCATGATCGTGCCCCACACGCGGTTGACGATGTTCCGCGCGAAGTACTCGTTGTCCTTGCTCGTCAGCCACGCCGCGAAGTGCAGGCGGCGGTCCTCCAGGCTCTCGAGCGGCATTGGCGGGCCGTCGAGCGGGGCCGGTTCGAGCGGCCGCAGTAGGCGCGGATGATTGATGTCGCCGGCGGCCTTGGCGAAGACGACCGTTTCGCCCGGCCGGTCTCCGTTCTTCTGTCCCACGCGCGCGAACAGGTTGGCAAACTGGTAGTACTGCTTCTGCGTCCACTTCTCGAGCGGATGATTGTGGCATCGCGCGCAGGTCAGCCGCTGCCCCAGAAACGCCTGGGTGACGTTCTCGGAAAGCGTGATCGGGTCCTTGTGCAGCACGAAGTAATTGAGCGCGCCGTTTTCCCGGGACGACCCCGACGAGGTGAAGATGTCGCGCGCGAACCGGTCCCACGGCTTGTTGCTTTTGACGCTGTCGCGGATCCAGTTGTAGAAGGCCCACATTGCATTGGTGCGCAGCTTGCGCGAGGACACCAGCAGCAGGTCTGACCAGCGGTAGGCCCAGTAGTCGGCGTATTCGTCCCGGTCGAGCACGCGGTCGATCGCCCGCGCCCGCTTGTCCGGCGAAGGATCCGCGAGAAACTGCTCGACTTCCTCCGGCGTGGGCAGGATCCCCGCCGCGTCCAGGTAGAGCCGGCGCAGAAACGCCGCGTCGGACGCCGGCGCCGACGGAGCCAGCCGCAGGCTCCTCCATTTGGCCAGCGTGTGTGTGTCGATAAAGTTAGCCGGCCGGAACCGCTCGTAGTCCGCCGCTGTGACGGTGTTGTCGAACGGAACCGTGATGCGCGCGTAGAGCACCCGGTTGGAAAACCAGAGCGTGATCGCGCTTTCACCCCGGCCGGTGGTTTTCACCATGCCCGCGTCGTCGACGGTGGCGACCCCTTCGTTCGCCGAATTGTACTTGACCCATCGCGTCACATCCTCGACGCGGCCGTCGGAGTACTTCGCGCGGACCACCAGTTGCTGGCTGGCCCCGGGCCCGAGCACCGCGCGCGCCGGGTAGACTTCGAGCGCCGTGACCTCGGGATCGTCCGCCCCGGGCGGCGCGGCCCCGGCCGCGATCCATTCGCCGACCACCCTGTACTCGAGCGAGTTGGCGGTGAATCGCCGGCCCCCGCCGTGCGGCATCGCGAACGTGGCCTTTTGAAGAATCAGGCTCGAGGCGGGCTCGTCGAGCGACAGCCGCCGGCCGGCGGACTGCCGGGTGAGAGTGTCATAGTCTGCTTCGGGGTCGTAGCCGCGCAGAGTCAGCTTGAAGCCGTTCTTGCCGGCCAGCGCTCCGTGGCAGGCGCCCTGGTTGCACCCGGTCTTGGTCAGCACGGGGATGACGTGGTTGCGGAACGACCACGCAAACGGCGCCTTCGCCCCGCGCACCCGCACCCGCACACTGGCCGTGTGCCCGCCCGACACGGCCGTGATCACCGCCTCGCCGTCCCCCGCCGGCGACACCAGTCCGCTCGCGTCCACCCGGGCCACGGCGGGGTTTGAAGTCGACCACGTGCTGTTTCGCGTCAGGTCCCGCTGCTCGCCGTTCGCGGTCAGTTCGGCCAGCAATTGCTGCCGCGATTCGGGCGTGGTCAGCTCCACATGGGCCGGCAGAATCTGCAACTGGGCCCGAACGGAAGTCGCCGCAAGCGCGGCCGCCAGAATCCCGATGCACGGTGTCCTCAGGGTCAATCGGCCTCCAGGGGCGCAATGGCGCTTGATTCGATCTTATACCAGCGCCCGGGCGTTTCGCCGTGTGGCGGAGGGCTTCCAGCCTTTCCCGGGCCTCGGCCCCTCGAGCGCCTTTGGAGTCCGGCCGGCCGGCGCTCAGCGTGGTCCCGCCTGTGCTATCGTGCAGCCAGGAGTCTCAAACAGGGAAGGAGCACGGCATGAATCGGCGTCATTTCATTCAAACCGCGATCGGCGCGGGTGCGACTCTGGCGGCGCCCGCCTTCGGCGCGAAACGGTCGGCCACCGATTGGGTCGAACTTGGCAAATCCGGCGTGAAGGTCACCCGCCTTGCCTTCGGCACCGGAACCTTCGGCGGGCGCGTGCAGCGCGAACTCGGCCAGGAGGCCTTCACGCGCCTGGTCCGGCACGCCTATGACAGCGGCATCCGCTTCTTTGAAACGGCCCAGAATTACGGCGGCATGCACGACATGCTCGGCAAGGCCCTCGAAGGCATTCCGCGGGACAGCTACCGGCTGATGACGAAGTATCGGCTCCGGAACACCGAAGATCCGCGCGAGGTGATCGACCGCTACCGCCGCGAACTCAAGTCAGAATACTTCGACATCCTGCTGCTGCATTGCGTCCGCACCGCTGGCTGGGCCGCCGAACACGAACGCCTCCGCGACGCTCTCTCTGAGGCCAAGCAGCGCAAGATCATCCTTGCGCACGGGGCCTCCTGCCACGGGCTGCTCCCTTTGCGCAGCTTCCCCGGCCAGAATTGGCTCGATGTCGCCTTGATGCGCGTCAACCACGACGGAACCAGGATGGATAACCTCAAAGGCGACGATGCCGCGCCCGGAGACGTGACCGAACCCGTCCGGCATATCGCCGAAGTCCATCGCCAGCGCACCGGCGTGATCGGAATGAAACTCATCGGGGAGGGACGGTTCACCACGCCCGAACAGCGCGACGCGTCGATCCGCTTTGTGATGAAGCTGGGCACGGTCGACGCCGTCACCATCGGTTTCAAGTCCACCGGGGAGATCGACGAGGCCATCGCCCGGATCAACACCCACCTGAACTCCTGAGCGGCCGAACCTACAGCGGCTCGATCGTCACGACTTCCGCCGACTGCGGCGCCGCCAGCCGCACTGTGACCCCGGACCGGGCGATCTGGTCGCCCGTCATTGTCAGCACCCGCGGATCGGTGGCGAAGGCCACCCGGTACGACCTGCCCGGTGTCAGCTCCCTGACCCGCAGATCGAAGCTGCTTTGTGGCGCGTTGTCCCGCGTGACCACGGCCACCACGGTGTCGGTCTGCGGCTGCCATGCCGCGATCGCGTCGATTTCCCCCTCCCGCGGCGGCGCGATGTGCAGGACCTTCGCTCCGGGCAGCACCCGCCGGACCCTCTTGTACAGCGCAACCTCCGACGCCGCCAGATCCAGGTCCTCCCGGCGCAGTTTTTCGAGCGGGTTCATGAAGATCCACGGCCCGCCGAACAAGTAGCTCCGGGTGACGTACGGAGTCAGCGCCTCCTCCGGCATGTACCGGTCCGCGTACCGCGGCGGGAACGGATAGGTCGCTCCGTAGACGCCCTTGCGGGAGCCGAACGCGCCCGAGGCGTCGTTGACAATCGATGTGGCGTAGTGGCGGACCATGTTGAAGGTCATGATGTTGCCGCCGTTCTCACAGTTCTCCCACAGCACGCGGGGGCGCCGCCGCTGGATCTCGGAAAGCGCCATGTCCAGACCTTCCGCGGCCGCCAGGTTGCTGTCGGCGGCGTGGTGCGTGTGGACGGACCTCTCGCAGCGCTTCACCATGCCTTCGCCATCCTGAAGAATCCAGTCGACGCCGTACTCATCGATGACGCGCACCACTTCCTCCACTACCCACTCGCGCGCGTTCCGGTGCGCCAGGCAAAGCGATTGCGCTCCGTAGTAGCCGTATCCCGTGCTGGTCGTCCAATCGGGATGGTCCAGAAGGACTGGCGCCTGCGGGTCCGCCTCGACCCACGCCAGGTGGAGCCCGAACTTCATTCCGAGCCTGTGAACATAGTCCGACAGCGCGCGCAGCCCACTGGGAAACTTGGCCGGATCTTCGCGCCAGTCGCCGATCCGCCGCGCCCACCCCAGGTCGACTACGAAGACCTCGATGCCCAGTTGCGCCGCGATGTCTGCGTTGCGCCTGAGCGAGTTCTCGTGGATATCCTGCCCGTAGGCCCAGGAATCCCACATCACATAGGGAAACTCGCCGTCCGGCGCCGGCTTGGCCAGAGCGGCGTCCACATAGCCGTGCGTGACGAACGCCGCCTCGTCCCAGTCCCCGTCGAAGACCCCGAGAAAGGCTTCCGGCACCGCGAACTCCTCGCCCTCTTCTAGCACGCGATTCAGCCCGCCGGCGATCTCCGTCCGGATCGCCAGGTTCCGCAACGAAGCCCAGTGACGGACAAAGGTCTCCGCATAGCCGTCGAACTCCAGTCCCAGCACGAGCCCCTGCCGTTGTTGCCCGGCCAGCGCCAGCCAGGCGCAGTGCCGCCCGTGCGTCCCGCTCTCCAGCACCACCGGCTGGCCATTCCGGTCCAACTCCCGCTCGAGAGGATCGAAATCGGCCGGGTCCGCCGTGGGAAGCCATTGCTCGACGCGAAGCGCCGAATAGGTCTCGTCCGCAGCCTCGAACTCCCACGCAGCCAGGTCGGCGGCGGTCACCGTGACGGGTTGGCCGGCCAGGTTCCGGTAGCGGACTGCGTACCGCAGAACGGGAACCCGCTGCCAGATGTCGCAGTCCAGGGTCACCTGCCCTGACCCGTCGATAAGTTCGAGAACGATCGTGAGCCGGTTCCGGCCCGGGCTCACTTCCCGTTCCGAGGCGCCCTGCACCCGGTACTGCGTTGTCTTGTCCAGCCACCGCTCGCCCACGCAAAGACGGATCGGGCTCGACCCGCCACCATGCGCCGCCCACGAACTCCCGCCCCTGCGCGCAATTCCGCGAAACTCGAATCGCCCGTCCGAAGTGTGGGAAAAGCGCACGCTGAGGACGTCGTTTTCGAGGCTCCATTCGCGCACAGCCTCGCCGGTCTGCGGCGGAGCGCTCCGTTCCGCGGCCAGCAGGCGTCCGAACAGAGACGCCGAGAGTAGTTGCCTCCGAGTCAATGGTTCAATCTGCCTTAGGCTTGCGTCGAGCGGGCCTCTGCGTTGCGGTCGTGAAGCCGCAAACTGCCACTACCTGGTCAGTTCAACACAGAACTCTTCCTGTAGGTATCGGCGAAAACCCGGAGGTTTTGTTACGGAACAGGTAGGCGCAACCCGCTCCGCTACTTCAGAATCTGGAAAAGGTTGGAATAATCGTCAGTCCAGATTGCGACCTTATCCGCAAATGAGGGGGCATGTCCCCCCTGAAATTCAGGCTTCCGAAAAATGGCCGGATCATTGGCGACCAGAACAAACGTCGTGCCAAAGCAGTTCCCCGAATCATCTTCCTCCGATTCGATCGTCACCGCAGGCTTGGAAAACTTCTGGGCGACGCGGGCGAGCACAGGTTCCAGGTCGAGAAACTTGTTCGAAATATGGACCACGATGATTCCGTCCGGCTTCAGGTGGCGGAAATACTGTTCGAACGCCTCCGCCGTGACCAGGTGGACGGGGATCGAATCCCCCGAGAAGGCGTCCATCATCAGAATGTCGAACCCGTTCGGCGCTTCCCGCTCGAGCGACAGCCGCGCGTCTCCCATGACGATGGTGACTTTTGCCTTCGAATCCGGAACAAACGTGAACTCGGTGGTTGCGAGCTTCGGCACCAGCGGGTTGATCTCGTAAAACCGGATCTCGTCGCCTTCCCGTCCGAACGCCGCCATGGTCCCTGCGCCGAGGCCCAGCACGCCGACCTTCCGCGGCCGGTCCTTTCCGGTCGACCGCATCGCCCGGCCGATTCCCGATTCGGCACAGTAGTAGGTCAGCAGTTCGCGCCGCCGGTTGGGGTGGGTCCACTGCTCCCCGTGATTGATCGAACCATGGAGCAGGGTTCGATAGCTCTCCCACGTGCCCTCACCCGTTTCCCGGACCCGCAGGGTTCCGTAAAAGTTGCGCTGCACCACCTTGTATCCCCGAACGGCGTCGGAAACCGTCCGGACCAGAAAGACGCAGAGTCCCAACACGCCGAGCACGAGCGCCGCCGCGCTCGCCGTCTTCAGATTCTCGTGCCACGGACGGCCGTCCTCATCGATTGCGATGATCACCGCCAGCACGCCGCAAAAGGCGATCCCGACGGGAAGTTCGAAGTACGAAATGAACAGGTACGGAGCCACGAGTCCCACAAACAGCCCTCCTACGGCGCCGCCCACCGAAAGCATCAGGTAGAAGCTCGTCAGGTGGCGCGGCGCGGGCTTGCGCAGGGCCAGCTCGCCATGGCAAACCATACACGCGATGAAAAACGACGCGGCGAACAGCGCGATCGTCCAGGCCATCGACGGCATCGAGGAAGCCTCGCTCCATTGCAGATAGGCCATCGCGCCCAGGGCCGGCGCCAGCAGAACAAGAAAGACCGGACGCTGATACCAGCCTCGCGCGTCAAACGTCAGAATGAAGCTGAGAAGGTATAAAGACAGAGGAACTATCCACAGAAAGGGAATCGACGCCACGTCCTGCGTCAGGTGATTCGTCACCGCCAGCATCAGCAGCGAGGGGCAGGCCGCCAGGGCGATCCAGAGCGCCTTCCGGCCGGCTCCCGGCGCCCCGTCCGAATTCCCTGCTTCTTCGGTGGGATGCCCGATCGGCGGCAATCCCGCGCTTCGCCAGGCGACGGTGGCGCACAACAGGCCGAACAGCACAAAGCCGCCGGACCACATCCACGCCTGCGTCCGCGTCGACAGGTACGGCTCGACCAGCGACGGGTACGACAGCAGCGCCAGCATCGATCCCAGATTGGACAGTGCGAACAGCCGGTACGGCGTCGAGCCCCGCTCCCGCCGCGCAAACCAAGCCTGCACGAGCGGACCCGTCGTCGAGCACAGCAGGTAAGGCAAACCCACTGTTGCCAGCAACAGCGCCAGAATGCGCACCGTCGGGTTCTCGTCTCCCGATGGTTTCCACGCCGGGTTCGGAATGATGGGGAGCATCAGGACGGCGGCCCCCAGCAGCGCCGTGTGGACCATCGCCTGGCGGCGGGGCGTCAGCTTCCGGATCATCCAGTGCGAGTACGCGTAGCCGAACAACAGCATGAACTGGAAGAAGAGCATGCAGGTCGTCCAGACCGCGGCGGTTCCTCCGAACCACGCGAGAATGGTCTTGGCGATCAGCGGCTGGACTTGAAACAGAAGAAACGCGGATAGAAAGATCGTCAGAGCGTACAGAAGCACTGCCTGCTAAGGTAGCAAAACGCTCGCGACGGCAACGTTATGATCCTTTAATGTCGTCTGTGGCGAAATCCCATTCCACCAGGCGGCGTTCCTTCGCCGACAGGTTCACCATGTGGGCGCAGCCGGCGGCGCGATGTCCGGCCACCGCGTCCTCCCAGTGGGGTTTGCGCGTCCGGATCGATTCGAGCCACGCCGCCAGGTGAGGGACCGTCATGTCCTGCCCTACCTGGCTCGTCTTGCGCACGCCCTCGACGGCATGGAGTTTGTGCGTGCCTGTGAGCTCCTGCTGGCGAACCCGCGGATCCCGCCAGTAGGCCGCTTCCAGTTTGCGCGGCCAGCTTTCAACGATCCAACGGTTGTCTTCGCGGTTGCGCTCCGGATAGAAGGTCAGGTCTCCGGCGAGTTCCAGGCTGCCCTCGGTTCCGAGAATCTGGAAAGTCCCCTGGCCGCTGATCTGGTTGTTGAACGTCGAACTCAGGTTCACGGCGAACCCCTCGGGGTACTCAAGCAGCGCATTCAACGTGTCGGGCACGTCACGGCTCTCCTTCCAGCGGTAGAGCTGCCCCATCGCCATGACCTTCGACGGCGCCTTGGCGTCCATGAGAAAGTGGATCGTCGTGCACAGGTGGACGAACAGGTCTGTGGCGATGCCGCCCGAATAGTCGCTGTAGCACCGCCACCGGAAGAATCGTTCCAGGCTGAACGGACGCTTCTTCGCCGGACCTTGGAAGGCGTCCCAGTTCACTGTTTGGGGCGAGGCGTCGGGCGGGATCGGATAGATCCAGGCTCCCGACGCGGTGTTCCGGCTGTAGGCGGCGCGGATCATCGTGACTTTGCCCAGTTTTCCGGACTGGATCATGCGCTTCGCCTCGTGCTGGATGGGCGCGCTGACCAGCTGGCTGCCCACCTGCACGATCCGGCCTTTGGCGTTGGCGGCGCGGATGATTTCAAGCCCCTCCGAAGAGCGGAACGTGAGGGGCTTTTCGCAATAGACGTCCTTTCCCGCGTTGACGGCCTCGACCACCATCGTCTTGTGCCAGTGGTCGGGCGAAACCACCAGGACGGCGTCGATCGACTTGTCGGCGATGATCTCGCGGTAGTCGTTGACCTTCCGCGCCTGCGCGCCCACCCGCTCCACGGCGCGCTCCATTCGGCCCTGGTAGGCGTCGCACACGGCCGTGACCACCGCCCCGCCGGCGGCGAGCAGATGCTGCATGAGTTCATGCGACCGCGCCCCGCAGCCGATGATTCCTACCTGGATCTTCCCGTTGGCGCCGCCACCCGGCTGCGCCGCCGTCAGGGCCGTCGCTGATTGCAAAAACATCCTTCGCGTGTGTGCCATGGTGCGATTATCCCACCCACGCAAGCGGCTGCTCGATGGCGGCGCCGGCGCGGAACAGCAGAGCCTCGCCGAACGGCGGGCCGATGATCTGCGCACTCATCGGAAGGCGCCCGCTCGACAGTCCGCAGGGAACGGCGAGCGCCGGAAGCCCGAGCACATTGATGCCGCGCACCATGCGCGTGGAGGCCAGCCGCGTATCTTCCTTCCCGCCGCCCACGTCGACCTCCGTTTGTCCGATCAGCGGCGCCACAACCGGCGCGCACGGCGTGATCAGGCAGTCCGCCTGTTTCCAGACCTTGGCGAACTCCGCCTGAAAAATCCGGCGCAAGCGTTGCGCGTTGACATAGTCGGTCGCCGCCAGGAGGCGCCCCTGGTCGAACAGCGCGAGCACGTCGGAGCCGAAACGAGACCGGTCGGCCAGGTATGGCGACAGCGCCGCGCTGGCTTCCGCGAGCAGGATCACGCGGCCCACCGCGTTGAGCGCCGCGATGTCGGGCACGCGTACCGCCACGATCCTCGCGCCGAGCGACTGGGCCTGCGTGATGCACCGCTGTACGGCCGTGGCGACCTCCGGATCGACCCGATCGAAGTAGAAGTTCTCCGGAACGCCGATCCTCACCCCGGCGAGGGAATGATCCTCCGGCGGCATGTAGGCCGGAACTGGTTCGCGGCTCGAGGAATCGTCGCGGGGATCGTATCCGGCCAGCACCTGGAGGCAGACCGCGGCGTCGCGCACCGTCTGTGTCAGGGGACCCATATGATCGAGCGTGAAATCGAGCGGCATCACTCCGTACCGGCTGACGCGGCCCGTGGTCGGCTTGATCCCCACCGTCCCGCAGTAGGCCGCCGGAATTCGGATGGATCCGCCGGTGTCGCTGCCCATCGCCATCGCCACCATCCCGCTGGCCACCGCCGCGCCGGATCCTCCACTCGATCCGCCTGGAATCCGCTGCGGGTCCCAGGGGTTCCGCACGGCGCCAAAATGAGGGTTGTTCGATGTGACCCCGTAGGCGAGCTCATGCATCCCCGTCTTCCCTACGATGACGGCGCCCGCCGCTTCCAGCCGCTCGACCACCGCCGCGTCGTGGGCGGGCACGTGGTCCTTGAACAGCAGCGATCCGCAGGTGGTCCGGACGCCCTTGGTGCAGAAGACGTCCTTGACCGCCACCGGAACCCCGTGCAGCGGCGAACGCACCTTTCCGGCGGCCCGCTCGGCGTCCATCGCGCGGGCCTTCGCCAGCGCCGCCTCCTCCATCACGGTGAGAAATGCGTTAAAAGACGGATTCCACCGCGCGATTGCGGCGAGGGACTGACGCGTCAACTCGACGCTTGAGACGCGTTTCTCCTCCTGAAGTCGCGCCGATTCGAGTATCGTCATTCGCCCCGCTCCGGATGCACCAGCATGACGGGCGCCATCTCCGTCTCGAGCGGGATCCCTTCAGCCAGCGGGCGGAACACGGACTCGAGCGCATCGAGAGGCGCGGCCGCGCGCAGCGCGGCTTCCTCAGGCAGATCCGGCGCGAAGGCTTTCGCGGCCAGTTTCCAATCACGCATAGGTGCCATTCTATCGGAGCCGGTCCGGGGCCGTGGTCCCGGGCCGGCCTTGATAAGATCGCCCTATGCGTTTCCACGCCTGCCTCCTGCTCTGCGCCGCCAACCTGTCGGCGCAGGGTCTGACCTACATCCGGGCCAACTACACCAAGCACGAGTTCGAGATCCCCATGCGCGACGGCGTCAAGCTGTACACGGCCGTCTACACGCCGAAGGACACCTCGAAGAAGGTCCCGATCCTGATGACCCGCACGCCCTACAGCCTGCGGCCGTACGGCGTCGACCACTACCGGACTTCTCTCGGACCCTCCGAACACTTCGCCAAGGCCGGCTATATCTTCGTCTACCAGGACGTCCGCGGACGCTGGATGTCGGAGGGGCGGTTCGAGCAGGTGCGTCCGCACATCCCCTCCAAGCGCGGCAACTCGGATGTCGACGAATCCACCGACACCTACGATTCGATTGAATGGCTGATCCGGCACGTCCCGGGTCACAATGGCCGCGTCGGCTTGTGGGGAATCTCGTACCCGGGGTTCTACGCCGCCGCGGGCATCATCGACGCGCACCCCGCCCTGAAGGCGTCCTCGCCGCAGGCGCCGGTCGCCGACTGGTTCATCGGAGACGACTTCCACCACAACGGCGCGTTCTTTCTCGCCCATGCCTTCCGCTGGCTGATCGGCAACGACAAACCGCATCCCGAGCCGACACGGGAAAGCGAACCCGCGTTCGACTACAAGACCCCGGACGGCTACCAGTTCTTCCTCCGCATGGGTCCCCTGCCGAACGCCGACGAGAAGTATTTCAAGCGCCGCGCCGAGTTCTGGTCCGCGATGATGAAGCATCCCAACTACGACGAGTTCTGGCAGGCGCGCAATATCCGGACTCACCTCAAGAAAATCAAGCCCGCCGTCATGACCGTCGGCGGCTGGTACGACGCCGAGGATCTGTTCGGCGCGCTCCGGGTCTACGAGGCCATCGAGAAGAACGGCCCGTCCGGCCAGAACATCCTCGTGATGGGACCCTGGTACCACGGCCAGTGGGCCGGCGATCCGGGCGAACGGCTCGGCAACATCGCCTTTCACGCGAAAACCAGCGAGTTCTACCGGGAAAAGATCGAGTTCGCTTTCTTCGAACATCACCTCAAGGACGCCCGGGACAAGGACGGCAAGCCGGTCGCGCTTCCCGAGGCCTACGTCTTCGAAACAGGCCGCAATCAGTGGCGGCAGCACGACGAATGGCCGCCGCGGGAGGCGCAACCGCTGGCGCTCTACTTCCGCGAAGGCGGCCGGCTCGAGGCCGGCGCTCCACCCTCCGGCGAAGCCTTCGACGAGTATCCGAGCGATCCGGCCAAGCCCGTTCCCGTGGTCGACTACATCGCCCAGGGCATGACGCGCGAGTACATGACCGATGACCAGCGGTTCGCCTCCACCCGCCCCGATGTGTTGACCTACCAGACCGAGCCTCTGCGCGAGGACATGACCCTTGCCGGTCCTTTCACCGCCGTCCTTTATGTCTCCGTGACAGGAACGGACGCCGACTTCGTCGTCAAGCTGATCGACGTCTTTCCACCCGACTATCCCGACAACGAACCCAACCCCCGGCAGGTGAGAATGGGCGGCTACCAGGCGCTCGTTCGCGGCGAACCCTTTCGCGGCCGCTTCCGGAAAAGCTTCTCCGCACCCGAGCCGTTCGTCCCCGGCCGGATCGAGAAGGTGGAGTTTGAACTGCCGGACGTCTACCACACTTTCCGCCGCGATCATCGCGTCATGGTGCAGGTGCAGAGTTCCTGGTTCCCGCTGGTCGACCGGAATCCGCAAACCTATGTCGACATCTACAATGCCAAGGAATCGGACTTCCAGAAGGCGACGCACCGCGTCTACCGGTCCGCCGGCAACGCCTCGCACCTGAAGGTCCGCGTGCTCAAATAGGGATCAAATAGGGAAAGGAGGGACCGCTACTCCGTCCCCGGCAGGGCGACGCGGAAACCGATGAAGAAGTCCTTGAAATCGGGAGGATGGTAGTTGCGGTAGTTGACGGTGAGGAACCCCTCCTCGTCCGCCCAGGATCCTCCCCGCAGCACCTTGTACAGCTTCAGCTCTTCTTCGACCGGCCGTCCGTTGAAGGTGGGCACGTACCAGTCTTCGACCCATTGCCAGACGTTTCCCGCCATGCCGTACAGCCCGTACGGATTGGCGCGTCCGAAGTCCGCGGGCATGAGCGTCTCCGGACCGATCCATTTCATGCCGTGCCATGCGGCGGTCTTGTCGATGCCGTCGCCCCACGGGTACGGTTTGCCCTTCAGTCCCCCCCGGGCGGCGATCTCCCATTCCTCCTCGGTCGGCAGGCGGAAGGGCTTGCCCGTGGCTTTGGCCAGCCAGGCGCAGTAGGCGGCCGCGTCGTTCCAGGAGACGTTGACCACAGGATGGTCCGCGACGGCCGGCGGAAATGAGGTTCCCGTCCAGATCGTCTCCTTGTTTCCGACCGAATTGCGCCCCGGGGGCGGATGGCCGGACGCCAGAACAAACAGCCTGTATTCGGCGTTCGTCACCGGGGCGCGGGCGATCCGGAACGCCGCGACGTCTTCCTTGTGAACCCCTTCATGACTCACCGACGCGCCCATCGGGCACTTCGAGGCGGGCACGGCGGCCATTTCGGGAACCTGCTGCCCGAATCCGGCCAGCACGGCCGCGGCAAGGCCGCTAGCCAAACGCTTCCGCAACGGGCTTGCCTCCGTTGACCACCGCTATGGGCCGGCCCTCCGGCGTGTGATTGACGCGGTGCGTATCCACGCCGAGCGAAGTGAAGATCGTCGCCGACAGATCCTCCACCGTGATGGGGCGATCTGTGACTTCCGCGGCATGCTTGTCGGTGGCGCCGATGAGTTGCCCCCCCTTTATGCCGCCGCCCGCCAGAACCACGGAGAATGCTTTCGGCCAGTGGTCCCGGCCGGCCTGCTTGTTGACCTTCGGCGTGCGGCCGAACTCGCCAACCTGGACCACCAGCGTGTTGTCGAGCAGGCCGCGATCGGCCAGGTCCGCGATGAGCGTCCCGTAACCCTGGTCCATCGGCGGCAGCAGTTTCTCCTTCAGCGAATTGAAATTGTTGGCGTGGGTGTCCCAGCCGCCCATCCAGACGCTGACCGCTTTCACGCCGTTTTCAACGAGCCGCCGCGCCAGCAGCAGACCCTGGCCGACGTTCGTGCGGCCGTAGCTGTCCCGCACTTTCTCGGGCTCCTGGTGAATGTCGAACGCCTTCAGGACCCTCTCGGAGAACACCATGTTGTAGGCCTGCTCCACGGAGGGCGAGTAGGAATTCAGCTTCGCCTCTGTTTCCACATGCCGCCAGGCCTCGTTGAACTCCGCGAGCAGTTCGCGGCGGCGGCCGATCCGGTCCAGCGTGATTCCGGCCGGCGGCAGGAGGTTGCGCACCCGGTAGTCCTTTTCGCTCGGGTCGCCCGCCATGAACGGGTCATACTGGGCGCCGAGGAAGCCGCCGCCGTAGCCGCGTTCATTCGGCTTGAGCACGCCGACAAACGGCGGCATCTCGCCCTTGAATCCCTTCTCCTTGACGAACATCGCGCCGAAGGAGGCGAATTCCGTGTTCGGCACCGGCAACACGCCCGTCTGCAAGTAGCGCGAGGAACGCTCGTGCGAGCCCAGGTCAACCGAGGTCACCGACCGCAGGATGCAAAGCTTGTCGGTGACCTTGGCCGTGTGGGGGAGCAGTTCACACACCTCGATGCCGGCGACTTTGGACTTAATCGGCCTGAACTCGCCGCGGATGTCTTCCGGCGCGTCCGGCTTCATGTCGTACATGTCCATCTGCGGCGGCCCGCCGGCGAGCCAGAGAAAGATGAAGGACCGGTCTGTCCCCTTCTTCTGCGCGGCCAGGAAATCCGGCAGGGACAGTCCGCCAAAACCCAGCATTCCGACGCGCAGGAAATCGCGCCGGCCCACTCCGTCGCAGTTCGTTTCGAAGCCCATTTCAGTCCAGGCGATCGTTCGCCGGACACCATTCTATGCCGCGCGGAACCACACGGCAACTGCGTCCACCCGGCTGTCAGCGCCACGTGAGAATGTCCTATTTGCGCCAGATAGATTCCGCCGTACGGACCCCGGCCACCTGCATGCCTTTGAACAGCCGGTCCCCCTTGGCCTGCCGGCTGTGTGCTTGGAGATGCGGCTGGCCGGTCGCTGTGCGTTTCCGCGATCAATGGCTGGAGGTAAGCGAGTGCGACACGCCGGCCAAACGTATCGAGCCGAACCATCCGCCCTCCGCCGCGGCTACGCCGAAGCGCAAACCGGCAACTGCCGAACGCACGCAAGCCTGGCGGGAAAGCACCACAAACAGTTCCAGAGCCGGCTGGCCTGCGCGTTGCTGCGGAGGTCAACCGCCCACCGACCCGCGACACACTGGATGTCCACCCGGCGATGGGCCGCCACTCCCGACGGGATGCCGCGACGCCCGCCGGAACACGGTTCGCCTACTTCTTCTCTCTCGGCGGACTGATCATGATGTGGGCCCCGGCTGTGCCGGGATACATCAGCCACGGCGCTGTCCCCGGAGTGGTCGACAGCCCGGTCGACTCCGGCGTCGCGTACGGAGTGTACACCACCCAGCGCAGGTAGGGGTCCACCATCTCGCCCTTGGCCGCGTCGAAACTGCTGCCGGTCAGCACGTACAGCATCCGCGGTTCGCGCGGCATCTTCACCTTGCCCTCGTCGACTTCCTTCCAGCGCTGCTCATGACGGGCCTTGCCCTGCGTGGACCGGGCCAGTTCCCGCCCCCGCGCCATGAACGGCTCGAGATCCTTGTGATAGCAGGCCACGCTGATCCCCTTCTCCCGCGGATCGTCGGCCAGACAGATCAGATCGTTCGTTCCCTTCCGAAGTTCGACCACATCGCCTTTCTCGTTGTAGCCCAGAACGGCGGCGCCCGCCCGCCGCTCTTTCGGCGCCGCCAGAATGGACGACGCAATCTGCTCGGCCGGGGGCGCCACGTCGAGGGCGGCCGACGTTCCGCACGCCAGGAATGTCAGGGCAAGGAAGTTGGATCTCATGACATGTCCATCTTAGTCTATTCCCGGCCGCAGTCACTTCATCAGATACACGAACAGGTCGCGAAGCTGCTGCGGGTTGAGCTTTTCGAGGAGCCCCTCGGGCATCAGCGACACGGGGGATTCCTGCCGCAACACGATCTCGGACTGTGGAATACGAACCTGCTGGTAGTCCGCTCCCGTGAGGGTGACCGCCGCTGCGTCCTCCTCGGCGGGCAGCCCCCGCAGAAGGCGGCCGTCGCGGGTGCGGATTTCGAGCGTCATGTACTCCTTCCGGATGAAGGCGCTCGGGTCGACGATGTGTGTAAGAAGATAGAGCCGGTCGGACCGGTTGGCGGGGGTCAGGTCCATCGCCAGGAATCCCCCGGTTCCGTAAAGCTTGTGGCACCGGGCGCAGTGCTGGAGGTAAAGGCGCCTGCCACTGTCGGCGTCGCCCGTGCCCGCCCGAAGATCGTTCGACAGCCGCCGGATCGTGGCGAGCTTCTCCTCCGGCGTGCCGGCGGAGATGTTGCCCCGGTGCCTGCGGACGCGCGCGTCGAGCGAGGCGTCCCGGAACGCCGCGATCCGCTTCAACCGCTCGGCGTCCACGGCGGAGGGCGCGACCCGGCCGGCATCCACCGCATCGAGCAGGATGCGCGCGGACGAAGCTCGGCTCAGCAGCACGTCCTGCGCCTGCGCCGGGAACCGCGAGTACTGTTCGACCAGTTTGTGAAACACGCGCTCGTCGTCGAATCGGGCCAGCACTTTGATCGCCGCCGACGCGCGCCGTGTGTCGGCGTCTTCGAGCAACGGCAGCAGGTCCGGGATGACGCCGGCGTCGGAAACCTCCATGAGCACGTCCAGCATGCGCTCGGCCGCCGCGTGCCGGGCCGCTTCGGCGATGCCCGCTCTGGCCGCCAGCCGCGTGCGCGTGGAACTGGCGCGGTTCTCGCGCCAGAGCCTGTCCACAGCGGCCAGCAGCGGACCGGCGACCGGCTCGAACTTCCGGGCCGCTGCGGGCGCGGGCGACGTGACCACCTCGTACCGCAGGAACTGGCCGGTATCCGCGACCACGGCCGGGCCGGCCCTCTCCGCCAGGCCCAGGTCGATCGCGGCCGCCAGGGACTCGATCTGTGGCGGGGGCGCCGACTCGATTAGCCTGGCGGCAGCGTCATACGCCGCCCGGGTCCCCTCCGCCGCCCAACGGCGCCCCAGGCGGCGGAGATCGTCGTGCCGGCTGGCGAGGGTCCAAGACTCCCTCGTCGCCATCGTCCGGACAACGGCGGCCATGTCGGACACCGCTTTGTCCTCGAGCGCCCACCAGATGAGCATCGGGATGTGCGGGTCGGCCGCGTCGCGATTCTGATCCCAAAGGCCGTTCAGAATCGGCAGGGCCTCGGCGGCGCGGAGCCGCCTGGCGCTGGCGGCCAGCTGGGCGCGCACTACGGGGCTCGGCTCGGTTCGCGCCAGCCCGGCGAACTCCGGAAGAGACTTCCGGCTGTCGCCGAGCAGCCGTACGGTCCAGGCTCGCACGTGCTCGGAAGGATGCCCCACGAGATCCCTGGCCACAGCCTCGTTGAACCCGCCGCTCACGTGCAAAGCCCACAAGCCTTGCAAGGCCAGAGGGAAGTCGGTTTTCTGAAGCGCCATCGCGCGGAGCGGAGCGTGCGTGGCCGGATCGCGCCGGGCGGCGAGGATCACGCGAGCCTGGTCTGCATACCAGCGGTTGCGCTCGCCGAGCAGCGCCACCAGTTGTCCGCTCGACAGCCGGGCCAGGTCCGGAGACGGCGGACCCGGTTTCGTTCCCGCCGCCAGCAGGCGGTAGACACGTCCGTTGGAAAGGTCCCAGTCGGCATCGGGATCGGGGTGGGCCGTGCGTTTGTCGTGGAAATCGCACACATAAATCGAGCCGTCGGGCGCCTGGGCCAGATCGGTGGGACAGAACCAGGTGTCGACCGCATCAAAAAAGGTCCCGCCCAGCTCGGCCTCTACGGTCGACCCGCGCGGCTTCACCCGCCACCAGGAAACCGACCGGCCCAGGAAGTTTCCGCCCACGAAGGTTTCCCGGAACTCCTCCGCGAAAGACGTTCCCGAGTAAATCAGGCCTCCCAGGACCACGTGGCCGCCGGGAACTCCATTGTGCTTCACGTGAGGAAAGTAGCCGTAGGCGTAGGGATTGTGCAGCGGGCCATGCTTGCCGAACGACTTCTGGTAATAGGCGCCCTGCACCGCATGCCAGAACAGCGAGGATCCGTTGGAACTGTAGAACAGATTCCCGGCCGCGTCGAAGGCGAGCCCGTAAATGTTGCCGCCGCCCTCCGCGAACAACTCAAACTCCCGCGTGACCGGATGATACCGCCAGACGCCCTGCTGAAACTCCACTCCGCGGATCCGGCAGGTCGTGGTGCTGCCGTTGAGGCCGTACAGCCAGCCATCCGGACCCCAGGTAAGGTGATTCGCCAGCGACTGCGCGTCCTCCATGCCGAAGCCCTCCAGCAGGACTTCGGGGTCCGAGTCAGGGACATCGTCGCGGTTGCGGTCCGGGTAGAACAGCAGGTATGGAACCTGAAGGACGTAGACTCCTCCGTGGCCGATGGCCAGCCCCGTTGCGAGATTCAGTCCGCTGACGAAGTCCTTGAACCGGTCGGCGCGTCCGTCGCCGTTGGTGTCCTCGAGGATCGTGATTCGGTCGGCTCCTTGGGGCCCCCGCGGCGGCGGCTCGGGAACCCGGTCGTAGGTGGTGCGCGAATAGCGGTCGACTTTCACCCGCTTGAGTCCGGCGGGGTTGGGATACTGCAAATACTGGATCACCCAAAGCCGGCCGCGTTCGTCGAACTTGACGAGAATCGGCTGGCGGATCTCGGGTTCGCTCGCCACCAGTTGGACGTGGAATCCGGGCCGGACTTTCATCCGCCCGACGGCTGCGTGCGGAGGGAATCCCTGTGCAAACACAACCATCGGGGTCAGCAGGAGGGGAAGCGTCCAGAGCCGCGGCACAGAGATCAGTATATTCGGATTCCCCACGTTGTCCTTCCCGGGGCCCGCCCGCGGCGGCCCGTTGATTTTGGCCACGCCAGCGGCATTTGCAACCTCCCCGGCCGATATGCATCAAATAGAGTTGAGGTGGTGTAACAGCACAAAATGAACGGAATCAAGACGGCTTTTCTCCTCGGACTGCTGTCGAGCATTTTGCTCTTCGGGGGCAGGGCCCTCGGTGGCGAAACCGGATTGTGGATGGGCCTCGTGCTCGCGATCGGCATGAACTTCTTCAGCTACTTTTTCTCGGAGAAGATCGCTCTGGCGGCCTCGGGCGCGCAGCCTGTCACGCCCGAATCGCATCCTGAGATCTACTACCGGATCGCCCCGATGACGCACGAACTCTGCAAGCGCATGGGAATCCCCGTACCCCGGCTGTGGGTTACGCCGGAGCCGTCGCCGAACGCCTTCGCGACGGGCAGGAATCCTTCCCACTCCTCAGTCGCGGTGACGGCCGGTCTTGTCAACCTGATGAATGACGCGGAACTGGAAGGCGTCATCGCCCACGAATTGGGCCACATCAAGAACCGTGACATCCTGACTGCTTCCGTCGCGGCGACGATCGCCCAGGCGATCACCTTCCTCGCCCAGTTCGCCTACTTCTTCGGCGGCCGCCGCAGCGACGACGAAGAGGGCTCGCCCTGGGCTGGCCCCCTGATGTTCCTCGCCTCTCTCCTGATCGCCCCGATCATCCAGATGGCGATCTCGCGGACCCGCGAGTTCAGCGCGGACGCCACGGCGGCCCGGTATGCTGGTTCGCCCGATGGACTCATCTCGGCGCTGCAAAAGCTGGAGGCCTACGCCCAGCGGATTCCCATGGATGCCTCGCCGGCGACCGCGCATATGTACATCATCAACCCCCTGAAAGGGCTGTTCTCAACACACCCGTCCACCACCGACCGTGTGGCGCGCCTGCGTCAGCTCCGGCGCGCCTGACCGGGGCCGGCTGTTCAGAACGCCTTCGAAATAAACAGGCCGATAATCATCACCGCAAAGGCCGCCGACGCCGCGCCGAATCCGTTGACATAACGGCTCAGCCGGTTCATGTCCCGAAGGACCTCCTCCTGCCGGCGGGCCAGTTCCGCGTCTGCCGGCGCCAGAAACAGCTGGTCCTCCTCACGGAAGCCTCGAACCGTGCGGAGGGTCGCCGCCACGACCAGCGCCGCGGTGACCGCCGTCCAGCCCAGGACGAGCCACCCGAATGGTGTGAGTGCGGGCATGTCATTCTCCTTTCAATCGAAAGTATAGGACCTGTTTATCCGAATTTCAATCCCCCCAACGGACCTCTGTCTGCCGCTCCGGCCGCCTCTTCCGTCCAAACCGGTAGCTTCGGGACCGCCCTCTGAGGCATAATCACTCCTGACAGGAGTCCACGAAGACCAGCCATGAGCAACCTCACCAGAAGGAATTTCGCCGCCGCCGGAATGGCCGCGGCAGCCGCGCCGCCGGCCGGCGCCAAGCCCCTGCCGCCGCTCACTCCGGGCATCAAGATCTCCATGCAGGTCGGAGAGGAGTTTACTCCCGAAGACCTGAAGTGGATCAAACAGATGGGGGTTGAGTACCTCAACGTCCAGACCGGAAAGGGCCGCGGGACTCTCGAAAACTTCCTCGCCATCAAAAAGCGCGCCGAAGCGGCCGGCCTGAAGGTGTGGAACATCTCCAACAACGACAACCGCAACATTGAGGAAATCACGCTTGGGCTGAAGGGACGCGACGAAAAGATCGCCTGGCTCAAGCAATACATTCGTGACACCGGCAAGGCCGGGATCGGCTACATCACCTATGCGCACATGGCCAACGGGATCTGGTCGAGCGAACGGGAAACCACCCGGGGCGGCGCTCCCGCCCGTGCCTTCCGCCTGGAAACAGCCAAAGGCTTCTGGAACGGCAAGACCTACGAGGGGCCGCTGACGCACGGCCGGAAGTACTCGAAAGAGGAACTCTGGGAGAACTACACCTACTTCATCCGGCAGATCGCGCCGGTCGCCGAGGAAGCCGGCGTACGCATCGGCATCCACCCGGATGATCCGCCGGTCCCGGAACTCGGCGGAATCCCGCGGCACATCTTCGGCACCTACGACGGCTACATGAAAGCTCTCGAGATCGCCAACTCCCCCGCCATCGGCGTGTGCCTCTGCTGCGGAACCTGGATGGAAGGCGGCAAGGCGACGGGAAAGGATGTCTACGAAGCCGTTCGCGGATTCGCAAAGATCGGCAAGCTGTGGAAGATCCACTTCCGCAATGTGACCCAGCCGATCCCCTACTTTGTGGAAACTTTCATCGACAACGGCTACACCGATATGTACAAGCTGATGAAAACGCTTGTCGAGGTCGACTTCCGAGGCAACCTCATCGCGGATCACGTCCCCGCTATGGAGGGCGGCCGGCACGGTGGATGGTCATACAGCATGGGCTACATCCGGGCGCTCTACCAGGCGGCGCTGGCCGAGGTCAAAAAGGGCTGATCCGGGAACCCGGCGCGATCCCCCCCGGATCAGCGGTTCTTCCACTTGCTCGCCAGAGCCGCCAGTTTGTCTTCCATCGATGGCTTGGCGGCGGGCGGTCGCTGTTCACGCTTTTCGGGCAGGGCGGCGCCGGCGCGCGATCCCGGCCGGGCGCCCCCCTGCGGCGCCGGCGGCGCCGTGAGCGCCTTGATTGAAAGTGCGATCCGGCGGCTTTTTGGGTCCACGGAGAGGACTTGCACCTTCACGATCTGGCCGGCCTTGACCACTTCGGACGCCTCCTTCACGAACCGGTGCGACAGCTCGCTGATGTGAATCAGGCCGTCCTGGTGAACGCCGACATCGACAAACGCGCCGAACTTCGTCACGTTCGTCACCACGCCCTCCAGCGTCATTCCGGGCTGTAGATCATTGAGTTCCCGGACATCGTCGCGGAACGCCGGCGCGGCGAACTTCTCTCTCGGGTCGCGGCCAGGCTTCCGGATCTCCTCGCAGATGTCCTTCAGCGTGTAAACGCCCACCGGCGCCGTCTGGGCGCCCTCTATCTCGGCGCGATCGGCCAGGTCGGGCCGCCGGATCAGTTCCTCGACCGTCACACCCAGCGCCGCGGCGATCTTCTCCACCACCGGGTACGATTCCGGATGGACGGCGGTCGCGTCGAGCGGATGATCGCCTCCGCGAATCCGCAGGAATCCCGCAGCCTGCTCGAACGTCTTCGGACCCACGCCGGGAACCGCGTTGAGCTGGACCCGGGACCGGAACCGTCCGTGTTCGTTGCGGTACTCCACGATCTTCTGCGCCGTCCGCTCGTTGATGCCGGCGACGTAGCGCAGCAGCGCCCACGACGCGGTGTTGAGGTCGACGCCGACGCGGTTCACGCAGCTTTCCACCACCGAGTCCAGCGCCTTGCCGAGATGGCGCTGGTCCACGTCGTGCTGGTACTGGCCCACGCCGATCGACTTCGGGTCGATCTTGACCAGCTCGGCCAGCGGGTCCTGGAGCCGCCGCCCGATCGAGATCGCGCCGCGCACAGTCAGGTCGAGATCGGGGAACTCCTGCCGCGCGATCTCCGACGCCGAGTACACCGACGCGCCGGACTCGTTGACCGTCACGCTGAACACTCCGTTCAGCCCGGCTTCGCCGAGCAGGCGGCGCACGAACGCCTCGGTCTCCCTGGAAGCGGTTCCGTTGCCGATCGCGATCGCACGGATATCGTGCCGGCGGATCAGTTCGAGAAGCGTTCGCGCCGATCCGACCACGTCGTTTTTCGGCTCGTGCGGATAGATCACGGCGTGTTCGAGGAACTTTCCCGTCTCGTCAATCACCGCCACTTTGCAACCGGTGCGGATCCCCGGGTCGAGCGCGAGCACTCTCATCTGGCCCGCCGGCGGCGCCAGCAGGAGGTTCTCGAGATTCTCGCGGAAGACCTGGATGGCCTCCTCGTCGGAGCGCCGCTTCAGTTCGATGCGGACATCGGTCTGGATCGATGTGTTGAGCAGCCGCTTCCAGGCGTCGTCGATCGCCGCTTCCAGATGCGGCGTCCAGTCGCCCGCTTCCCGCAGCAACCGGCTGCGCAGATACGCCAGCGGTCCCGCGGGGTCCAGTTCGATCGTGAAGAACAGAACGTTCTCGTTTTCCCCCCGGCGGATCGCCAGCATTCGGTGCGAGGGAATCTTCGCCGCCGGCTCGCGGTAGTCGTAGTAGATCTTGAATTTCTCTTCCGGATCCTCGGCCGCCTCCGCCTTGCGGCTGGCCACCACGCCTTCTTCGAGCATCATCTGCCGCAGCCTCTTCCGGATGCCGGCGTCCTCGCTGATCCACTCGGCGATGATATGGCGCGCCCCTTCGAACGCCTCTTCCGCGTTGGCGACGCCCTTCTCCGCGTCGACGAACGACGCCGCGAAGGCGTCCAGGGGGATCTCGCCGGGCTGTTGATTCCAGATGTGAAGGGCCAGCGGCTCGAGCCCCTTCTCGCGGGCGATGGCCGCCTTCGTGCGCCGTTTCGGTTTGTACGGAAGATAGAGGTCCTCGAGTTCGCTTTTCTCGAACGTGGCCTCGATCCGCGCCTGCAATTCCGGCGTCAGTTTGCCTTGTTCGCCGATGGACCGCAGGATCGTCTGGCGGCGGTCCTCGAGTTCCCGGAAGTAAGCCAGCTTTTCCTCGATCCGCCGGATCTGCACCTCATCGAGGTTTCCCGTCGCCTCCTTGCGGTACCGCGCGATGAAGGGCACGGTGCCGCCGTCGTCGAGCATCTCGATCACGGCGGTCAGGCCTTTCAGCGGAACGGCCAGCAGCTCGGAAAGATGGAGAAGGACAGTGGTCGAAAGCGGTGTTTTGGCGTCGGTCATCCGGAGGGGAAACAGCTATGATCGCATGGTGCGCGCGGACGGGGAAACCCGGATCCGGATCAGTGTCCGGCTCCGGTCCGCCGGAGATCTTTTTGCACGAACGGGCAGGCCCCCACCGCGCAGCCCGCCGCGACGAGCGAGAACAGGGACACGGCGGCGAACACCCCGCTCAGTCCCCAGTCCGACTTGAGCATCCCGGCCGCGAGCACTCCCAGGCCGCCGGCGAATGTGTTGAACGTGTTCAGGAAACCGATGCCGGTCGACCGCGAGGCGGGCGGAAGAACCTCGCAGATCACCGCCACCTGGCCGGCCAGGCCCATCGCCCGAATAAAGGAAAACAGGAACGTGGACGCGGAAATCAGGGCGATGCCCGGCGCCTTCACCAGAAACGCCAGCAGGAAGGGCGCCGACAGCAGGTGGAGCACTCCCATCAGAATCAGCCGTCGCCGTGTCTGGTTCCGGGCGAGGCGGTCCGACAGCACACCGCCGGCGAAGGTTCCCGCCACGGCTGCGCCCTGCAAGGCGAACGTTCCGGAGAAACCCGCGGCGGCCAGGCTCATGTCGAAGGTCTCTTTGAAGTAGAGCGGGAGCCAGTTGTTGAAAATCCACTGGCCGACCGCGATCGAAACGCCTTCGCCCACAAGAAACCAGTACGTCGGAACGCGGAGCACGTTGGCGAGCGTCGTCCGCATCGCCACGGGCCCGGTCCGCCCGGCCGCCGCCGGCGGCAGGCGGAAGACAAACCTGCCTGCGACGGCCAGCGCGATCCCCGCTGCGCCGAGAAGGACAAACCCCGCCCGCCAGCCCGCCCGGTCGGCCAGGTATCCGGCCAGCGTCCCCCCGGCGATCAGGCCGAAGTTCAGACCGGCCGAGTGAACGCTGAGGGCCGTCGCCCGCGTTTCCGGCGGGTGATGGTGCGAGAGCAGGGCGTTGGCGCTGGGCAGGTACGCGGACTCGGTCACGCCCAGCATCGCCCGCGCCGCCAGCAGTTGCGGAAACGTCGTGGAGGCGGCCGTGGCCGCCGTGACCGCGCTCCAGCCGGCGAGACTCCACAGGATGATTCGGGAGTGCGAAAAACGGTCGCCCAGAAAGCCCATCACGGGCGAACACGCCGCGTAGGACCACAGAAAGACCGATCCGATCAGTCCGAGTTGGACATCGGTGACTCCCAGGTCGGTTCGCAGCAGTGGGAACACGGCCGAGACGGCGGTCCGGTCGGCGTAGTTGATCGCCCCGGCCCAAAAGAGAAAGAAAGCGAGAGTCCAGGCGTAGCGTCTGTCATGACCTGACATTGGTAGTCCAGTATACCGGCGCGGGTGTGGTGGAGGCTGTACCCCTTTCGCCGCCACCTGGCGCCGGCTGCCGCTCCGCGGTTCCGGTCGCCGCGTTCTCGGCTGGAGGGCGGGAGGCTAGAATCGAGGGAATGACCCGGCGCACCTTCCTCCAGTCGGCCCCGTCCCCGCTGATGGCCGCCCAGAACCCGGCGCGGCCGCCGAACATCGTCTTCCTGATTTCCGACGACCACTCCGCGCCGGACCTCGGCTGCTACGGCAACACGGTCATCCGGACCCCGAACCTCGACCGCATGGCGCGGGAGGGCATGCGGTTTGAACGGGCGTTCGTCTCCTCGCCCCAGTGCAGCCCGAACCGGTCGTCCATCTTTACCGGCTGCGCCCCGCACACCACGGCGACGTCGCGCCTGCACACTCCAATGCCGGACTGGGAACCTTCCTTCCTCGAACCGCTCAAGCAGCGCGGCTACTTCGTGGGCGGCTTCCGCAAAGTGCACCAGGGGCCCGCGTTCGACAAGCGCTGGGATTTCTACGCGCCGGCGGGACGGCCGTTTGAGGAGTTCTTTGACCGCGTCACGCCGGACCGGCCGTTCTTTCTCCACGTCGGATTCACCGACCCGCACCGCCCCTACGCCGACGGAGCGTTTACTCCGCCTCACGATCCCAAGGCTGTCCGGGTGCCCGCGTTCCTTCCCGACACGCCCGCCGTGCGCGCCGATCTCGCCCATTACCACGACGAAATCGCTCGCATGGACTCCGAGTGCGGCCGGATCTTCGAACTCCTGCGGCGGCGCGGGCTCGATTCCAACACGCTCGTGATGTTCACCGGAGACAACGGCATGCCGTTCCCCCGGGCCAAGGGCACCTGCTACGACCCGGGCATCCATGTTCCGCTTCTGGCCTGGTGGCCCGGCCGGATCCCCCCCGGCGCCGTGCGAGGCGAGCTGATCGCTCACGTCGACCTGCCAGCCACCTGGCTGGACGCCGCCGGCATTCCCAAACCGGCCAAGATGCAGGGCCGGACCTTCCTCAACCTGCTGCGCGGGGGCGACTACCAGCCCCGCGACGCCGTCTTCTCCGAGCGCAACTGGCACGACAATTTTGATCCGATTCGCGCCGTGCGCACCCGCCGGCACAAGCTCATCTTCAACGCCGCGCCGCACTTCCCCTACCGCCCCGCCTGGGACCTGGCCGACTCGCCGGCTTGGAAGTCCTATCTCGAACAGGCGCGGCGCGGTGGGCTGCGTCCCGAACACCGGCAGTTGCTCTCGCCGTCCCGCCCCGTGCTCGAACTCTACGATCTCGGCGAGGATCCGGCCGAGTTTCACAACCTCGCCTCCAGCCCGGCCCATCGCGACGTGATGGAGGATCTTCAGCGGAAACTCTCCCAGTGGATGCACGATACGCTCGATTTCCTGCCGCCCGGAAAGACCCGTCCCGGTGAGCCCGGGGGCCGGGAATGGCCGCTGTCGCTGTAGTGGATCCGCTCCGGCTCAGCGCGGCGGGAGCGCCGCGAGCGTCCGCCGCACGTCCGGATCGGCGGGATTCATCTGCGCCAGCCTGAGAAACTCGGTCCGGGCCGCGCCGCGCCGGTCGAGGCGGAGCAGGGTGAAGGCGAGGTTCTTGCGCGCCAGGTAATAGTCGGGGTCGATCGACAGCGCCGCCGCGAAGTGGCGCAGCGCCGCCTCGTGCTGCTCTTCCTTGACGCGAATCAGCCCCAGTTCGAGCTGGGCCCGTTTCTCCTGGTCGGGAACCAGCCCCTGCTGGATGGCTTTCGACAGGTCGGCGGCGGCCTCCCCGTTCCGCTCCAGTGCGCGCAGCACAATGCCCCGCGTGTAGTGGTTCAGCGGGCTTTCGGGCGTCAGTTCGATCGCCTTCTCGATCAGCGGCAGCGCCTCGGCCGCGCGCCCTTGGGCAAAGAGCGCTTCAGCCAGGTTCCGGTAGCTGGGCGTGAACTTCGGATCCAGCTCGAGCGCCGTCCGGAGGTGGGTCTCCGCCTGGTCCAGCCGCCGCTCGCGCAGATGGGCCAGGCCCACAACGGTGTGCGCCATGCGGTTGCGCTTGGTGACCTCGAGCGCCCGGCCGAACAGCGCGAGATCGTCGCGCCAGCAGGCGGCCTGCGCCCACGCCGTCCAGGCCAGCGCGAGAAAGACGGCGGCCGCCGCCCCGCGAATCCACGGCGCAGGGACGCGGCTGACCGCCAGGTCATGCAACCCCCACGCGACGATCCAGAAGATTCCGATCAGCGGAACGTAGGTGTAGCGGTCGGCGTGCGCCTGGATCCCCACCTGCACGATTCCGATCATCGGCACCAGCGTGCCCACATACCAGAACCAGCCCGCCGGCAGATAGGGGCGCCGCCGGGCGTGGCGCAGGGCCAGCGCCGTGCCTCCGATCAGAACGGCGGCGCCGGCGGCGGCCGGAATCACGGGGATCGTTTCCGGGTACGGATAGAGCGGCGCCAGACCCGCGGGCCAGATCGTCTGCCGAAGGTAAATCGCATAGGAGGCGGCTGCGTTGGCGAGTTTGTGCGCGGCTGTCACTCCCGTCAGCGACCGCGTCGCTCCCAGCGCGCTCTGCGTCCGGAACGTGATGAATCCGAGCGCCGCGATCATCACAAACAGCAGCGCTTTCTCCCGGATCAGGCCGGGCAGCGCTTCGCGCGAGAAACGGCGCAGCGGCCATACGTCGAACAGAAGCAGAGTGAAAGGAAGCGTCACCGAACTCGGCTTCGACATCATCGCCAGCGCGGCCGTCACATGCGCGGCCCCGAACCAAAGCCGGGAGCGGCCGCCCCGGGCCCACGTTCCGTAAAGCCAGATCGTGACGAACCAGAAGAGAGCCGACAACACATCCTTTCGCTCGGAGATCCACGCCACGGACTCGACGTGAAGCGGATGGATCGCAAACAGCCCGGCCACGGCGGCGCTCCTCCACAACGCTCCGGTGAACTGCCGCAGCAGCAGGAACAGGACCATCGCCGCCGCCGCGTGCAGCACAACCGCGGTTCGATGCGCCGCGCCCGCGTCCAGCCCGAACAGGGTCACGTCCGCCATCAGCGACAGCCACGTGAGCGGATGCCAGTTGCCCGTCATCGGCGAGGTGAAGGCGAAGCGGAGCCCCTCGGCGGTAAGTCCCTGCCGGACAAACGGGTTCTCCCCCAGATAGTCATAATCATCGAAATTCACAAGGCCGAAAGCCGTCGTTTGGCCGAATACCGCCCAGACCGCCGCCGCCAGCGCGGCGCACAGGAGAATCTCGGCGCGATGGCGCGAAAAAAATCCCGGCGCGGGCGGGCTGTGCTTGGATCGGGACATTCTCTTCAGGCTAAAATAAATCGAGAGCGCCATCCACGGCCGGCGCGGAGAGATACGCTGTATACGTATCGGGCCGCCGGGATGATCTGGCCGGATTTGCCGGTTCGACGCACGTGCACCCTGCTCTCTCCAAGGAGAATCTCACAGAAACATGGCTATCAAAGTAGGCATCAACGGCTTCGGCCGCATCGGACGCAATGTGCTCCGAGCGGGCATGCACCGCCCGAACCTCGATTTCGTCGCCGCCAATGACCTGACGGACACCAAAACTCTGGCCCACCTGCTGAAGTACGACTCCATTCTCGGACCCCTTCCCGAGGCCATTCAGGCGGAGGGCGATGTGATCCATGTGGCCAACGAAAAGCTGAAGGTCTTCGCCACCAAGGATCCCGCGGAAATCGACTGGCCGTCGCTCGGAGTGGAGGTCGTCATCGAATCCACGGGCCGGTTCACGAAAGCGGAGGACGCCCGCAAGCACTTGCGCGGATCCGTGAAGAAGGTCATCATCTCTGCGCCGGCCACCAATGAAGACATCACGATCGTCATGGGCGTCAACGACGCCGCGTACGATCCCTCCCGGCACACCGTCATCTCCAACGCCTCGTGCACGACCAACTGCCTCGCGCCGGTCGTGAAAGTGCTCCATGAGAGCTTCGGCATCGAGAAGGGATCGATGACCACGATCCATTCCTATACCAACGACCAGAATGTGCTCGATTTTCCGCACAAAGACCTGCGCCGGGCGCGCGCCGCGGCCCTCAACATGATTCCCACCACCACCGGCGCCGCCAAGGCGATCGCGCTCGTGATGCCCGAACTGAAGGGCAAGCTCGACGGCTACGCCATGCGCGTGCCCACGCCCAACGTATCCGTGGTCGACCTGGTGTGCACCACCGTCAAATCGACCACCGCGGCCGAAGTCAACGCCGTTCTCAAAGCCGCCGCCGAAGGCCCGCTCAAGGGAATCCTCGCCTACACGGAAGACCCCGTGGTCTCAAGCGACATGATGCGCAATCCCAACTCGTCGATCGTCGACGCCCAGATGACCAAGGTTCTCGGCGGCAATATGATCAAGGTCGTTTCCTGGTACGACAACGAGTGGGGCTACTCGATGCGCATCGTCGACCTGGTCGAGTTCCTCGGATCCAAGGGCCTGTAGGCAGGGCCTGCCGGGCGAACCCTTCCTACCGCCGGCCTTCGCTGGTCGGAGGCACGATGCCCTTCATGCGCAGATAGGTCACCAGGTTGCCGTGGTGCTCCATGTTGTGCGCGTCGTTGAACGACAGCACGTTGAGCTTGTTGCGCTCGTTGCCAAAAAGCCGCGTGGTCTCCGCCGCCTGTGCGTCGGAGAGCGCGTACGCCTTGTCACAGTAGGCGAACGCCTCCTTGAGAGCGGCCTGAATTTCGGCCTTGGATGTCTTCGACTTTTCGATCCCCGGGGCGGGGTTCTTTTCCCCGATCACCGCTGAGCAGAACAGGTACTGCGCGTCGGCGATGTGCGCGACAATAGCGCCGTAGGAGCGGACCTCCGGCGTCGGCTTGAAGGAGTAGTTCTCCTCCGGCATCTTCTCGGCCGCCTTGGTGATGTTCGAAGCGACCATCTGGTGCATGGCGCGCGCCGACCCGGTCAGCGATTTGAGGTCGGGGGCCTGTGCCAGACCACAGACCGCCCCACAGAGCGACAGGCAAAGAGCTTTCATGCTTCCTAGAATACCGCCCCGCCGACGCCGCTTGGAGGCCCAGGCGCACCGTCCGCGGGCAATCTCCTAATGGATCTGTGTCGGGTGGCCGATACTGGACCGAATGACGCGGCGGAGGTTTCTGTTCACGATGCCTGCTGCGGTGCGGCCGGTGCAAGCGCCTGTGGCGTTCCACTACGAGGCCTTCTTTCCGGAACCGGAGTTGCGGTGGTACACGCGGTTCGAAACGCTCGTCACGGGCGCGGTGCTCGAAGCTTCGCAACGGCGCGCTCTCCGCGAGGGAGGCGTAGGAAAGCTTCTCGCCTATGAATGGACTTCCGGTTTCTACCCGGGCGACCCCGTGTCGGCCTCCCTGGACTGGCAATCCCGCGTACGAGCCCGCCGCGAACAGTGGCTGCTCACGGAAACGCCGGTCGGCGGAGCGGCGGCCGAACGCGGCCCGGCCGAGTGGTACGACTTCGCCAATGACGACTTGGTCGACGCCCGCGCGCGGCATCTGGCTGGCCTGCTCGACTCGTCCGGCTACGACGGCTTCTTCTTCGATACTCCTGGCGTGCAGGCGCTGCCTCGCGTCGTGGCCAACGCCTGGCAGGTCCGCAACCCGCGCCTCGACTACACCGAACAGGTGGGCCGCTTCCTGCGCCACCTGCGGGCCCGCATCGGTGACAAGCGCATCATCTTCACCAATCAGGGCTACCGCCAGGCCGACCAGTTGCTGCCGGCCGCGAACTTCGACCTCTCGGAAAGCTACTTCACCTACGTGAAACCGGGCGACGGGACCGGTTTCCGCCCGTGGCACGATCCGGACAAACCCTGGGAATCGATCTTCACCCCGGTCGACCAGTTGATCTCTCCCGCGCTGGCGAAGTTCCCGAACGTGAAAATGGTCCACGTGAACTACGCGGGCGGGGCGACCTCGATGAAAAACCGGGCGCTGCGCTACTCGTGGGCCTGCGCCAGGATCTTCGGACACGAAGCTTACCTGATGTGCCCGGACGACCCCTACTCCGAGCGTGACGAAATCTACTTTGCCGACCTTGGTGAAGCCGAAGGCCCCTGGGAGCAGAATCCCGCCCGGACCATTGTCTGGCGGCGTTTCCAGCGCGCGGTAGTCGCCATCAATTCGAGTCCGGAACCGGCCCGCGTGCCGGGTCTGGACCTCCCCCTGCCCCAACCCTTCCAGGGCTACGTCTTCCCATCGGGCGCCCGCTAGCCGGCCCGCCGGTCACTCCGCCTTCCGTCTCGTGCTTTGGCCGAGCAATGCGCAACCGGGGCAGAAGCCGGTGAGCGCCTCGCCGATCAGGATGATCCCGAAAGCGAGCGGCAGAATCCGCCCGTCGTCCCGGCCCCACCCCCACACGAGCAGCGCGACTCCGCTCAAAGCGTACAGCGCCCGGTGCCAGCCGGCCATGTTGCGTTTGATCGTCATTGTCAGCCTGCCCTCAGTGAACTGATCAGCGGCAGCCGCATCGCCGCCCGCGTGGCGAGGATGACCGCGGCCGCTCCCGCCGCGAAAACGCCGGCGAGCAGCGCCCCCATCGACAGTACGGAGAATCCCACGCCTCTGGATGCCAGCACCGGCGCGATCGCCAGGCACGCCGCCAGGATCCCGGAAAAAAGCCCGGCTGCCAGCGTCGCCAGGTTCTCGGTGAGCACCAGGCGGCCCAGGTCCGCCTTAGAGTATCCGACGGCGGTCAGCAGCCCCAGCTCCCGGCGCCTTTCCAGAACGTTGCGGAAGAGCACGGCGGCCAGTCCGATCGTCCCGAGCAGCAGACCCAGCCCGCCCAGCGTCTGGAACGTTGAAAGGTACGTGTTCTCCACGCGGTGAAACGCGGCCAGCCGTCCACCCGCCGGCGTGACGTCGAATCCGTGATCCGCCAGAGCCGATTCGAGGCTGGCCGTCACCTTCTCCCGCTGCGCTTCCGGCGCGTCGATGAGGAACACGCGGTAGCCCTGCTGCCTCGGATATGCGCGAAGGAAGTTGGCCTCCGAGATGAGCAGTTCGCTCTGGAAAAGACTGTCGGCAAGCGCCGCGACGATCCGCAGCCGCGCTCCACCCACCGTGATCTCCTCGCCGACCGACTTATGGAGGACATACTGGAGCGAATTGGCGTCCGCGGCCGCCGGAATCGCCCCGTCGGCGCGTTCCTGCTCGAGCAGCGACCAGGGATTCCCGCTGCTTCCCTCCGAGGCGGCGAACCGGAAGCGCCGCTGCTTGAGAAAATCCGCCGGCAGACCCAGCACGCGCGGATTCTCCGGCCGGTACAGGTTCAGACAACTGGCGTCGTCGCCCGGACGCAGGCGCATCGGGACGAACTTCACCTGCTGCGCCGCGCTCAGGCGGAGATCCTCGAGGTTCGAGTTCGGATTGTAGTAGAGCGGCCGGACCGATTCAGCAAACAGCGGATAGCCTCCGGTGCCCGACTGCGGGTCGCCGGCATCATGCGCCGGATCCCGCCGGAAGGCCTCGACGGACACGATCAGAAACGTCGCCGCCGCCAGCAGGGCGGCGGTCAGCACCGTGCGGCCGGGGTGGAATCCGGCGTTCCGGAACGCGAGCCTGGCGAAGCCGGCGCCGTCCGCGATCCGGTGCCGCAGGCTCGCCGAGAGTTCGGCGCGAAACTTGGCCAGGCTGGCGGCCAACACCATCAGACCGACGCCGAAAAAGCCCCCTTCGGCGGGAACCGAGCCGGCCAGCGTCGCCGCGGCAAGCAGCAGCGCGATCGCGGAGGCGGCCATCGCGACCCGGCCTGCCCGCGTTTTCCCCGCTGGAGCAAATCCGTTGTCACCGCCCGAAAGCAGCCGCTTCGGGGAGACGTCGCGGATACCCCGAAGGGTCGCGAGCACGGCGATCACCGCCGCGCCGACGCCTCCGGCCACACCCGACAGCACCGGCCTTGGGGAAAGGTGCAGCGCCAGGTCGCGCGTGCCCACCGCGTCCACCCACCATGTCCCCAGCCCGTACAGCACGATCTTCGCGTAGAGCGCCGCCGCCAGGGCGCCACACACGCCTCCCGCCAGAGCCAGTAGGGCGCCCTCGGTCAGGAAAAGACGGCGCACGCCTGAGGGCGTGAACCCTGCCGCGCGAAGCAGGCCCACTTCCGGAAACCGCTGTTCCAGCCCGAGGCGGAAGAACAGGCCCGCCAACAGCAGAGCCGAGACCATCAGGAAGAAGCTGAAATAGGAGAAATACTCGCCAAAGTCCGTCGCGCCGCGCGAAGCCGCCAGGTTCTGCTGCCGCACCGGAACCGCCGCCAGGCCGTGATCCGCCGGGTTGAGCTTCCGGCGCAGGCGGACGCGGAAATCGTGGAGCGCCTGGTTGAGTCCCTCGTCTCCCTCCCGCCCCGCCAGGCGAAACGCCGTGAGTTTGCCCCAGCGCGAGTTCCACAACTGTTGCGCGCGGGCCAGCGGGATCCAGGCCTTCGGCGTGGTCCGGTAGCGGTCCCAGTAATCTTCGTCGCGCGGGCGGATCTTCGAAAGATCCATCGGAAACGGAGGATCCCAGTCGGCGACGTTGTCGGCGTCCGTGATGCCGGGGTATTCCGGAGTGAGGTCGCGATCGCCGGCCAGCCCGGCCATCCGGACGGTTCCACGCGTGACGAACCCGGCCTGCCCGGTGGCGAGCGTCCCGTCGTCCCGCCAGACCAGGAACTCCATCGAGACAGGCGCCCCTGGCTTGGCGCCGAGGTCGGCCGCCGCCCAGTCGTTGAAAACGATGGCGTCGGCGGGCGCGTTCTCGATCCCGATGGCCGCCAGGTCGGTGGCCGCGATGAGGGAGTAGGGCAGAAGGCGGCCGCCGGCCGTGATGCCGGTCGCCATGTAAGTGAAAAACGGCAGCGCGCTCAGCCCCGCCTCGCCCGCCACCTGCCTCACCGCGTCCGCCAGTTTGTCGTCGATAATGCCCGAGGCGGTGTCGAACTGGATTGCGTCCCGGTCTTCGAGCGCGCGGAGCCGGATGCCGAGATCCTCGAGCGCGAACGACTCGCGCAGAATCGCGTCCGGCGGCGTGGCGGTCGCGCCCGTCAGCAGGACGTTGACCCGCCCCGGCGCTCCCGCCTCCCGCTGGACTCGCGCCAGGGGCACGAAAATCGCCCGCACCGCGGTCTGCTTCGGCTGAAGTGAGAACTCGCCCATCTGCTCCGGCGGCAGGACCGATTTCAGGTTCAGCCGGATGGTGGGCGCCGTCTCCTCCTTGCGCCCGAACAGCGATTCCGCCGGAATATCGGAGGGCTTTTCGATCCGGAGCAGAAGGGTGTCGCCCGCCTGGGCGCCCAGTTCAGCCGCCAGCGCCGGGCTGAGGGCCGCGTCACGGTTGGCCAGCGCCGCGTCCGCCTTCCCGTGGAACTTCCAGAACCGGCTGTCGACCCCGTACAGAGCCACTCCCGCCGCCCGTTTGCCGCTTCCCTGGTGGCTGACCAGCCCTTCGAGCACGATCATCGGCGCCGCGTTGCCGAAAGACTCCGCCAGCGCCTCGCGGAACAGCGTCGAGGATTGAATCACCGTCTCGGTGGCGCCGAGCCGCTCCACCGCCATGCGCCGCAGGCTCTGCCGGACGGAGTCGCCGACAACGAGCGCTCCGGCCAGAACCGCCACTGCCGTCGCCACTCCGGCCGTTACAGCGAGGTTCGGCCGCCAGTGGTAAAGCAGGCTCCGCCGGACGAGGTCGATCAGCGTCATGCCGGTGAGATTACCAGGAAAGGGTTCCCGTGCGAGGCTCCTCCTGCGGATTCGGCAGGTACAGCGTACGGCACTTTTCGCAGCGGTACACCTCCGCGTTGGCGCCGAACCGGGCCTTCACGTCTTCCCCAAAACCGAACCAGCGCTTCAGGTGCCCGGCGCAGAGCTTGCCCTTCTCGTCTTTCTCGCTACAGGCCCGCATGCGCGGAATGCGTTCCTTGACTTTGACTCCGCTCTCGAGCGTGGCGACCAGCTTGGACTCCGGAATCGGAATCGTCGGGGCGGAGTACTTCGGATTCGCCATATCCTGAAGTTACCATGCTACTCTGAAGGCGCGTCCCGGTCCCCCGGAAAGACCTCCCCCGGTGCGCGGGCGCGCTCCCGCGCCCGTTGCGGAATGGCCGTGCTTTTCCGGCCGGGCCAGGTGAGACTCCCATGGCTGCGCGCATCAGCGAGTCATTCATCCTCCGGACCTACCCCCTCAAAGAAGCCGACCTTATTGTCAGTTTCTTCACCCGGGACGCCGGACGGCTCCGCGGAGTCGCCCGCCGCGCCCGAAAGCCGGGCAACCCCTTCGGCGGCGGCCTCCAGCGGCTCAGCTACGTTCGCATGCGCTACTTCCACCGCGAGAACCGCGAACTCGATTCGCTCGACTCCACCGAGATCATTCAGTCCCCGTTTGGCGCCGCCGCGAGCTACGAAACCGGCGTCGCCCTCGACTACATCGCCGAGCTCAGCGAAAGCCTGCTTCCACCCGCCGAACCGAACGAGCGCTTCTTCCGGCTGCTCATCGCCGTCACCGGATACCTGGGCCAGTCGGGACCCGGTGGCGTCTGGCCCGCCGTGAACTACTTCACCTTGTGGTCGGTGCGGCTGAGCGGATTCCTTCCTCCCATGGAGCTTCCCGAAGAGGACCGCGCCATCGCCGAACAGATGCTGGTCACTCCCGTCGGCGCGCTGCCGCCCCGGGAATGGTCGCGCCTGACCGCCCGCGGCCTGCGTCTGCGCCTGCTCGGCCTCATCGAGGACCACGTCGAACGCCGCCTGATGACCCCCCGCTACCTGGAGTCGCTCTAGCCAGGACCAACGGCGCCGTGGACCTTACCGCCTGTGGTACCCTTGAGAATTACCCGCCCGCTTTCCGATGGATTCCTTTCAAACGCTGATTTTCAAGCTGAAGAAGTACTGGTCCGACCGCGGGTGCATTCTCCAGGAACCGTACGACGTCGAGGTCGGCGCCGGCACCATGTGCCCGGAAACCTTTCTTCGCGTCCTCGGACCGGACCCCTACCGCGTCGCCTACGTCCAGCCCAGCCGCCGCCCGGCCGACGGCCGCTACGGCGAAAATCCCAACCGGCTCTATAAACACCAGCAGTTGCAAGTGATTCTCAAACCGGCTCCGGCCGACGTCATCGACCAGTATCTCGGCTCGCTCGAAGCCATCGGGATCGACCTCTCCCGCCACGACATCAAGTTCGAGGAAGACAACTGGGAGTCGCCGACCCTCGGCGCCTGGGGCATCGGCTGGCAGGTCATGCTCGACGGCCTGGAGATCACCCAGTTCACCTATTTCCAGCAGTGCGGCGGAATTGACCTCGAACTCATTCCAGCCGAACTCACCTACGGTCTCGAGCGCATCGCCGCCTTCCTGCAAGGCAAGGAGAGCATCTACGAGGTCGAGTGGGCGCCGGGCTTCTCTTACGCCGACGTCCGGTTCGCCGACGAGCGCCAGTTCTCCGTCTACAACTTCGAGATGGCCGACATCGCCACACTGTGGCAGCTGTTCGAACTGAACGAGCGCGAGGCGCAGCGCCTCATCGATTCCTTCGCGTCCTATCCGGAGAAGTCGCGTTTCCCGGTCCTGCCCGCTTATGACCACGTGCTCAAGTGTTCGCACCTGTTCAATCTGCTCGATTCGCGCGGCGCCATCTCGGTCACCGAACGCGTCGGCGTGATCGGGCGCGTCCGCAAACTCGCCGTCGGGACCGCGCAGCTTTGGGTCGCCCAGCGGCAGGCTCGGGAGGCGGCCTGACATGGCGGCGGCCCGGACGAACCTCCGGTTTCTTCTCGAGATCGGCAGCGAGGAGATCCCCGACTGGATGATCGCTTCCGCGCTCGACCACCTCAAAAGCGCCTTCGAACGGATGCTGGCCGACCTGCGGCTGCCCGGAACCGTGGACTGGGTGGACGGCACGCCCCGGCGGCTCGCCCTGCTCGCCTCGGGACTCGCCGGACGCCAGGCCGATCTCGAGGAACTGGTCAGCGGACCTCCCAAAGCCGCCGGCGAGGGCGCCGCGCTGGGATTCGCCCGAAAGAACGGCGTCACCGTTGATCAACTGGAAATCCAGCCGACTCCCAAGGGCGACTACTACGCCTTCCGCCGCCGGATTGCCGGCCGTGCCGCCTCCGAACTGCTGGCCGCGGCCGCGCCGGACCTCATCCTCGGAATACCGTGGCCGAAGACGATGTGCTGGACCGGCAAGGGTGGCCCGCGGTTCATCCGGCCCATCCGCTGGATCGTCGCTCTGCTCAATGGCGCCGTCGTCGATTTCGAGGTGGCCGGTGTGCGCAGCGGCGACCGCACCAGCGGTCACCGCAGGTTCGGCAGGAAAACCATCCGCGTCTCTGTGGCCGGCTATGTCGAACAGCTTCGGAAAAACCACGTGCTCGTGCGCGCCTCCGAGAGGCGCGCCCGCATCGAGGCGGGCCTGGCCGGCGTCCGGGTCAAGCCGGATCCGGGACTCCTCGACACGCTCACCTACCTCACGGAGTGGCCCACGCCGGTCGTCGGCCGTTTCGACGAGGCTTACCTGGACCTGCCGGCCGAGGTCCTGGTCACCGTCATGCGGCATCACCAGAAGTATTTCTCCGTCGAGCGCGAGGACGGCTCGCTTGCGCCCGGCTTCGTCGCCGTGATGAATGTCCCCGCCGATCCCGACGGCCTCGTCGTCAGCGGCAACGAGCGCGTGCTCCGCGCCCGCTTCAATGACGCCCGCTTCTTCTGGGAGACCGACCAGAAGAAGCCCCTGCGCGACCGCGTGGAAGACCTCAAGCACGTCACCTTCCAGCGCAACGTCGGCAGCTACCATCTCAAAATGACCGCGACCCTGGCGCTGCTCGACGAGCTCGGGGACGTCCCCGCCGCGGCCCGCCGCGCCGTGGAGTTGTGCAAGTGCGATCTGACCACGGAGATGGTCAAGGAGTTCACCGAACTACAGGGTGTCGTCGGCGGGCTGTACGCCCGGGCGCAGGGCGAAGGCGAGGATGTCGCGGCCGCCATCTACGAACACTACAAGCCCGTGAGCATGGAGGACTCGATCCCGGCCACGGAGGCCGGCCGCTTCGTCGCCCTGGCCGACAAGCTGCACACTCTCCGCGCCTGCTTTGCCGTCGGCATGGCGCCTACCGGGTCGAAGGATCCGCTGGCGCTGCGCCGCGCGGCTCAGGGCGCCGTCCGGATCCTCGTCGAGGGCGGCCTGCCCGTCGACTTCGCGAAGCTCTCGGCCGGCGATGCGGCCCTCGACGAGTTCCTCCGCGACCGCGTCCGCCACTACTTCCGGGACGTGCGCGGCTTCGCCTACGACGAAGTGAACGCCGCCATGGCGGCGGGCCTGTCGAATCTCCCCGATCTCACCCGGCGCCTGGAAGCCATCCGCGCCGTCCGCCCCACCGCCGATTTCGAACCGCTTGCGGCTTCCTTCAAACGAATCCGCAATATCCTCGAACAGGCCCGGTTTGAAGGCTGCCCCGTCGACCCGGACCTGCTCCAGGAAGACGCCGAGCGCGGTTTGTACAGGGCCATGACAAGCCTGCGGCTCGCCGGCCTCAGCTACCGGGAAGCGTTGACGCAGATCGCCACGCTGCGGCCCGCCGTCGACCTCTTCTTTGATAAGGTTCTCGTCAACGCGCCGGAGCCCCGGGTTCGGGCCAACCGCCTGGCGCTGCTTGACACCCTGCGCCGCGAGTTCTCGCGGATCGCGGATTTCTCGGAAATCGTCACCTCGTAACTGCAAGTAAGGAGATCCGTTCCCAATGAAGAAATACGTCTATGCCTTCGGCGGCGGGACCGCCGAAGGCGACGGCTCGATGAAAGAGATCCTCGGCGGAAAAGGAGCGGGACTGGCTTCCATGTGCCGCGCCGGCGTTCCGGTTCCTCCCGGCTTCACCATCTCGACCGAGGTCTGCAACATCTACTTCGAGAACAACAAGACCGTTCCCCCGGAGATCGATGACCAGATGTGGGCCGCGCTCGCGCAGCTCGAGAAGCTGACCGGCCAGACCCTGGGCGGCTCCGACAACCCCCTGCTCCTCAGCGTCCGGTCCGGCGCGAAGTTCTCCATGCCCGGCATGATGAACACGATTCTCAACCTCGGCATGAACGACGTCACGGTCGAAACCATTGCGAAGAAAACCGGCAATCCCCGCTTCGCCTACGACTGCTACCGCCGCTTCATCCAGATGTTCGGCGAGGTCGCCCTCGGCATCGAAATGGAACTCTTCGACCATGTCTTCGACGAACGGAAAAAGAAGGCCCGGGCCAAACTCGATACGGACCTCTCCGCCGCCGACCTTCAGGCCATCATCTCCGCCTACAAAAAAATCGTCGCCAAACAGACCAAGCGCGACTTCCCGCAGGACCCCCGCGAGCAACTGGTGCTCGCGCGCAACGCCGTCTTCCAGTCTTGGTGGAACCCCAAGGCCTGCTACTACCGCAAGATGGAGAAAATCCCCGACGAGATCGGCACCGCCGCCAACATCCAGACGATGGTGTTCGGCAACATGGGCGAAACCTCCGGCACGGGCGTGGGCTTCACCCGCGACCCGGGAACCGGCGAGAAGGTCTTCTATGGCGAGTACCTGATCAATGCCCAGGGTGAGGATGTCGTCGCCGGCATCCGGACGCCGGAGCCCATCGCCCACCTGGCCGACCAGATGCCGGAAGTCTACAAACAGCTCGTCGAGATCACCACGAACCTCGAAAACTATTACAAGGACATGCAGGATTTCGAGTTCACGATCCAGGAAAGCAAGCTGTACATGCTGCAAACCCGGAACGGAAAGCGGACCGGTCCGGCCGCGGTCCGCGTGGCCGTGGAGATGTGCGAGGAGGGCCTCATCGACCGCAAAACCGCCGTCCAGCGCGTCGCGCCCGCCCAACTCGACCAGCTGCTGCACCCTGTCTTCGACCCGGCTTCTCTCAAGAGCGCGACCCGGCTGACCACCGGCATCGCCGCCTCGCCCGGCGCCGCCGTGGGCCGGGTTGCCTTCACCGCCGAAGACGCCGTAGAGGCGGGCCGGAAGTCGCCCGTGATTCTCGTACGCAAAGAGACCACCCCGGACGACATCCATGGCATGGATGTGGCCAAGGGCATCCTCACCGCGATCGGCGGAAAATCCTCGCACGCGGCCGTGGTCGCCCGTGGAATGGGCCGGCCTTGCATCGTCGGCGCCGGCGCGGTCGTGATCAACGAGAAGGCCAAATCCGCCGTGGTCAACACCGGAGGGAAGAAGATCACCCTCAAGGAAGGCGACTGGATCTCGATCGACGGCACCACCGGCGACGTCTACCTGGGCCAGGCGAAGACGAAGGAGCCGGACCTGACTTCGGGCCATCTGGCTAAGTTCATGCAATGGGCCGACGAGTTCCGCGGCGGATTCGGCGTCCGCGCCAACGCCGATATCCCGCGCGACGCCCAGGTGGCGCGTGGCTTCGGCGCCGAAGGCATCGGACTTTGCCGCACCGAGCACATGTTCTTCGCCGAAGACCGCCTCCCCTATGTCCAGCAAATGATTCTGGCCCGGGACGAGAAGGCGCGCCGCAAGGCGCTGGCGAAGCTCCTGCCAATGCAGCGCGCCGACTTTGCCGGCCTGTTCAAGGCGATGAACGGATATCCCGTCGTCATCCGCACCCTCGATCCGCCGCTCCACGAGTTCCTCCCCAAGCGCGAGCACCTGATGGTGGACCTTGCCGTCCTCAAGCACGCCGGAGCCAGGGAGAAGAAGGAGATGGCGGCGCGCTACGGCGTAAAGGTCGGAGAGCTGAAAAAACACCTGCCGGAGCTGCTCGAGCGCGTTGAGGAACTGCATGAGTTCAACCCGATGCTCGGCCATCGCGGCTGCCGGCTCGGAATCTCCTACCCCGAAATCACCGAGATGCAGGCGCGCGCGATCTTTGAAGCGGTGGTCCAGGTCCACAAGAAGGGCGTCAAGGTCATCCCTGAGGTGATGATCCCGCTCATCGGGTCGGCCGCCGAACTGGCGCACCAGAAGCAGATCGTCGTCACCGTCGCCGAGGAGGTGCTCGGCAAGGCGGGCGTCAAGGGCGAAGTGAAATACATGGTCGGCACCATGATCGAAATCCCCCGCGCGGCCGTCACGGCCGACAAGGTCGCCGAGCACGCCGAGTTCTTCAGTTTCGGCACCAATGACCTCACCCAGACCACCATGGGGCTCTCCCGCGACGACTACACCAAGTTCTCGCCCAGGTACGAAGACCTCAAGATCTTCAAAGCCGATCCGTTCGGCGTGCTCGACCAGGAAGGCGTCGGCCGGCTGGTTCAGATGGCGGTCGAGTTGGGCCGGAAGACGCGCCCGGATCTCGAGGTCGGCATCTGCGGCGAGCACGGCGGCGAACCCAGTTCGGTCGAGTTCTGCTACCGCGTCGGCATGGACTACGTGTCCTGCTCGCCCTACCGTGTCCCGATCGCCCGCCTGGCGGCGGCGCAGGCGGCCATCGCGTCCCGGGGAGCCGACAAGTCGGAGTCGTCGCGCACGGCCTAAGGCCGTGCCTTCCCCGGTCGGGTCCGTCTAGGAGCCGACGAACCGCCGCATCATCGTTTCCAGGGCCGGCACGCAGATCACGCAGTTCCCGCCGTAGATCGAGGACCCGCCGTCAAAGTTGAAAAAACGCGCGCCGGCCTCCTCCGCGATGATCTTCAGCGGCGCGAGATCCCACGGTGCACCGGCCTGCTCGATCCATACCTCGGCCCGGCCGGACGCGACGAACATCGCGTCCCAGGCCCCGCCAAGGCTTCGCGCCGTCCAGAAGTGCTTCGCCCACTCGAGCAGATTCCGGCTGAAAGAGGACCGGTGAATGCTCACCAGCGTGTTGACCAGCAGCACCGACTCGGACACCTCCGTGATCCCCGAAATCCGGATCGGCTCGCCGTTGCAGAACGCCCCGCCTCCCCGGGTCGCCCAGTATGTCTCGCCCAACGCCGGAAAGTGCGCCGTCCCCAGCACCACTTCGCCGTTGTCTTCGAGGGCGATGAGGTTGCACCACAAGCGGTTGCGGCGGATGAAGTCGCGTGTGCCGTCGATCGGGTCGATGATCCATTTCCGGCCCGAACCGGACGCTTTCTCGGCGCCTTCCTCGCCGAGAATTCCGTCGTCGGGAAACCGCGCGCACACCTCCTGCACAAGGAGGCGCTCGCATTCCCGGTCGGCCGCGGTGACCGGAGTTCGGTCTGCTTTGGAGTCCACTGTGAAGCCGCTGCGCCAGTATTCCAGAGCCTTATCGCCGGCCCGCGCTGCGGCCGCGCGCGCGGTCTCCAGTTCCTGTTCAAATGCCATCCATTCCATGATACTTTTGACGAGATGGCCGGCCCCGCGTCCGACGCTCGCACCGTTCACTCTCTGCTCGAGGAAGCCGCCCGCGCCTGGCCGGAACAACCCGCGTTGTATGAGGCCGCCGGGTCCAGGCAGTGGAAGTCGATCACCTGGAGGCAATACAAGACCGCAGTCGAGGAGATCGCTGTGGGGCTGCGGTCGATCGGCGTCCGTGCCGGAGAAATCGTCGCCATCGACTCGGAGACCCGCCTCGAATTCTACCTGGCCGACCTCGGAATCATGAGCTGCGGCGCCATCGCCGCCGCCCTCTACACCAGCTACCCCTACACCGAGCATGTCAAGACCCTCGCGGCGCTCGAGCCGCCCGTCGTCTTTGTGGAGAACCCGAAGGTCCTGGCGGCGCTCGAATCGGCCGCCGAGACTCCCATCCGGACCCGATGGGTCCTCCTGACCGGGGAGGCCGACGGCGCGCTGACGCTTGAACAACTGCGCGCCATCGGCCGGGAGGCCATGTCCGCCGATCCCGGCCTGCCGGCCGCCGTCCTCGGATCGGTCGAGCCTGGTGATCCCGCCATTCTCTATCTCACATCCGGAGCGACAGGAGACCCCAAGATGGGCCTCGTCAGCCACGCGGCGATTGTGGCCAACGTGGACATGGGTCCCAAAGTCACGCCGCTCGGCCCCGGAGACTGTTCGATCGCCTTTCTGCCCTCGGCTCACATCACGCAGCGCGTGGCGATGGAAATTCTCCCGCTGCGCGTCGGCATGGCCGTCTACTTTTCCGAGGGACTCGCCAGGCTGCCCCAGGAACTCAAGTCTGTGCGGCCCACGTTCCTCGTCGCCCCGCCCCGGGTCTGGGAGCGCATGTACTCAAACATCCGTGGCGAGATCAGAAAACGCGGCCCCCTCGCGCAGCGCGTCTTCTACGTCGCGCTCGGACTCGGCGCGGAGGTCGCCCGCAGAAGGCAGGAGGGACGCGACGTTCCGGCCTGGATGCTGCGGCTGCTCCGCTCGGCGGACCGCCTCGTGTTCCAGAAGATCCGCGAACGCCTCGGAGGACGGCTGCGCATGGCCGTCAGCGGCGCGGCCCCTCTCGGCAAGGACCTCGCCGATTTCTACGCCGCCATCGGAATGCCCATTCACGAAGGATATGGGCTTACCGAAGGCGGCATCGTGGCCCTGAACCCGATGGACCGCGTCAAGTCCGGCAGCATCGGCAAGCCGTTACCGGGAATCGAGATGCGCCTGGCCGCCGACGGCGAGCTGATCTTCCGCGGCCCCACGCTGTTTTCCGGCTACTACCGCGCTCCCGAGGCGACTGCGGCCATCCTTCGCGATGGATGGCTGCACACCGGCGACATCGCCGAGTTCGACGCCGACGGCTACGTCTACATCACCGGACGCAAGAAGGAAGTCCTGGTCGCCTCCAATGGCAAGAAGATCTATCCGGCAGCCGTGGAGGGTCTGTTCAAGATGGAGCCGCTCATCAACCAGGTCTTGCTCGTAGGCGACCGGCAGCCCTACGTGGCGGCGCTCCTGACTTTGAATCTGGCCGTCGCGGAAGACCTCAAGGGGATGGATCCGTGGAGGGGGAAACCCGCGGCCGAGGTGGTGGCGGCGGGTCCCGTCGTCGAGGAGGTGAAACGCATCGTCAAGCGCGTCAACCGGCAGCTTGCGCCGTTTGAGCAGATTCGGCGGTATCACGTCCTCGACCGCGACTTTTCGATCGAGGCGGGTGAGCTGACGCCAACCATGAAGGTTCGCCGCGCGCGCGTCGTCGAGAACCACAGGAAAATCGTTTCCGATCTCTTCCTGGGCAGAGAAGGATCGGACGGCCTGGGCTGACCCCCCGCGCGTCTCAGCCGCGCGCTGCGAACTCGCCCAGTTCCACCGACAGCGCGTCGCCGTTCGCCCGGCCCCACTCCGCCAGTTGTCCCGCCAGCGATCTCACCTCCAGCGAGCCCGCGCGGTAAAGGTTCCGCGTCTCGCCCGGATCCTGCGCCAGGTCGTACATCTCCCCCGGGCGGAGTTCGGGCCGGACGTCGAACTTGCGCAGGATCAGCTTGTGCCGCTCGGTGCGGATGGCCCGCTCGTCGAAGTACGAGCCATCGATTCCGCGCTGCGGAATGTTCTGGAGAATCACCGGCCGTCTCCACGAATCATCGCCCCCTCGGACCTCCGCCGCCAGGCTCCGGGCCTGCACCGCCGGCGACAGGCCGAAGCTCGGCGGGCCCTGCTCGTGCGTGACGCCGGTCGCCTCCAGAACGGTCGGCATGATGTCGGCCGTGGTCACGCCCGCCCCCCACCGCCGCGCCGGGAACAGCCTCGGATAGCGGACGATCATTGGCACGCACGACACTTCCTCGTACGGCAGCGCGATTCCCTCCGCCGAGCCGGGCCGGTCCATCCACGTCCGGCCGTGATCCGCCGTGAAGATCACGAGCGTGTCGTCGAGAATCGAAAGGCGCCGCAGCGCCGCGATCGTGCGGCCCACGCAGTGGTCCAGGTGCGACACCGTCGCGTGATAGTCGGCGTGCTCCCGTCCCGCGAACTTCGCCGCGAAGTCCCTGGGGGGATCTAGCGGCTCGTGCGGGGCGTAGTAGCTCTGGTAGAGGAACCACGGCTGCCGGGCGTTCTGCTCGATGAACCGGATCGCGTCGTCGGTGTGGACGTCCGGGCGGTAACGCGATTGGTGCGGCGCGCCCACCCAGTGCCGGAGCAGCGAATTGAACCCCTTGAAGTAGTCGAAGAACCCCGGGTTCCCCGGGCCGAGGTGCCATTTCCCCACGCAGCCCGTGGCGTAGCCGCCGTTGTTCAGGTAGAACACGAAGTTGTCCCACAGGTCGAAACGCGGGTCCCGGAACGGATCCGGAATCGGATCCCGGTACGTGCTGTTGCTGGCGCCCCGCGAGACCGGATAGACGTTGCGACGCAACCCATGCTGGTGCGGATACTTGCCCGTCAGCATCGACGCACGCGCTGGTCCGCACAGTGCCTGAGGCGTGTAGGCGTGCGTGAAGAGGGTCCCTTCCCGGGCCAGCGCGTCCAGATGCGGTGTCGAAACGCCCTGTCCGCCATGCGCCCCGATCGCGTCCGTCCGGCACTTGTCGAATAGAATCAGCAGCACGTTCGGCGGCCGCCCGCCTTGACCTCTCAGCGCCGGGACAGCCGCAGCCGCCGAAAGCGAGCCCAGGAATTGGCGACGTTGCATTTGGCTCACGATACCGAAAACCCGGCCGCAACGCAATCTTGTCGGCCGTGCGCCCGGGCCCACCGGTGGTGCGGGCCGTAACCGCATATCAATTGCAATCACAAGCCCCTTGACCGGACTGAATTCGTAATGTATAGTTGCACTGTGCCACTTATTTGCAACCTAGTTGCATAATAGCAGAGCAACAGGACGGGAGCGGCTCCCTGCCACGGTTCGCCGCCCCGTCCCGCATCGCAGACCGCGTGTAGAAGCCTGCGGCCCTTCGATTGTACTCAAACCGCCGGGCGGCTGCACGCACAGACCATTGGGGGTTGAGCGTGTCTATTTTCATTGTTGGAATCCTTGCCTTGACGGCTCTTCCGGCGTTGGCCCAGGAGCCTTCCTACTCTATTGAAGGAACGATAACCGACGCGACCGGAGCCGCGATGTCAGGAGTCCGCGTGGTCGTCGCGCCGCAGCAGGAAACCCTCACCGATGCTTTCGGCCGCTTCCGGATCGGGGGACTTCGGCCCGGTCCTCACCGGCTGAGCGCCGCAAAAACGGGTTTTCAGACCGTCGAGCGGCGCGTGGAAGCGGGCCCCAACGCCCCTGCGGTCAGGATCGTCCTGGATCCGGCAACCATGTTGCAAGTCGTGGAAGTGAGCGGAGCGGCGGAACTGGTCGGCGAGTCGGTCATGAAACTCGGCGGCGCGCTCCACGAACTGCCGCGCGCCGCGACGGTCTACGACGCGGATGAACTGCGGGAGCGCAATATCCGGTCGGTGCCGGAGTTGCTGGCCTTCGTGCCGGGGATGTCTCCCAACAGCTACCGGACCGGCGGATATCACTTCTATGCGCGCGGCTTCCGGATGGGTCCTGCCGACACCCGCGTGGACGGTTTCACCGGCGTCAACCTCGGCGGCGGCTATGGCGCGTCGATGTTCGGCGTCGAACAGGCGGTGCTGCTGCGGGGGCCCGCCGGGTTGCAGTACGGCGCGAACGCGGCGCCGGGCGGACTGATCAATCTTGTGACCAAAAAGCCCCGGTCCGCCCGCGCCACGCGCCTCGATCTGCGCGGCGCCACGTACGCCGGCGCCGGCGTCGCGCCGGGCGAGCGGCCTTCGTTGAGTTTCGATTTCGACTCCACCGGCGCCGTCACGCGCGGCGGCCGGATCCTGTACCGGACGCTCTTCTCGGTCGAGCGGGCGAACTACTTCACCCGCGACGTGCTGGACAGGGGCCGCTACGCCAACGGTTCGATGACCTTCCGGCTGGACCCCGCCGGTCTGTATTCGATCACTCCGGTCTTCCAGTACACCGTCAACTACCGCCCAGCCGGCGGAGGTATCGTTGTTTCGCCCGGCACATCTTTATCCACCAACGACGGCGTCAGCGGGCCGATCCATCTGGATGACCTTTCGCCCCACGATGTGAACCTGTCCGCCGGGTTTCAGAACTACCTCGCGCGGCAGGCGGGATTCGATTTTCGCAGCGCGCCCGGACCGTCCCTTTCCGTCAACCTCTCGTACCGCGCCGTCAGCAATGACCGCCACATCAGCCAGTTCACCCCGCAGGTCGGCACGGCGGCGCAGGTCGCCCTGCTGCGCAACCTGGGCCTGGTTCAGCGGGTTCAATCCAAGAGCGAATCCGACAACCGGTACCAGAACATCGACTTCAACACCGCTTATGAGATTCGCCGCGCAACCTGGAAAAGCACCATGCAGGTAGGGGCTTACACGTTGCTAACCAACACGAGGTCGACCGTACTTGTGGGACCGGCACCCGCGGCCGGCTTTCCCATCCACATCTATACGGGCGCTGGGTCCGCACCGGTCGACCAGTATCCGGCGCTGCGGTTCGATCCCTACCAGACGACAACCAACTGGAACGGCTTCTTCCAGAACCGCACCTCCGTGCTTCGCAACAGGGTCGTACTGACCGTGGGCCTGGGCTACGGACAAAGCCATCCCGGCGGCTTGCCCGTTCGCAGGGGCAAACTCATGCCGAACTACGGCCTGGTCTATAACGTGACCGGTTCGGTGGCCCTCTATGGCTCCTATTCGACCAGTTTCAATCCCGTGGACCCGACCCTCCAGGACTTCGCCGGAAGACTCGGCGCGTTCGATCCGACAACGGGAAAGAACTACGAAGCCGGCGCCAAGCTGTCCCTCCCCAACCGGCGCACTTCCGCCACCCTGAGTTTCTTCCGCAACTCGATCAGCAATGCCCTCGTGCAGACCGGGATCAACGACGTCAACGCCAACGGCGTACGCTACTACGTGGAGGCCGGCACCAGAAGGGGGCGTGGCGTGGAGCTTTCGGGCGACCATCAGCTCCATCCCGCTGTGTTTGTCTCGGCCGCCGTCAGCTATACCGACGCGATCTACACCGGCTCCGGTCCGGCCAGCGCCGCGTCCACGCTGGCCATTCCCGGTTCGAGGGCCGAGAAAACGCCCAGGTGGGCGTGGAACTCGCGCCTGACCTATGAACGCAGCGAGGGGAAGTTCTCCGGCTTCGGCGGAAGCGTCTCCCTGTTGTGGCAGGATCAGCGCCTCGGGTCGAACGGTGCGCGAACGTTCGCCGCGCCGGATCCGCTGATGCTGCCCGCCTACACCCGGGCTGACGCGTCAGTGTTCTATCGCTTCGACGCCCGCACCGACATCGCCGTCCACATCGAAAATCTGACGGACCGCCGGATCTTCCTCAACGCCACCACCGGATCGTCGATCGAAATGGCTCCGCCGCGAGCGGCAACGCTCCGGCTCAGTTACCGGTTCTAGGAGAGGCCGATTGTCCGCGACTCCAGCCCCATCGCCACAGCGCTCCCTGCGGTCGAGCCTGATCCGCCAGGTCACGCTCTGGCACTGGATGAGTTCGGGCGTGTGCCTGTGCGGCATGCTGCTGTTCACCGTCACCGGGATCACGCTGAACCACGCCGCCGAGATCCCTGCCAAACCTGTGGTTCATTCGCGCCGGACGGTCGCCCCGCCCGTGGTTTTGGCGGCGGCGGGCCGGACCCAGGGCGAAGGCCGCCATCCCCTGCCGCCCGAACTTTCGGAATGGCTCAAAAAGGAATTCGGCTCGGCGGGCGAAGGAGTCGGGGAGTGGTCCGCTGACGAAATCTACGTCTCGCTTCCTCGTCCGGGGGGAGATGCGTGGGTCACCGTCGACCGGAAGACCGGCGAGACGCGGTATGAAAAAACGGACCGCGGCTGGATCGCGTATCTCAACGACCTTCACAAGGGGCGCCACACCGGCTTCGCCTGGAGCCTGTTTATCGATATGCTCGCCGCGGCCTGCCTCGTGTTCACCATCACCGGCCTGGTCCTCCTTCAGACCCACGCCGCCAGGCGCCCGGCGACCTGGCCCCTGGTGACGTTCGGAATGCTTTCGCCGCTTCTGGTTTTGCTGTTGTTTGTTCACAGGTAACCCCTGAGGAGAATGCGCCTGCTATGAAAATGCGCCTGCCCGCCGCTCTCTCCGGATTTCTCGCCGGCGCCGCGCATGCGGCCGATCTGGAGGTCTCCGTCGAGATCCCGCGGCTGAACGTCGCCGAGTACCACCGGCCCTACGTCGCCCTCTGGGTCGAGCGGCCCGACCAGTCCGTGGCCGTCAACTTGGCCGTCTGGTACCAGCTTCAGGACACCGCCAAAGGCGAGAAAGGAGCAACCTGGCTTAAAGACCTCCGCACATGGTGGCGGAAAGCGGGTCGCGACCTGACTCTTCCCGTGGATGGAGTGACCGGCGCGACGCGTCCGCCCGGTACGCACTCGCTCACCTTCAAGGGCTCCCGCGCCGGCCTCGCTCAGCTGGCGCCCGGATCCTACGCGCTCGTCGTCGAAATGACCCGCGAAGTGGGCGGGCGCGAGATTATCCGTGTTCCTTTTGAGTGGCCGGCCTCCGGCGGCGCGCAAACCGCCAAAGCCCGTGGATCCCACGAAATCGGCCAAGTTCAGATCACCGTCAAACCCTAGGAGTTCCTCTGCTTATGCTTCGTAACCTCACAATTCTCGCGGGAGCGATCGCCCTCTCGCCGCTCGCCCTGCAAGCCCACCGCCAGTGGATGCTGCCCTCGTCGACGGTTCTCTCCAAGGCCGACAGTTGGGTCACCGTGGACGCTGCGGTGTCCAACGAGCTCTTCTATTTCGATCACGTGCCGCTCCGCGTCAACAATCTCGTTGTCACCGCGCCCGACGGGTCCCGGCGCCAGCCGGAGAACGTCGCCACAGGCAAGTACCGGACCACGTTTGACGTCCATCTGCCCCAGCCCGGAACCTACCGGATCGCGTCCGTCAGCAACACGGTTTTCGCCTCCTGGAAGGAGAACGGCGAAATGAAGACCTGGCGCGGCGACGCCGAAGCCTTCACCCGGGAAGTGCCCGCCAACGCCGCGGAACTCCGGACCGCGAAGATGAACTCCCGCGTCGAGGTCTTCGTCACGGCTGGCAAGCCGGACACGCGCGCGCTCCAGCCGGTCGGAATCGGCCTCGAACTGGCGCCCGTCACCCACCCGAACGACCTGGTGACCGGAGAGGCGGCGACCTTCCAGTTCCTTCACAACGGCAACCCTGCGGCCAACCTGGAAGTCACCGTCATCCCCGGCGGAATTCGCTACCGCGACCAGCTGAAGGAGCAGAAACTCACCACCGACGGCGAAGGCAGGTTCAAGGTGACGTTCGCCGAGCCGGGCATGTACTGGATCAACGCCACCGTCGGAGCCAGCATGCGCGGACCCGCGCCCGCGCCCGGGCCGAGCCCCTCCGGTCCCAACGCCGGGCCGCGCACTGGCGGCGGGCCCGGACCGGGTCCCGGCGGCCGGGGATTCATGCCCTCGGGTGACAGGTCCAGCTACGTCGCGACCGTCGAAGTCCTTCCCCAGTGATCGCCATCCCGCATCAGCTCGACCCCGCTTCACTCGCCGAGCCCGGCCTCGGCGACACCCGCCGGACTCTGGAAGGCGAAACGATGGGCACCACCTGGTCGGCGCAATTCTACGCTCCCGCATCGGCCCCCGACGCCGGTTTCCGGCTCCGTATCGAGCGGGAACTGGACCGCATCGACCGGCAGATGAGCCATTGGCGGCCGGACTCCGATCTGACCCTGTTCAACCGGGCCGGGGCCGGCCAATGGCGTCAACTGCCGGAGGAGTTTTTCTTCGTCCTCGAGAATTCCTTGCGACTCGCCGCCGGGTCCGGCGGTGCGTTTGATCCCGCGCTCGGTGACGCGGCCGACCTGTGGGGATTCGGACCGTCCGGCAAACGGACCCGTCCCGCCTCCCCTGCCGCCGGAGCGCCCTCCGGTATCTGGCGAAGCATCGCCCTGGATCCCGAGCGGAGGCGCGCCCGCCAGCCCGGCGGCGCCTGCCTCGACCTCTCCTCTATCGCCAAAGGCTTCGCCGTGGACCATCTGGCGCGCTGCCTCGAGGAGGAAGGCGCCCGCAGCTGCCTCGTTGAAATTGGAGGGGAGTTGCGTGGAAGCGGTGTGAAGGAGGACCGGATGCCGTGGTGGGTCTCGATTGAACCGCCGCCAGGCTACGCCGGAGAAATCCGGATCGCCCTGTCCGGGCTCGCGATCGCAACCTCGGGAAACTACCGCCGCTACTTCGACTACGAGGGCGCCCGGTACAGTCATACGCTCGATCCCGCCACCCGCTCTCCGGTTGTCGCGCCGGCGCCGTCGGTCACCGTACTGCACGAGTCCTGCATGGAGGCCGACGCATGGTCCACAGCGCTTCTGGTGTTGGGTCCGGTGCGGGGCCTCGCGTTGTGCGAAGACAGGAACCTGGCCGCTGTCTTTCTGGTTCGGGAGAAATCCTCCTGGCGGACCCTCCCCAGCTCGGCCTTTCAGCGAATGGTCGAGGAATAGCGCCGGCGCCCGGCAGATTCATCGGCTCCTGCCCGTCTCTCGAGTGACTCGATCGCCCCGGACCGCGCCGTGATACATTGAGGCGATGCTGCGGGCATCCCTCTCCGCCCTCATCCTCTTCGCGGCCGCCCAGGCGCAGACCTTCCGCGCCGGCGCCGCTGCCAGCAACATCACGCCGCCCCTCGGCTCGGGCATCGTGGGTGGATGGTCGGCGCCTCCGGCCGCGCACATCCACGATGAACTGCACGCGCGCTGCCTCGTTCTCGACGACAGTTCGAAAAAGCTCGTCTTCGTGGTCGTCGACAGCGTGTCGGTGAATCGCGAGGTGTTCGACGAAGCGAAGCGCTTGATCCAGTCGGCCACGGGCATCCCGGCCGCGAACATGATGATGTCGGCGACGCACACCCACTCCGCTTCGAGCGCGCGGGGCGAGAACCCGATGGTCATCGGCGCGCCGCTCGACGACTACCAGCGCTTCCTGGTCCGCCGGATTGCGGACGGCGTCCAACGCGCCCTGAATAACCTGGAGCCCGCGCGGATCGGCTGGGGGAAGGGCAGTGTGCCCCAGCACGTTTTCAACCGGCGCTGGCTCCTCAAAGACGGAAAAAAGGCCCCCAATCCGTTCGGCGGCGAGGACATCGCTGTGATGAATCCCGGCCGCTACCGGGGTCAGTTGCTGAAACCGGCCGGACCCGTCAATCCCGAAGTTTACTTCCTTTCGGTGGAGTCCACCGCCGGCCGGCCCATCGCGCTGCTGGCGAATTACTGGCTTCATTACGTCGGAGGCGTTGGCCCCCGGCACATTTCGGCGGACTACTTCGGCGTTTTCGCCGAACGGATCCGGCGGTTGCTCGGCGCCGACGACCAGGACCCGCCTTTCGTCGGGATCCTCGCCAATGGCCCGTGCGCCGATGTGAACAACATCAACTACGGCGCCACCGGGCCGGAGCCTCGTTACAAGCCCTACGAGAAGATGCGAATCGTCGCTAATGACGTCGCCGAGGAGGTCTTGCGGGTTCGAAAAACGGTCCAGCACCGCGACTGGGTTTCCCTCGACGCGGCCGCCGCGGACCTGACGCTGGCCATGCGTAAGCCTTCCCCCGAACTGGTCGAACGGGCTAGGGCGATCCTCGTCAATCCACCCCCCGATGCGAACGATCCGTTGCACACGGCCATCTACGCCCGGCGGACTCTCGATGCGTCGCGCTGGCCGGCCACCGTGGACATCGTCGTCCAGGTGTTCCGCATCGGCGAACTGGGCATCGCCGCCATTCCGTTTGAGACTTTCACCGAGACCGGACTCGAGATCAAGTCCCGCAGCCCGTTCAAGGACACCTTCACCATCGAACTGGCTAACGGCGGCCTGGGCTACCTGCCCACTCCGGAGCAGCACGACCTCGGCGGCTATGAGACGTGGCTCGGCACAAACCGCGTCGAGCGGGAAGCGTCCCGAAAGATCGTCGCCCGTATCATGGACCTGTTCGGCTCGGTCAGGCGGTGACGGCGCCGCCGCGCCGTTCATAGCGTTTTCAGGTACTCGATCAGCGCGTCTTTTTCATCGGGCCTCAGCGCCGTGCCGTAGAAATGTCCTGCGCGTCCGTTCCCGCGGGCGGAAGTATTGAAGCGGAATCCTTCGCGCTCGGCCTCTGGACCGGAACTGACAAACCCGACGTTCGTGAAATCGTACACGTCGTAGCCGCGCCAGAACACGGCCGGGCGGCCCTCCAACCTCGAAAGCAGGGCGCGCAGAGTCGGTACCGAGCCGTTGTGGAGATACGGAGCGCGCAACCAGACGCCGTCGAGAGGCATCGCCGCGTAACCGTCGGTCTTGCGGAAATGCGAAAACGCCCACGGCTGCCCCGCGCCGAGACGGTTCATCCGGGCCGTCAGTTCCGCTGTAAACGAGATGACACGTTCGGCGTCCGTCTCGACCTCGGCCAGCGGAATCACCTCGCCGGTATGCTTGCCGCCGATGGCGTGACAGTCCGCGCAGTGCCTGTCGTAGATGGGCTTGCCGGCCGCGGCCTTCCTCTTGTCGATCCGGTCCGGCGGGAACGGGGGCGGCTTCAGTTCCCAGATCCAGTCCTCGATGCGCTTCATGGATTCCAGGTCGAGCGAGGTTTCCGAGGCGCCGGCCCCGATCGCCGCGCTCTTGTTGCGCTCGGTGACGAGGTCGTTGTTTCCGTCCCAGTGCAGGTAGAGTCCGTCGCGCACCTTCTGGTTGAACAGCGGCGGCAGGTCCGCCGTGCCGATGCTGTGGTCGGCCGCCATGTTGAAGCCGAACAGCACCTTATACGGATTGAACGTGTCGACCCGGCCGCGGCCCCAGTCCGGGCGGTCGTCCATCCAGCGGAAACTGGCCGCCAGCCGCGCCCCCTGCTCCCGGGTCCGCGAGAGGACGACGAAGCGGTAGATCGTCTTCTCGAGGAAGCCGAAATCCGGATTGATCCTTTCGATGGCTGGCAGCACGCGGTCTGCCGTGAAACTCGGATCGCTCAGGCAGGCGAAGATGAACCGCTCGTAGGATTGCAGGTCGAACTGGTGCGCGGGCATCCCCAGGATCACTCGCCGGGGTCCGCCCGGGGTCTCCCGCAACGTCCCGGTGTGACAGACAGCGCAGTTCAGACCAAGCATCGGAATCTGCCGCTCGCGGCGGCTCGTTCCGATGGGGCGCGCCTTTCCCGGCTCCATCACCAGGCCGAAGCGCTCCCAACCCGAGCCGGGGCGCTGCGGCAGGTGCTGCGGAAACAGATCCGGCAGCACCGCCCAGATCCACAACGGAATTCCCGCGCGTTCTTCGGCGCCGATCGAGCCGTACTTGAAATGTTCCAGGATATCGGCGTGGACTTCAGGCTTGTTCTGATCCGTGAGGGTCGCCGCCCGGACTGCCGGCATCAGCGAGAAAACTGCGATTACAAGCGGCGCGGCCATCATCCGTCGCAACCCCGTCGGGAGTAAGTGTATCGAACCGGCCCGGCGTTGCACAGTCCCGCGCACCCGTCCCCGAATGGGTGCCCCACCGGCAAGCCGCCGCGTCTGACAGAGCACGATTCGACCGGCAGGCGCCGGGGTTGAAGCTCACTCTTCAGGCTTCCTGTTGATGCAAGTTCCGATTGCGCCGGTTCGCCGATCGGGCCTCTGGTTGTCCTATCACGCTCGCAGCCGAGCCGGGCTCCGATCCGGCCCTACTCGATCTCGAGCAGGTATCCGCGTTTGCCCAGGTTGACGCCCAGAGTCGGCCCGAACTGTTCGCTCACCCCTTCCGCCTCATGGATGTGGCCGCAAAAGAAGAAGCGCGGCCTCTCCCGTTCGATGAACTCCCGCACCGCCGTCGACCCGAAATGCTGCCCGGGCCCGGCCCGGTCAAGCAGGGTCGATTTCGGCGGGCAATGGCAAACCAGGACCAGCGGGGTGAGTCCGTTGAACGCGGCCAGGCGCCGTGCGATTTCGGACTCACTGTACTCGCCGGGAGTCCGGAAGGGCGTCGGCGACGAGCAGCCGAGCGCGGCCAGCTGAAACCCTCCGGCAGGTCTGGTTCGCCCATGCAGGTCGTCGAATCCGTATTTCTCACAGAACGCCGTAATGTCAGCGGGCGACTCGTGGTTGCCCGGAATCACGCCGAGCTTTCCCGCGCGGCCTCTCATCGCTTCGCCGACGCGGTCCAGTCCGCGCGCCCAGCTCACCAGATCGCCCGCGGCGATGTAGTAGTCAGCCTCGACCGCCAGGAGCCGTTCGAGCGCGCCTAGGTCGCCGTGGATGTCGGAAAACAGCAGCAGTCTCATCTTGCCGCGAACGCTTTGGCGAGGAACTCTTTGACCATCGGAACGATCGCCGGATCCCTGTCAAAGCCCTGGCCGTGTCCGCCGCCTTTCACAACGTGCAGCTTCACAGCTACGCCGGCTTTGCGGAGTGCCTCTTCGAGCATCTGGCTCTGGTGCAGGGGAACCAGCGGATCCTGGTCGCCGTGAACGATCAGAAAGGGCGGGTCGTCTGGGGAGACGTAGGTGATCGGGTTGGCCCGGGCGACAAGCAGATCGTTTTCCGTAATCGGCCCGCCGATCAGGTCGGACTCCGGTGAAGAGGGAGAGTTGTGCTTGAACGGAGCCGACGGCAGGGCGTGCTCGTCCATCTTCAGAAAGTCCGTCGGACCGTAGAAGTCGACAACAGCCTGCACACGACTGGAAACACGGACGTGATCCCCAGTGTTGAACTTTTCACCTGCCGTGCCGAGCAGCGCAACCAGGTGGCCACCCGCGGAAGATCCCCAGGCCGCGAAACGATTCGGGTCCACCCGGTACCGGGCGGCGTTGGCGCGCAGCCACCGCACTGCGGACTTGACGTCCTCGATTTGCGCCGCGAACTTGGCGAACTGGCTCAACCGGTAGTTGACCGAGGCGATCGCGTAGTTCTGGTCCGCGATCAGACGCAAGGGCAACGGATTCGCCTTACTGCCGTTCTTCCAGCCGCCCCCGTGGACCCAGATCACCAGGGGGAGGGCGCCGGCCCCGGGCGGAAGATACAGATCGAGCGTGTGCCGAGGTCCCGGGTGCTCCATGTAAGGGAGGTCGCGATGAACCGTCCAGCCATCGGGCACGCGGGCTGCGGGCGCCTGGGCCAGCAGGCACGCCGGCAGGAAGAAAACGGGGAGCAGCCGGATCATCACTTCGGAATCATATCACCCGATGCGCGACAATCGTGAGGTGATACGCATCCTCTCTTTCCTCGCCATCGCCCTCTCCGCCGCGGCGGACTGGCCCCGGTTCCGCGGTCCGAACGGAAGCGGCGTCAGCGACGCGACCGGACTGCCCACGGAATTCGGACCGTCGCTCCATGTCGCCTGGAAAACCGAGGCGCCCTTCGGCCGCTCCTCCCCGATCGTGGCCGGCGGCCGGGTGTTCCTCACCGCCAGTTCCGGGGAGATGCTTCTCACGCTCGCCTACGATGCCGGCTCCGGCCGCCAACTGTGGCGGCGCGAAACAAAACGAACCCATTTTCACAAAGTGTACAAGGCGAACGACGCCGCCTCGCCGACTCCCGCCGCCGACGATGCCAACATCTATGTCTTTTTCCCTGATCTCGGAATCATTTCCTACACCTTCGAAGGCAAGGAGCGGTGGCGCCTCGCGCTCGGGCCCTTTGAGAACTTCTACGGCCTCTCGTCATCGCCGGTGGTTCACGGCGGGCTCGTGTTCCTGCTCTGCGACCAGTCGCGCCGATCCTTCCTGATTGCCGTTGACAGCAACACCGGACGCGAGCGCTGGCGCGCGGACCGAAAGGGGATTCCCGAAGGATGGTCGGTGCCCATCGTGTATAAGGATCAACTGATCACCGTTGGATCCACGCGGGTCGATTCGTATCAACTGGCGACCGGCGAGCCGAGGTGGTGGATCCCGCTCCAGTCCGCGGGCGCCATGGGTTCGCCGCTCGTTCACGGCGACTCCCTGATTGTCACCGCGTCCGGATCCGAACAGCCCTGGCTGCCGTCTTTCGCGGCCACGGCGGCCAAGATCGACAAGGACGGCGACAACCGGCTTTCCGCCGCCGAAGCGAGCCAGGAAAAGGACTGGTTTGAGCACTTTGGCTGGTTGGATTCAAACCACGACGGCCTGGTCGAGCGGGCCGAGTGGGATGCGGCAAGATCGTTCGGCGTGGGCAACTACGGCGCCGTCTCGATTCCACTGAACGGAAAGGGCAGACTCGATCCTGACGCCGTGCGGTGGCGCTTCAAAAGGAATCTCTCCTACGTTCCGGCGCCGGTTCTCTACAATGGAACCTTCTTTATGGTTAAGACCGGCGGCATCATCACGTCTCTCGACCCCGCCACCGGTTCCCCCTTGAAGCAGGGCCGCAGCGGGAAAGCGCCGGGCGACTACCTTTCCTCGCCGGTCGCGGCGGACGGCAAAGTGTTCCTGCTGAGCGAAGAGGGAAAGATGACGGTGCTCAAGGCGGCGCCGCAATGGGAGATCCTGGCGGTGAATGACCTCGGGGAAGAGTGTTACGCGACGCCGGCCGTCGCCGGGCGGACGCTGCTCGTGAGGACGCGCGGGAATCTTTACGCTTTTCGGACCGGCGGCGCCGGGCGGCAGTAACCGGCCGGGGTGCGTCCAACCGCGCCCTCGGCCGTCCTGCGACAATGAAGCTCATGGATCTTGGATTGGCCGGGCAGACAGCCGTGGTGACCGGCGGCGCCAGCGGCATCGGCCGCGCCATCGCGGAGCGGTTTCTCGCCGAGGGAGCGCGGGCCGCTGTGTGGGATCTCTCCGGCGACGTGCCCGCGGGCGCTTTCGGCTGCCTCACCGATATCACCAGACCGGAGAGCGTCGAGGCGGCCCTCGGCGCGACGCTCGACCGATTCGGCCACATCGATCACCTTGTCCACGCCGCCGCCTGCGGCTCCGGGAAGTTCGGATTCCCCTTCACCAACCTCACGCCCGCCGACTGGCCGCGCGTGCTTGAAGTCAACATCATGGGCATGGTCCATGTCGCCTATGCCGTGACCCCGCACATGGTCGGGCGCAAGTCCGGGACCTTCACCTTCATCGCCTCGGTGGCGGGCCAGATCGGGTCGCCGACCGATCCTCCCTACAGCGCCTCGAAGGCCGCGAACATCAACTTCGCACAGTGCATGGCGAAAGACCTGGCTCCTCACGGCGTCCGCGTGAACACGGTCTGTCCCGGCATGGTGAAAACCGCCCTGAACCGGGCGGTGTGGCAGGCCTGGCACGACCAGCAGCCCCCCGACAAGCGCCTCGACTACGAAACCTGGGCCGGAGCGAAAGTCCGGAATGTCGTCCCCCTGGGCCGGTGGCAGACGCCCGCCGATGTCGCCAACATGGTCGTCTTCCTGGCGTCCTCCGCGGCGAGCGAGGTCACCGGCCAGACCATCAACGTCGATGGTGGATTCGTCATGCACTGGTAGGAGCGCGCTGCTATAATCAGCCGCGATGATGTCCGGCGCCCTCTCCCGACGCCGTCTGCTTGAAATCACCCTCGCCGCCCAGTCCGGCGCCCTCGCCGCCGCCCACCAGCACGCGCGGACCGCCTCGCACGCCGCGAAGCCGCCCTTGCGGTCCTTGTCGGCCGCCCAGGCGCGAGAGATCGAAGCCATCGCCAGCCGGATCATTCCCTCCGGGGCGACCCCCGGCGCCCGCGAAGCGGGAGTGATTTACTTCATCGACCGCGCTCTCGCCACGTTTGACCGCGCCCGGCGGCCCGCTTATCGCGAGGGCCTGGCGCTGGCCGGGCGACTGCGCCGCCGGATGTTTCCCGGTTCGCGCTCGATCGCCGCCCTTTCCGAGACCGAACAAGACCGCCTGGTGGCGGCTCTCGAGAACACGCCGTTCTTTGAACTCGTCCGTGAGCATACGATCCTCGGATTTCTCGGCGATCCCGCCTACGGAGGAAACGCCGGCGGAGCCGGTTGGAAGCTGATCGGATTCGAGCCATGAGCGTCCGGTTCCGGCCCGCCGATACGGTCGATTTCATCGTGATTGGATCCGGCGCCGCCGGCGGCGTCATGGCGAAGGAACTGGCGGTGGCCGGCTTCCAGGTGGTTGTCCTCGAGCAGGGGCCATACCTGCGTGAACGCGACTTCAGCCACGACGAGATCCGCTTCCGCCAGGGCCACCTGATCAACGATTGGAGCAAGCAACCCAACACGTTCCGGTCCGCTCCCACCGGGAAGGCGGTGAAGCAGCCGGCGGTCTTCTACGGCCAGCAGGTGGGCGGTGGCACGGTCCACTTCACCGGGAACTTCTGGCGTTTCCACGAAGTCGATTTCGAAGAGCGCACGCGCTGGGGACCGGTCCCGGGCGCGTCGCTCGAAGATTGGCCGATCCGCTACGCCGACCTCGAACCTTATTACGCCAAGGCCGAGCGGGAACTGGGCGTTTCCGGGCTGGCCGGATCGAGCCCGTTTGACCCGCCGCGCTCGGCCCCCTATCCCCTCCCTCCCCTGCCCCTGAAGCGCTGCGGGGAGATCTTCGAACGGGCCGCGCGAAAGCTCGGGCTTCACCCCTTCCCCGCACCCATGGCGATTCTGTCGCGATCCTACCAGGGTCGCCCGGCATGTACCCAATGCGCGTTCTGCAAGGGCTTCGGCTGCGAGGTGCGCGCCAAGTCGAGCACGCTGGCCACGGTGATTCCTGTCGCCGAGAGCACCGGCCGCTGCGAAATTCGCGCCGGTTGCCGGGTGCGGAAGATCGAGACCGGCGCCGATGGGCGCGTGACCGGCGCGACCTATTTCGACCCCCGCGGCAAGGAGGTCCGCCAGCGCGCCCGGGCCGTGGTTGTCTGCGCCAACGGCGCCGAGACGCCGCGACTGCTTCTGCTGTCGAAGTCCGCGCAGTTTCCCCACGGGCTGGCGAACTCGAGCGGCCTTGTCGGCCGCTTCTTTATGGTCGACACCGGCGTCACCGTGAAGGCATTGTTCGAGCGGCCCCTCAATGACCACAAGGGCGTCCACGTCAGCCGCGTGGTCCACGACTACTATGACTCCGATCCGCGGCGCGGCTTCTATGGGGGAGGAGGCATCGACGCCCGCTTCGACTGGTACCCGATCGGCTTCGCGCTTTCCGCGCTCCCGGACGACACGCCACGTTGGGGCGAGGGGTTCAAAGCCGCGCTTGCCGAATTCTTCCCGCGGAGCATGTCGCTGCTGGCGCACTCGACCTGCCTTGCGGTTGAATCGAACGCAATCGACCTGGACCCGGACCTCAAGGATGCGTGGGGACTGCCCGCCCTTCGCATGACGTATAGAAATCATCCGGATGACCTGAAGGTCTTGCGGTTCCTTCAGCAACGCGCCGTCGAAATCCTCGAGGCGGCGGGCGCGAAGAAGGTCTGGCACGATGAAGTCAGGGACTTCACCTTCACCGGCCACCTGATGGGAACCTGCCGGATGGGCAATGACCCCCGCAAGTCCGTCGTCGACCGCCATCACCGGGCGCACGACGTCCCAAACCTGTTCATCGTCGACGGGAGCAGCTTTGTCACATCCGGCCGGCAGCAGCCCACCTGCACGATTCACGCGCTCGCCTACCGAGCCGCGGACGGGATCGTCGCCGCCGCCCGGCGGAACGAGATCTGACCGGTTTCGCCGCCGGCCCGGAACGGGGGAAAGAGAGATCACTGGTACAGCAGTAACGGTACAATGGCCGGTATGTGGCGGAGGCTTCTCCCGATGGTCCTGGCCGGTGGCGTGATCCTGGCCCACGGGGCCGCGAGCGGTGCCTTTGCCCAGAGCCGGAAGGCTAAAGACGCGCTTGCCCTGGGACTTCAAAACCAGGCCGCGGGGCTGCACGAAAAGGCCATCGAGTCGCTCGGGATCGCGATTGACGCGAGTCCCGCCTGGCCGGACGCCCGGCGCGCCCGAGCCGACAGCTACCTGGCCACGAAGCAGTTCGACAAGGCGCTGGAGGACCTGGAGGTCGCCGTCAAACTCGTCCCCAACGACGGGGAACTGCACTATCTGAGGGGCGTTGCCCTCACCGGGGCCGGCAAGCCTGCCAACGCTGTGCTGGCACTCAACCGGGCCATGGAATTGAACTACCGCCAGGCGCGAGCCTACACCGCGCGCGGCAACGCCTATGCGGCTTCGAGCCAGCCCGCCCTCGCTGTGGCGGACTACGATGAGGCCATCCGGCTGAGACTCGACGAGGCGGAGCCCTACTTCGGCCGGGGCAAGGTCAGGGCCGCGGAAGGAAGGCACCAGGACGCCATCGAGGACTTCACCAGCGCCATCCTGAAAAGCCCGGGAAACTGGGCTGCGTATGTCGAGCGGGCGCGCAGCTACGCCAATGTCAACCGGCTTGATCTGGCGCTGCGCGACCTGGACAAGGCCGTCCAGAACCAGCCGGGCAACGTCGAGGCGCGGCGTCTGCGCGGCGGCGTCCGGGATGCGCAGGGGCATCTCACAGAGGCGGTCGAAGATTATACCGCCGCCCTGCGCGACCTTCCCGACGATGTCCCTCTGCTGATGGCCCGGGCAGCCGCCAATGCCCAGTTGCGAGAGTATGCCAAGGCGCTGGAAGACCGCGAGAAAGTCGTCGCACTGCGGCCCGACTGGGCGGAGGGGTATGTCGCTCGGGGCGGATCCTATCACCTCCTTGGGCAGCACGACAAGGGTCTTGCCGATCGGACAAGGGCGATCGAGCTCAGCCCTACGCTGGCGCTCGGCTGGCAGGCGCGAGGAAACGCCTACTTCATTCTTGAGCGCTATGAGGAGGCGCTCAAGGACCTTCGCCAGGCGCAGCGGCTGAATCCCAACGACAAGTCGCTGGCGGACCTGATCGAGAAGGCCGAACGCAAGATCGCTGCTGCGGCGGCTCCCGCCAGTCCGGCGGCGCCCAGCCCGGCCCGAACGTCCGCGTTGGTCGCGCCCAATCTGCTCGGCCTCCCGCCGGTCGAACCCGCGAAACCCTTGCAGAGTCCGGCGCTGAAGCCGCCTTCAGCAGCAACCGAACCGCCCGCCGCCGCACCGACTGCGCCGCCGACTGCCAAACCAGCGCCGGCGACCGCCCCGCCGGCCGTGGTGGCGAACCAGCCGCCCGCGTCTGGACCGGCGGAAACCCCTCCCCCCGGCCCAACGAAACGAGCCCAGATCGCTGCGCCCGCGCCGAAGTCCGTCCCGGCTGACCCCGCCGCGGCTGAGGCGCACCATAAAGCCGGCCGCTCCGCGATCGCCCGGCAGGACTTCAGCGGCGCCATTCGCGAGCTGACAGAGGCTATCCGCCTGAACCCCAATCATGCTCTCGCCTACAACGCCCGGGGTTACGCCTACTTGCAGCTCCGGCAGCCGCTGCCTGCGATCGAGGATTTCACACAGGCCATTCGCCTCAACCCGAAATACGGGAATGCGTATCGCAATCGCGCCGCGGCGCGGAAACTGATTGGCGACACGGTCGGCGCGGCGGAGGACATCGCCCGGTCGCAGTAGACGAGGCGCCGAGGCTCGCCTCACCCAGGCGTGCCGAAAGCGGTCAATCGTCGTCTTTAGGCTGATCGCCGTCGTCGGACCAGTCCAGCAGTCCGAGCTTGTACGCCTTCACAGTCAGTTCCGCCGCATTGCTGACGCCCAGCTTCTTCATGGCCGCCTTCCTGTAGCTTCGGGCGGTCTCGTGGGACAGAGCCAGCCGCTGGGCCACTTCTTTTGTGCTCAGCCCCCTGCCAATCAGCTGGACGACCTGCGCCTCGCGGTTGGAAAGGTTCGGCGCCGCCGGCCCCGGCCCCGATTCATCCAGTTGGCCCCTCTGGATACGGAGCATCAGGTGGCCTGACGCGTCGGGACTCAGCCATATGCCGCCGCGCGACACGGTCCGAAGCGCTTCCATCAGGTCGCCGGGATGCGCGCTCTTGACCACAAATCCGCGGGCTCCCGCGCGAAAGGAATGAAGGACGCTGCGGTCGTCAGCCATCATGGAAAGCACGAGGACCCGCAGCTTCGGACTCCGCCTGGTGATGTCCCGAATCGTGTCAATGCCCCCGAGACCGGGCATTGAAATGTCGACGACGGCAAGATCGGGATGGTTCTCCTTGCAGAACTCGATCGCCGCCGTGCCGTTGGAAACTTCAGCGACGACGCGAAAGTCCTCGTGACGCTCGATCAGCGCTCGAATCCCTGCCCGCACGACATCGTGGTCGTCGACCAGTAAGACACCAACCTTCCTGCTCTCCTCCATCTCGCTCGAACCACCCTCCTCCCTCAACCCGTCGATGGGCCCGACAGTCTAAAGACTCCGCGGGAGATGTCTGAGTCCTGGACGCTGCCGGGTCAAAGCCTCCCTAGCAAACGCAGGGCCACGAACCGCACGCCTGATTGTAACATCTTTTGAATGGCTTGGCAGGCACGCTCCCAGACTGTTTGCAGAAAGTGTTGCAGGGTGGAGAACAGTTCGTCTGTTCCTTCTATAGATCCGAGTCGTATCGATTTTATATAATCTGCAACCATCTGATTTATAGACCCTTTTTTCTTCTCGACAAGGGAGCGCGAAGATAAGGATCCAGTGGATCAGTTCTGACACAACGAATCAATTCTGATCCTGGACGAGCGCCGGAGACCAACGAGAGGACGGAGCGGGCCGAGCCGGCGAATCCCCTCATACGCAAGCCAGCTGCCCACGAAGGTGCCTGACGCGGCGAGCATCCACTTCAGCGCGACGCCCGCCTGCACCGGCGCCAGAAGCGCCACCAGGGCGACCGTAATGGTCTGGTGGAAGATGTAGAAAGGATAAACAGCTTCATTGGCGTAGCGCAGCGCAGCGGACGGCGCTGTCACGGTCACGCGGGCAAATCCGAGCAGCGTCAGGATCCAGGCCATCGTGTAGTAGCCGGAGACGACCGTCCCGGCGGCTCCCCGGGGGCGAGGTCCGAACAGCACGACGGTGAGGAGGAGGCCAACGGCGAGGAACTCACGCCGCCGACGCGTGATCACATCCAGCAGTCTCCGGTCTGACGCAAACACGAAGCCCCAAAGGAAGGTAAGCCATGAGCCGGTGAGATTCGCCCAGTCAGAGACGAGATTGTGCGTCACCGGCCAGTGGGGACCGAGCAGCAGGCCTACGGCCAGGTTGGGCGCATTCAAGAGGTAAACGGCGCCTCGGTTGTTCTCCAGCCATTCGGCGAGCCCGGCTAGCCAGCGTGCCCCAGCCGGCGACCGCAGCAGGCGGAACACGGGAATGCTGGCCAGAGCGTAGACAAGCACATAGGCGACAAACCACAGGTGATGCCAGCTCAGAGAACCTTTCGGGTAGGGCACGCCCTCGAGAACAGTGAGCCAGAACTGCCAGTAGGAGTCGTAATTCCGACCCTCGGACAACCGCTCGATGTAGACCTGTGGCGGGACAATGACGAGCATTCCAAACACGAGCGGGAGCAGCAGCCGGACCAGACGTTCCCGGGCGAACTGTACGTACGTCCGGCGTCCGAGAGAGAACGCAACGCCCGCTCCGGAGATGAAAAACAGCAGGGGCAGCCGCCAGCGGTTCACGAAGTTCATCGGGTATTGCAGCAGGCTGCTGGTCTCAGGGTTCTTGACGTGCCACTCCCACGACGACACGTAGCCCATTCCCGAGTGGTACAGGATCAGTATTAGGAAGGCGAAAACACGCAACGCGTCGAGACCGTGTTCGCGGCCGGATGGGACGGTGGGACTCGCTTCGTTCATCGGAGCACTGAAAAGTACGGAAGTCAGACGCCGAAGATCTTCTTCAGGTTCGTCCGCGCCGGCGCGACAGCTTCGTCACCCGGCCGTCCGTCGTTGAGCCGCTCTTCCTCATTGATGAGCCAGCCCCGCCACCGCTCGCGCCGGATCGTCCGATGGAGCGGTTTCCAGTCGACGCGGCCCATTCCGAGCGGCACCTGATCGTCTCCGGGGTAGAGCGGGCCGCTGTAGCCGGGACCCTTGTAATCCCGAAGGTGGATACCGTCAATGCGGTCCGCGTGTGATTCGAAAAACTCCACCAGGTCCGCGCCGCCCACGATCGCGTGGCCGCCATCTATGACGAAGGAGACAAGTTCCGGATCGGCGCGGCGCAGCAGGAAGTCCATCTCCGCTCCGCCGTTGCGGAACTCGGCGTCGTGATTGTGGTAGCAGAGGCGCAGATTCCTTTTCCGGCACAACGCGCCGGCTTTTGTCAGCGCCCGGGCTTTCGCTTCGAGGGCCTGCGAGTCGCGGCCGGCGGCCCGCGCGCTCAGGATCAGCCGTTCGGCGCCGAGAGCGGCGGCGCCTTTCGCGACGCTCTCGATCAGATCTTCCGGCGCGATGAGGGTCGCCGGATCGTACTGGAGGAGGAAGATATGGCAGCCGAGGAAGCTGAGCCCGCGCTTCTCGATCGCGGCGCGCGCCGGCCCCGGGTCATCGAACCGGGCCTGAAGATTCCGAAAGCTGGTTTCGAAGCCGTGATAGCGATGGGCGCGGATCCGGTCGAGCACGCTCAGGAAATCGTCGAAGTGGCCGGGGCGGATCCGCCACGCGTTGGTCTGGCATCCAGCCCGCAGCTTGCGGGATTCGGCCGACAGAGGAGACGCCAGGGCTGAGGCGAGCAGGTGGCGGCGGGTCAGGTTACAGGAGGCTGTCATCGCTCATTCCACCGGGTCTCATTCCACGGGGCTGCCGGCGACCGGATGAACCGGGGCCTGCGGGGGATGGCCGCTCTCGGGATGGCGCGGGATCCAGAACCGGAGCGGTCCCTTGGCTTTTCCGACCGGGCGGACGCCGGCGCCGGGGCGGTCGCCGTCGCCCAGGTCTGCCCGGGCCTGTTCGAGCTTCTTCTCGAGCTTCGCCACCACGTCCGGATGCGCCGCGGCGACGTTGCGCGTTTCGCCGATGTCAGCGTCGAGATTGTAAAGCTCGCCCGTCGTGTGAAGCTTCCATGGTCCCGAGCGCACGGCGCGAAGGTGGTTCATCTGGTAATGGAAGTAGGCATCGTGCCGCGATTTCCCAGCTCCGGTCAGAAGGGGCCGTAAGTCCTGTCCGTCGATCCGCCTGTCTCGCGGCGGCGCCGCGCCGGCAAAGGCGGCGAACGTCGGCAGGATGTCGATATTACCCGCCACCTCGTGCGAAACCGAACCGGCGGGAATCCTCCCCGGCGCCCAGAAGATCGCGGGCACGCGCACGCCGCCCTCCCACATACTGCCCTTGTTGCCCCTCAGAGGCGTGTTGTCGGCGCGGGGCGTGCCGCCGTTGTCGGACAGGAAGACCATAATCGTGTCGCGGGCGATTCCCAGTCTCTCCACAGTGGCGAGAATTTCGCCGACGCTCCAGTCCACCTCCGCGACCGCGTCCGCATAAAGCTCCTTGCCGGTCTTGTCGAGGAACCGGGACGAAGCCGCCAGCGGCCCATGGACCATGTTGTGCGGCAGGTACAGGAAGAACGGGCGGGATCGGTTCGCCTCGAGGAAGGCCACCGCTTCCTCCGTATACAGGCGGGTGAGCCCGGACTGGTCCGTGATCTCCCGCTCGACCCGCTCGTCCCGCAACAGCGGCAGCGGCGGGTGTGGGTGACGCATCAGGGGACTCATCCTCTGATTCGGATTCATGTCGTTTGAATACGGAATGCCGAGGTAGGAGTCGAAGCCGTGGCGGGTGGGCAGGAACTCCGGCTGATCGCCAAGGTGCCATTTGCCGATACACTTTGTGGCGTAACCGCGCCCCTTCAGAAGGCGGGCAATGGTGATCTCAGAGGGGTTGAGCCCGTGCCAGTCGCCCGGCATCAGCACGGCGTGCCAGGAGCCCATGGCGAGCCCCACGCGCTTGGGATAACATCCCGTCATCAGGGCGGCGCGGGACGGCGTGCACACGGCGGTCGCGTAGAAGGAAGTGAAGCGCCGGCCCTCGCGAGCCATGCGGTCCAGGTTCGGGGTGTAGCCGACGTCCGCGCGGTACGGCTTGATGTCGGCGTATCCGAGATCGTCGCACGTGATGAGGATGAAATTTGGAGGGCGGCCGGAAGCGGCGCTGGCCGCGCCCGCAAAAGCCGCCATCGCTTCGCGCCGGGTGAGGATCATGCAGGACCGATTGTATCCGGTTGTCGCACCGTCCGAAAGCGGTCCGGATTCACGCCCTTATCGCCGCTGAAGCAAACCTGCTACATTTAGCTGTTATGCGCAGGCTGGTCTGGCTGTGTCTGGCGCTGCCCCTGATCGCGCAGCACCAGGAGAAGGAAAAGGCCGGGAAACACCCGGCGATCGGGAATCCGGAGGCCATCGCCGCGGGGCAGAAATCGTTTCTCGGCGGATGTGCGGGATGTCACGGAGCGACCGGGGAGGGCGGACGCGGTCCGAACCTCCGCTCCCGCGTGATGTGGCACGCCCTGGACGATGACGGCTTGTTCAAGATCATCAAAAACGGCGCCAAGGAGATGCCGCCCGCCAACGTGCCGGACGAGCAGGTGTGGAACCTGGTCGCGTTCGTCAAGTTTCTCACCGCTCCGGCGATCGAAACCCCGTATCCCGGCGACGCGGCGGCCGGAGAGAAGTTGTTCTGGGGCAAGGCGCAGTGCTCCGGCTGTCACCGGATCCGAAGCCGCGGCGGCATGTTCGGTCCGGATTTGAGCAATGTCGCGGCGGTCCGCTCAGCGACCTTGATTCGCGAGGCGATCCTCGATCCGGACGCCGACGGGGCGGCCGGCTACCGCAACGTCATCGTCACGAAGAAGGACGGCAAGCTGATCCGGGGAGTGGCCCGCAACTGGACGAACTATTCGCTCCAGGTCCAGGATCGCGACGGGAACCTCCATCTGCTGCGGTCCGCCGACATCGAGTCGGCCACGATCGCGAAGGGCTCGCCGATGCCCAAGGATTTCGCTAAAAGGCTGTCAGCGGATGAAATTCAGAACCTGGTTGCGTATCTGGCCAGGCAGTCGACCCGCGAGGAGAGTAAGTAGATGACGAAGATCGCACTGGTGGCCGCGGCGGCGCTGCCCGTTCTCGCCCAGGTCCGCTACGAGGACATCCTGAAGAGTCCGAACAAAGACTGGCTGACCTACGCCGGCGACTACCGCGCCCTGCGCCACAGCCCGCTTGACCAGATCACGGTGGCCAACGTCGGCTCCCTCGTTCCCAAGTGGACGTATCATGTCCCGAAGGCCAACGGGTTGCGCACAGGCCCTCTGGTCCACGACGGCGTCATGTACATCACGGCGACCAACGAGGTCCACGCACTCGACGCACGAACAGGCCGACGCATCTGGTACTGGAAGGATACGCGCGCCAAGAAGGAGGCCGTGAATCGCGGCGTGGGCCTGCTCGGCGACAAGGTCTATTTCGTGACCGCCGACCTGTATCTGACGGCCCTCGACAGGCGCAACGGCGCGGTCCTGTGGCAGACGAAGTACGCCAGCATCGAGGACGGCCTGTTTTCCTCGGCTGCGCCGTTCATCGCCAAGGATAAGGTGATCGTGGGGACCGCCGGCGGCGACACGGGCATGCGCGGCTTTGTCGCCGCGTTTGACGCCAATACGGGCAAGGAAGTCTGGCGCTTTTACACCGTCCCGAAACGAGGCGAGCCGGGCGGGGACACCTGGGGTGATTACGTCGAGTATGGCGGCGCGGGAACGTGGCTCTCCGGAACGTTCGACCCCGAGATGAACACGCTGTTCTGGACCACCGGCAATCCCTGGCCCGACTTCTACGGCGGCGACCGCAAAGGCGACAACCTGTATTCCTGTTCGCTCATCGCGCTTGACCTCGACACAGGCAAGCTCAAATGGTATTTCCAGTTCACGCCGCACGACACCCACGACTGGGACGCACAGTCGTGGCCGGTGGTGCTCGACATCAACTTCAAAGGCCAGCCGCGCAAGGTGGTTCTGCACGCCAACCGCAACGGGTTCTTCTACGTTCTCGACCGGACCACCGGAGAGTTTCTCCGCGCCACCCGCCTCGTTGAGAAACTCGACTGGGCCTCCGGCGTGGACGCCAAGGGCCGGCCGATTCTCGTGCCGGGCAAAGATCCGACGCCGGGGGGAACACTCGCCTGCCCGGGCGTGCGCGGCGCAACCAACTGGATGTCGCCTTCCTACAACCCGGTCACCAAGCTGTTCTACGTGGTGACTCTCGAACAGTGCGATATCTACACCAGCTCGTCCAAGGAGCCCGAACCGAAGAAAAACTTCTCGGGCGGCGGCGCGGGCCCGAAACCGCTGGACGTAGGCCAATTCTGGCTGCGCGCGTTCGACCCGGCGACGGGCGCGAAGAAATGGGAGTACCCGATGACGGGTCCGGCGGAATCCTGGGCTGGCACCGTGTCCACGGCCGGGGGAGTGGTCTTCTTCGCCGACGACGACGGTCACATGGTCGCCGTGGATGCGCGTGACGGCAGGCACCTGTGGCATTACTACATGGGAGAGGGAACCTACGCTTCGCCGATCACCTACGCGGTCGACGGCAAGCAGTACGTGGCGGTGGCCTCCTCCACGGCCATCTTTTCCTTCGGGCTGTTCGAGCCGGTAAAGCCTGAGGGCAAACCGCCAGTCAGACAGATCCAGTAGCGGAACGCGGCCCGGGCCGTGCGCGCCGGTTCACGTGCGGATCACGCTGGCGGCGGTTTCGAGAAACGCTTTCATGTATCCGGGCACGTACCGCTTTGGCTTGTGGAAGACGCCGAGGTCAATGCGCGCCAGGCCTTCCGGCAGCGGTTGTATCGACAGGCCGTCAAGGCTCTCGGCCAGGCGGGGGCCGAGCGGAATGATCCCCACGCCAAAACCGGCGCGGACCATCTCGAGCAGCAGTTCCGGAGTGGTGACTTCGGCGGCGATCTTCAGCTGCGCCATCATGTTTCTCCGGCTCAGCACCTCCTCGAGGGCGATCCGCAGTACGCTCACCCGTTCGTGCAGCACCAGCGGGCGCCGCAGGACTTCGGCCCAGCCGGGCCGGGCGCTGCCCCACCGCAGACGGGACGGGGCCACCAATTGAATCGTGAGCGGCGCGCGCGCCGCTACGGCCAGCCGGTCCAGCCTTCCCGACAGCGCGCCAATGCCCAGATCAACCTGCCCCGTCTCCGCCATGGCGATCACGTCCGACTCGCTTCGCACCCGAACGGACACGGTGACCTCCGGGAACCGGCCGCGGAATTCCTCGAGAATCCGGGGAAGAAAATTGTATGCCGCGAAACCGGTCGTCGCCAGACTCAGGGGACCGCTGTCTTCCTTACGGAGGTCGGCGGCCAGCATCGGCAGGGAGGTGAAGACGGGATCGACCATTTCGAGCAGGCGTCGCCCCGCTTCGGTCAGTTCCACGCCCTTGACTCCGCGGGAACGGAGCAGTTTGAGATTCAGTCCAGCTTCCCACTCGAGCTGCCGGACGCGTTTGTGCAGCGCCTGCGCCGTGGTCCCGGGCATACGCCGCGCCGCCTCGGCAAAGGATCCGCATCTGGCGACAAGCCAGAGTGTATACATCGCGTTCCAGTTCATGTCCCGCATGGCGGACGAGGAAAATCTCAACTCGCAGTATACATCCGGGTGCGAAAAAGTCTATGGACTTTACATTTCGTCCCGATGGACAATGGGCGCGTTAGATCCGGGCTCTATCAATCAGGGGCCCGCCCCGGAGCGCGATCCACCGGACCGGACTGGGAGCCGCGGCGGACGCTCTGGCGGGAAAAGAAGGGAGATAGCGATGTTGTTGAATACGGTTCGTCTGATGGCGGCGGCCGCCCTGCTGACCGCGGCGTTGAACGCCCAAACGGGCAACGCCAGCATCAGCGGGCAGGTCCAGGATGCCTCCGGGGCGGTCGTGCCCGGAGCGCAGGTTTCGGTGAGAAATGTGGCGACCAACGTGACGCAGAACACGCGGTCGAGCGCCGACGGGCGCTACAGCGTCACCGGGCTGATTCCCGGCGAGTACAGCGTGACGGCGCAGTTCCAGGGCTTTCGCACGGTCGAGCGGAGCGGGATCGTGCTCCGGGTGGGCGACCGTCTGGGTTTCGACATCAGGATGGAGGTCGGCGCCGCCACCGAGCGGGTGACGGTCACCGCGGAGGTTCCGCTGATCCGCACCGAGGACGCGCAGGCGGGCCTGGTCATCGATAACAAGCGGATTCAGGATCTGCCCCAGTACAACCGCGATCCGCTGGCGTTCGTCTTCCTGACGCCCAACGTGACCGGGAGCAGCCAGACCGATCTTCGCATCAACGGCAGCCGCGCCAAGCAGATCGAGTACTTCATGGACGGCGTGCCGCTGACGACGGGCTACCTGCACGACGTTCCGCCCTCGATTCCGTCGCGCGAGGCGATCGCCGAGTTCAAGGTGATCACCAACGGGCTTTCGGCCGAGTACGGGCGCCTGTCCGGCGGCGCGGTCCAGATGATCAGCCGTTCCGGCACCAACCAGTATCACGGTTCGGCCTACGAATTCTTCCGCAACGACAAGCTGAACGCCAATGACTGGAACTCGAACCGCTTCGGCCGGCCCAAGGGCGTCTTTCACGACAACGTCTTCGGCGCCACGTTCGGCGGACCGATCCGGATTCCGAAGCTTTACGACGGCAAGGACAAGACGTTCTTCTTCCTCAACTACGAAGGCACACGCCGCCGGACGGGCAGCAACGCGGTGATCGGCTCGGTGCCGACGGACCTCGAACGCCAGGGGGACTACACGCAGAGCCTGCTTGACCGCGGAGTTCCGGTGCAGGTCTTCGATCCGCTGACGTCGCGCGTGGAAGGTTCCCGCGTGCGGCGCGATCCGTTCGCCGGCAACCGTGTGCCCGCCGCGCGCTTCAACGAGCTGTCGAAAATCTACATGGGATTCTATCCGCAGGCCAACCGCGCGCCTCTGCCCGGATCCAACAACGAAGGCAACTACATCGGATCGATCTCGAACCCGCAGGACAACAACCGCTGGACCGGGCGCCTCGATCAGAACTGGAACAGCCGGCATTCGACGCACGGCACGGTCTCGTATTTCGACAGCGTGGCGAGCAACACGCGGTGGTACGGCCCGCTCCAGCCGACCAACGTGACGACGGCTCAGGCTTACACGACGACACTCGACCACACCTGGACGCTCAACCCCACGACGATTCTGAACCTGCGGGGCGGCCTAGTCCGGGCCGTCACGTTCCGGGGCAACCAGGTCGACGCCAACTCCTCCTCGTGGAGTCTGCCAAGCCAGGTGCTGAACCTGCTTGGCACCACGCTGAACCGCGTGCCGACCATCAGCACGGGCAGCCACATTGGAGCGTTGGGCGGGGGCGATGTCTTCGATTCCCGCGACACCAGCTACACCGGATCAGTGATGCTCCAGAAGCTGTGGAACAAGCACACCATCAAGATCGGTTGGGAGCACCGGCGCTACTACAGCAACGTCACCACGGGCGGCAGTTTCGGCCTGGCGACGGAGCGGCGCGTGACGTCGCAGTATTATGACAACCCGGTGACCGGCCATCCCATGGCCAGTTTTCTGCTCGGCATCGCCACGTGGGGCCAGGGAGTGCAGATCGCCGGCCCCGCGTCGCTCCAGCGCTACCATGGCGCGTTCATTCAGGACGACTGGAAGATCACTCCCAAGCTGACGCTGAACCTCGGCCTCCGCTACGACTATGAGCCGCCGCGCACCGAGCGCTTCGACCGGCAGATTTTCTGGGACCCGGACTACCGGTGGAGCATCCAGCCCAATCCGGGGTGGTCCTGGAACCTGGCGCAACAGGAAGCGGGTATTCAGTTCGCCGCGCCGGATTGGATCTCGAAGGGCATCTTCGGCCGCGCCGCGCTGATGGGTACCCGGGATTATCCCGGCCGGACCCTTCAGAAGAGCTATCCCTACAACCTCGCGCCACGCATCGGCTTCGCCTACCAGGTACTGCCAAGGACCGTGATCCGGGGCAGCTACGGCAAAGTGTACCTGACGCTGACCGGCGACCGGTTCCTCGCCTCCGCGGTCGACAACGTCGGATTTGGAGACTTCGCCCGGGTGAGCCAGGACGGCACTCCCGACGGCGGCTTGACGTATACGGCCAGCTTCAGCAATCCGCTGCCCGGCGGCCTCGGGTATGTGCCGTTCACCCGGGACGTGACCGCGCTCAACTACTCGACGCTCGGCAACTGGTTCGTGGTGCCCGCCATCGACCAGTTTCCCGGCTACGAGCACGTGACCCAGTTCAACATCCAGCGCGAGATCGGCTCCGGAGCAAACACCTGGGTCGTCGAAGCGGCCTACAACGGCAACTTCGGCCGGAAGCTCCCCTTCTTCGGCAACCTGCACAGCGTCAAGAACGCCTACGACACCTTGGGCAAGCCGCTGGGGACCAACCTCAACAAGCAGGTGACCAACCCCTTCTTCGGCCAGATTCCCCCGAACACGACGCAGGGCGGCCGCACCAACTTCCTGGCGCGCATCATGCAGGTCATGCCGCTGTGGCGTGAGCTTTGGGCGGTGAACGACCCGATCGGCTACTCCAACTTCAACTCCGCCTACGTGCAGGTGGAGCGCCGCTTCGCCAACGGCTTCAGCTTCCTCTCCAACTACACCTTCGGCAAGGCGCTGCACGCCGGCGGCGGCATCGGCGCGGAGGGCATCCACAACGTCGGCGCGATCGGAAACAGCAACGGACCTCCGCAGGCCAACCAGCCGATGAAGGAAATCTACGGGCTCTCCGATTACGACGTCACGCACCGGTTCCTGTTCAACTATGTTTTCGACCTGCCGTTCGGGCGGGGCAAGAAACTGGGCGGCAACGTCAGCCGCGCCGTGAACGCGTTCATCGGCGGCTGGACGATGTCGGGCACCACCCTCTACCGTGGAGGCCAGCCGTTCTCGCTGATCTGCGCGTCCGGCTTCTGCCGCAACTACATCACCATCGGGCAGGGCAAGCTCAGCCGCCCGTCGTTTGTGGAACCGCGCGTTCCCTACAACAACAACGTGTCGGGCCACACGGCGCTCGAGGGATCGGCGGGATTCACCCCGTACTTCAATCCGGACGCCTTCAAGCCTGTGACCGATCTCGACATCGGCACGGTCGGCGCCACGCTGCAAGGCATGCGGGGACCCGGATTCAGCCAATGGGATTACGCACTGCTTAAGAACGTCGGGCTCGGCTCGGAGACGCGCTACCTCCAACTCCGGTTTGAAGCGCAGAACCTGTTCAACCACATGAACGCGGGCAAACCGAACAACGCGATCCCGAACCGGGCGTTCGGCACGATCACGACGCAGGAGGGCACGCCGAGAGTCATCATGATCGCGGCGAAGTTCTTCTTCTAAGCAAGGCTTCCCCAACACAGCAACCGCACGCAGAGGCGGGCTTGAGCGGGCCGGGTTCACCCGGCCCTTTTTTCTGCCGTGCGGCCTCGGGAGGCGGTCCCGGAAAGCCCTCAGTCCCGGCGGCCGGCGGCTTCCGGCGCGGGGAACCAATGCCGGGTCCTGTTGCAGGCCGCACAAACCGAGAGCATCACGGGGACTTCAATGAGGACGCCCACGACCGTCGCCAGAGCCGCGCCTGATTCCGGCCCGAACAGCGCGATCGCCGTCGCCACGGCGAGTTCGAAGAAGTTGCTCGCCCCGATCAACGCGCCCGGCGCGGCGATCGCGTACTCGACGCGAAGCAGGCGCATCAGTCCGTATGCCAGCGACGAGTTGAAGTAGACCTGGAGCAAGATCGGAACCGAGATCAGCAGGACATGGAAGAACTTCGTGGTGATGTTGTCCGCCTGGAAGGCGAAGATGAGCACCAGAGTCGCCAGCAGGGCTGTCATGCTCACGGGGGCGAAGCGGGGCAGCAACTGCTGCTCGAACCACTCGAGGCAATGCCTTCCAACCAGCCACGCGCGCAGCGCAACACCGGCCGCCAGCGGAATCACGATGAAAACCACCACGGAGTAGAGCAACACCCGGAAGGGTACATCGAGGGAGGATGCTCCGCTCACGAGAAACCGCACGATAGGCGCAAACAGCGCCAGCATGATCAGGTCGTTCACAGATACCTGCACGAGCGTGTACGCCGGATCTCCCTCGGTCAGGTAGCTCCAGACGAACACCATCGCCGTGCAGGGCGCCGCGGCGAGGATGATGCATCCCGCGATGTATTGCGACGCTTCGTCGGCGGTCAGGAAGCGGGAAAAGATATGCCGAAAGAAGAGCCACGCGACAAAAGCCATCGAGAATGGCTTCACGATCCAGTTCACGAACAGCGTCACCAGCAGCCCCTTCGGCCGGCGGCCGACCCTTCGAACCGATCCGAAGTCCACCTTCATCATCATCGGAACGATCATCAGCCAGATCAAAATCGCGATGGGCACGTTGATCTGGCTGCCCCGGCCGAACTCGAGACCCCGCAGCGCCGCTACGGCGGAGGGGACGGCGCCGCCGAGCGCGATTCCCAGCACCATGCAGAGCGCGACCCAGAGCGTCAGGAACCGCTCAAACACATTCAATCGCCGGGCGGGAGCCTCATCCCTCGCTGGTGTGATTGCACCCTTGACCGCCGTCATGTTTCAATTGTAGTTTAAATATTGAATTTGACAAGGTCGGCCGTTGCCCCGCAGTCTGAGATCCGAAGACTTTCTGAAGTTCGCCGACAGGCTGGCGGCGTTGGGCGCCGAGCCGCGGCTGCGCATCATCTGTCATCTGCTGCGCGCCCACCCCAAGGGCATGGTGGCCGGGGAAATTCAGAGCGAGCTGGGGATGCAGCCGTCGGCTGTCTCCCATCATCTCGAGAAGCTCAGGAACGAGAATCTGGTCCGGGTCCAGCGGCAGGGAACCTTCCTCCGCTACCGGGCGAATCCGGAGATTCTCGAGGAGCTCCTCGGCTTCCTTCTTTCGCAATGCTGCGCCGGCTCCTGCGCGGTCAAAGCGGAGAATGTCTTTCAACTATGCCGGGCGGACGCCGCGCCAGCCGCGTGGCGTCCACGAAAGGAACATAAACAAGCCCCATGACGAAATTCGACCTGTTCTCCACCTGTCTGCCGCTGCTGTTGGCCGGCGCGGCGGCGGCTGGCGGCCAGACTCCGGCCGCGCCAAAGGTGCGTGTTCTGATCCTTTGCACCGGCAACTCGGCGCGGAGCCAGATGTCGGCCGGGTTCCTGCAATCCTGGTCGCCGCGCCTGGAGGTTCACTCCGCGGGAACAAATCCTTCCCCCCGGGTGAACCCGTTCGCTATCAAGGCGATGCAGGAGGTGGGCGTGGACATCTCAGGCGGGCGTCCCAAATCCGTTTCGCAGTTTCTCGGCCAGTCCTTCGACTTCGTGATCACCGTGTGCGACGATGCCGACCAGAACTGCCCCAACTTCCGCGGCAAAGTCGGCAAGCGCGTTCACATCGGCTTCCCCGACCCCGCCAGGGCCACCGGAACCGACGAGGAAAAGCTGGCCGTGTTCCGCTCCGTCCGGGACGATATTCAGAAGCGGTTCCGCGAATACTTCGAGTCAGAGATCAGCAAGAAGTTCTGACCACTCCCTGGGACGCAACCTTGTCGACGAACGGGGCAGTGTGGCCGCTCATGCCGCGCGGTCGGCGGTGTGGTCGTCGCGGCGCGAGAGCCACGACTTTCGTTGCCCCCCGGCGGGGCGATTCTTCCCAGCTTGCCCACGCCGGCGTGGACTCCGGATGCGGAGGCGGGCAATGTCACGATCGCAGTCCGGCTTTGTCCGCGGTTTCGGAACGAGATCACCGGCACGTTGCCCAGAGCCTGGAATCGCGGACGGCGGGCGGACGGTTTGCGGCGCAGGCGCGGGCGGTGGCCGAGGATCTGGCGCAGACCATCCGGGGGGACCACGGATTCCGTTATGGGGAGGAACTTCAGAGTTGACAGGAGCCGGGGCCGCGGACGCCGACGCGTGTGTGGGACGGCGCCACTGATCCGGTCGGGGAGGTCTGCTTGCCGGCCGTCAACGGACGTGATATTTAGGATTCATGGGTCTAAAAATTGTACTTGCTTCTGTTCTGGGGATCTCCCTCTTCCTGAGTCAGGCCGGCCTGTTTGGGCAGGCGATTACTGCCAAGGTGGTCGGTACAGTCTCCGATCCGTCAGGTGCGGCGGTCCCGAACGCGGACGTTGCGATCACGAACGCCGACACGAATCAGACGCGGAAGTCGCAAACGGATTCGAACGGCCGGTATGAGTTTCCGTTCTTGCCGGTAGGCCCGTACACGCTTTCGGTCACGGCTCCCGGGTTCCAGACTACGAATATAGGTCGGTTCACCCTAAGCGTGGACCAGGTGGCGCGGCTCGACGTGGCGCTGACTATCGGGCAGGCGGCGCAGTCGGTGGAGGTTTCGGCGGGAGCGTTGCTGCTGCAAAGCGAGAACGCGACGGTGGGGACGGTCATCGACGCCAAGCAGGTCGTCGAACTGCCGTTGAACGGGCGTTCGTTCGTGCAACTGGCGTTGCTGACGCCGGGAGTGAATCCGGGGACGCCGGGGAGCATCACGGTGCGGCGGCTGCGCGGATCGGTGGGCCAGGCGGTGGGCATGTCGGCGAACGGGGCGCGGGACACGCAAAACCGGTTTTATTACGACGGCATCGAGGCCATGGACCTGGACAGCTACAGTTTCAGCTTTTCGCCTTCGGTAGACGCGATCAACGAGTTCAAAGTGCAGAGCAGCACGTACTCGGCGGAGGTGGGTGGAGCGCCGGGCGGGCAGGTGAACCTGACGACCAAGAGCGGATCGAACGCTCTGCACGGTGGCGCCTGGTGGTTCAATCGGAACGACGCCTTCACGGCGCTGAATGCGTTTCAACCGCGGGTGGCGGGGGCAAAGCCGCCCAGGTTGAATCGGAACCAGTTTGGGGCCAACCTCGGCGGGCCGGTGTTTGTGCCCAAGGTTCTCAAGGGGAAGGACAAGACATTCTTCTTCTTCAACTGGGAATCGGGGAGGCAGGTGGCCGGGTCGTTTGGCGGGACGGGATTCGTGCCGCCGGCCCCCTTACGGAATGGGGATTTTTCGGGTGTGCCGGCGCAGATCTTCGATCCTGTGACGCGGCAGCCGTTTCCGGGGAACCGGATACCGGCGAACCGGATTGCCGGGTACGCATCGAAGTTTCTGGAGGCATGGGTGCCTTTGCCGAACGCCAACGATCCCGGGATCAACTACCGGGGCCCACGGGCGTCGGCGCCGATTACGCAGGACCAGTACATCGCGCGGATCGATCACGTCTTCAGCGAGCGGGACAGCATCAACGGGAGCTATATCTACAATGACCAATCGGACGACACAGTGCCCTCGTTCGTGTGGGACACGCGCGGAAACGCGGCTCGCGCACAGAACTTGAGCCTTGCGGAAACGCACGTCTTTTCGCCGTCCGTGGTGAACGAGGCGCGCATCGGCTGGCACCGCTTCTTCGAGCACGAGTTTTTCGGAACGACGGACAAGCCGCAGTACGACATCGGGAAACAGCTGGGGATCGCGGGCGTGGCGACAAGGCCGCGCGACTTCGGGCCGCCCACTTTCAGCAACGGCTACACGATGCCGACGGTGCGGGGAATCGGGCCACGGGACCGGCTGAACCAGCTGTGGCAAGTGGCCGACAACATATCGATCCGGCGCGGGACGCACTTTTTGAAAGCAGGGGCGCTCGTGGCGCGGCGGAACTGGACATTCGACGAGGCAGTGAATCCGCGGGGAACGTTTTCCTTTGACGGAACGGTCACGGCAGGCGGGGGCACGCCGACGCGCGATAACCAGTTCGCCGATTTTCTCCTTGGGCTGGCGACGAGCGCGGGCGTAAGCGTGGACCCGTTCGCGACGCGGATGAACAATTTCTGGCAGGCGTACTACGTCCAGGACGACTGGAAAGTGCGGTCGAGCCTGACCCTGAATTTCGGCCTCCGGTACGAGTATTTTTCGCCGCCGGTCCAAAGGGGGAAGGCGACAAACTTTGATCTGGACGGGTTCGTGCCGGTGCGGCAGACGTTCCACGGATTTCCGGACATTCCGGACACGACCGACCGCCCGGCGTCGCTTGTGTACGGGGACCGGAACGACTTCGGGCCGCGGATCGGCTTTGCATGGCAGGCGCCAGGGCTGAAGGATCTCGTCGTACGCGGCGGATACGGCATTTACTATACGCCCGAAATCACAAATTCATGGACGACGCTGACGCTGAATCCGCCGATCGTGCAGACGTTCTCCTTCACGGGGAACGCGGCCAATCCGATTGTGGTGGAGCGGGCGTTCGCAGGGCAGGGCGCGCTGGGGCTGGGGCTGTTCGGTTCGGGAGCACTGGACCCGAATCTGCGGACGAGTTACACCCAGCAGTGGAACTTCACGGTCCAGAAAAGGCTGCCCAAGGATGTTTTCTTCGATCTCGGCTACGTCGGTTCGAAGGGCACGCGCCTGACGGCGACCTACGACGGGAACCGGCCGATCGAGGTGTTGTCGTCGACCCCGTTTCCGGCGATCGCCGCGCGGCGGCCGTTCCGGGGCTTCGACGGGATCAGCACGACGAAGTCGATAGGCAACTCGATCTACCATTCACTCCAGGCCAAGGCCGAGCGGCGCGTGGCGCGCGGGCTGTCGTTCCTGGCGGCGTACACGTGGGCGCACAGCCTCAGCAACGCCGATATCAGTTCGGTTGGGGGTGGATCGTTTCTAGACCCGATTCAGAACTACTTCAACTTGGCCGCAGAGCGGTCCAATTCGATCTTTGATATCCGGCACCGGTTGTCGGTCGCGGCGATCTATGACGTGCCGTGGTTCCGTTCGTCGCCGAACGCGCTGACGCGCGCGATCGCTGGCGGATGGCAGTTGAGCGCCATCATCACGGAGCAGACGGGCTTTGCGTCGAGCCTGGCGCGGGTGGTGGACACGACGGGGACGGGGATCGCCTCACGGGTGAACATGGTGGCGGGGCAGAAGCCGATGCTGCCTCGGGGCCAGCGGACACGGGAGCGATGGTTCAACACGGCGGCGTTTTCGCTTCCTCTGAATGGCTCGTTCGGCAACGCGGTGCGGCATCCGGTTCATCTGCCCGGATTGAATCAGGTGGACGTTTCAGCGGTTAAGAACTTCCGGTTCTACGAGACCCACACGGTGCAGTTCCGGGCGGAATTCTTCAACTTTTTCAACCACACGAACCTGGGCGCGCCGGGACTGAACATCCGCGATCCGGCGAACTTCGGGCGCGTCACGAGCACGTCGCAGGGTGCGGCGGGCATGCCGGGCGATGCACGAGTCGTTCAATTCGCGCTGAAGTACAGCTTCTGACGAGTCGTCTGCCGTCGGGCCCAGCCTTTCGCCCGGAAGTGCGAGCCGGGCTTGCTGCGGCCCTGGAAGCGGACGGCAAAGTTGCGGACGCCGGCGGCCCGTAAGGTGCTCTCGTTTCGACGCCGCAGGCACAGTCGATCACGAAGACGGCGGGCGATTTGGCGAGTTGCCAGGCTTCGCCGGTCCCGGTGTCGCGCTGTAAGGGGTGGGTTGGAGAGCCGGCCCAGCCGCTGTTCTTCATGAAATCCCGGTGCTCCGCGCCTGGCGGCGTTCGGTCAACCACAGGAGCGCTTCCAAGGATGTGAAAGCTGTGGATATCCAAGCCGAACAGGAGGTCGCAAACGGCGCGGGACTGCGTCGCGCCGCAGGCCGATATAATGGGCCACGGGAGGCCGCCTGCCCTCATGCCACATCTCCTCTTTTTTCTGCTGTTGGCGCTGCCCGTCGCGGCCCAGCGGCCCGTCCGCGACCTGCACGTGGAACCCGCCGGACCGGGCGGCCCGCCGGCGGGAGCTCCCCGCAGACTAGCGCTGGTGATCGGCAACAAGGCGTATCCGGGTTCCCCGCTCAAGAACCCGGCCAACGACGCGCAGGACATTTCAGCCGCCCTGAAAGAACTTCACTTCCACGTCGAGACCATGATCGACGGTTCGCTTGGCGCCATGGAGGCGGGCGTCGACCGGTTTGCGAAGTCGCTGCGGCAGGGCGACCAGGCGTTCTTTTTCTTCGCCGGCCACGGCCTGCAACTCGATTCGGTGAACTACCTGGCGCCGGTCGATTTCCAGGCTTCGAGCGAGGCGCAGGCGAAGCGGGCCGGGTTGTCGTTCGCGGACGTGCAGGCCAAACTCGAGAGGACGCCGGCGGCGGCGACCCTGATGGTGGTGGACGCGTGCAGGAACAATCCGTGGCGCGCCGGCGCGGCGCCGGGACTGGCCACCGTCTACGCGGGGCTGGGCAGCTACATCGTCTTCGCGACCGCGCCCGGCCGGACGGCTTCCGACAATCCGGCCGGGCGAAACGGCCTCTTCACCCAGTATCTGTTCGAGGAGATCCGCAAGCCTCTTTTCGTCGGCGATCTTTTCCGCCAGGTCCGGGCGGCCGTATTCGCGGCCTCCGGCCGCCAGCAGATGCCCTACCTTCACGACCAGTTGATCCAGCCGCTTGTGCTGACCGGCGCCGCGCCGCAGGTTCCGCAGCCGGCGCTTCCCGGCCCGGCCGCGCGGGCAGGCGCCTCGGTGGCGGCGCGGGGGAAAGCGGGAGAACTCGTGGAACAGGGGCTGGCCGCCTACCGCGGCGGACGATGCGAGGCTGCCTTCAAGCAGTTCGACCTCGCCACCCGCCAGGATCCGGAGAGCCCCTTCGCACAGCACGCCGCCGGAGTGGCGCTTGTCTGCCAGGGTCTGCGCGCCCAGGCGATCGAGCGGTTCCGGCTGGCGGTGGAACTCGACCCGGAGTTCGCTCCGGCCTACCAGAGCCGCGGCCGGTTGTATCTTGACGAAGGCAGTTACTCGCTTGCCATCCAGGATTTCACCTGGTGGATCGAGCAGGAGCCGCAGAACGCGGCGGCGCATGCCCTGCGCGGCCGGGCGCAGTTCCTGAGCCGGAACTACGAAGAGGCCGCCTCCGACCTGTCGCGGGCGGTGGAGTTGAATCCAACCGACGCCGAGACGCGGTTCTATCGCGGAGAACTGTTCCACCGGCAGGGCGATTACCGCGCGGCGAACACGGAGCTGAGCGAAGCGATCCGGCTGCGCTCGGATTACGCGGCGGCGTATGAAACAAGAAGCCGCTCGCGGGAGCGGCTGGGGGACAAAACCGGCGCGGAAAGCGACCGGAAGGCGGCGCTTCAGTTCAAGCCGCGCTAGCCTGTCTTTCGCAGTTCGGGAGTCCGGCGGCAGGTAAGTCGTTAAGAATCAGCCGAGGGGTCTAAAGGGTCTTCACCACAAAGCTGGCTGGCGAGGGTGGGGATCGGGGAGCGTTTAGGCGGCGTGGAGGTTGGCCATGCGCTCGTAACGGAAGTGGTCGCGGATGTAATAGCGGAAAAATCGGCCTCTCGATTGGGCGCTGAGAAATGCCTGATGATCGGCAGCCGGGAAATCGAAGTAGCGATAGACGTGGCCGGTGTTGCGGAATCGCAGATACAGGATTCGCTTGGAATCGTCGTAAGCGGCTGCGGAGAGCATCCTCGATTCCAATGTCAACCACTTCATACGGCTGAGCTCTCTCTGCTCGGCAATGGCTCAGGGAAGGCCGGCGGGGCCATTCCACCGGTGGGCAATTGCGAGGATTTGATGCGAGGCGGCGGCTGCGGAGGCAGGGTGATGCGGATCTGCTCAAGCAAGGCCTGCACATCGGGTTCCGGCTGCGTGTGGCGCGGCAGCACCAGCCAGCGGCCATCCAGCATCGGAATCCATACCTCCACCATCTGAATGGTGGAAAGCTTCTCGAACACCGACAACGGCGTCAGACCCGGCGCGTGAATCAGCAGCCGGTTCTTTAGCGTCACCTGCAGGCAGTAGGCAAGGAATGCGATGAATACATGCGCATCGGCACGGTGTTCGAGCTGATGATAGATGGGCCGAATCCCCAGTTCGCTCTTCAGCGATCGGAATACGCTTTCGATCTGCGTCAACTGCACATAGCGGGTCCACAGCACCGCCGGGTCTTCGCCGGTGAGATTGCTGCGCAGCAGATAGTGTCCGTCGCGCTGCTCGGCAGCCTTGAGCGTCGCCTTATCCGTGCAAAACGTGAATGTCGCGCGCGTGACTTCCTGGTTTTTCTTCGGAAGCCGGATATTTACGAAGCCGAAAGCGCGCCCTGCCTCTTTCTTCGCCGCACCGATACGCAGCAGTAACTGATCGCGCCCGGGCAGACTCTTCCGCATGGCGCGCAGTCTGCGCAGAAGACGAGCCAGCCGTTTGCGCCGGATCGCATTCTCTTTGGCCTGCCGTCCGCTGCTTTTCGCCAAAACGTAGAGTTCGCCTTCATGCTCGTACAGCTTCACCTCGACTGAGTCGCGCACCTTCTGCCACGGAATGTCGAGCCATTTCTTCTCGTGTTGGTTGATCCGCCCTTTGGGCGTGCCCACCAGATATGACGTCTGCCGCTCTGGTTCGCGCATCTCTTTCAGAATCGCTTCGCTGGGAATGCCCCGATCCATGACCCACACGCGGCGCGCTTTGCCGTAGGTGGTTTCGATCTTCTTCAGAAAATCGCGCAGCGTTGTGCAGTCCGCCGTGTTCCCATTCATCACCTCGTAAGCCAGCGGGAAGCCGTCGGGCGTCACCACCAGCGCGATCACCAGTTGCACGCAATCCGGACGTCCGTCGCGGCTGTAGCCACGCCGCGCTTTGGGATTCTGCTCCATCTCCCCTTCGAAGTACGTGCTGGTCAAATCGTAGAGCAACACTTCGAAATCGGCGGCGAACAGATCGGCCCACTTCTGCTTCAAATAAACGAATAGTTCCTGTTTGTGCTCCAGCACGCGATCCAGACACCGATACAGCCGGTCCTTCTCCGCCACTTCAAAGCCCGCTTCCAGCAATTCGTCCATCGCCGAATTTAAATACCACTGACGATGCACGCGGAATTCGCTGCCGGGATCGAGCAGGCGATTGACCACCAGCAGCCGTAGCACCTTTTCCCAACTCACCGTCTCACGGCCTTCGGGCAGCCGCTGTTGCCAGAACTCGTCCAGGCCCAACTGCTGCCAGAGTTCGCATGCCAGCCAGCAGTTGCCGAATATGCGCGGACGCTTCAGTTCCAACCCGCTCAGCCGCACCTGCACGCTGTCGACGGCATCGGCAGGAAGTTGGCGGTCATGAGGAAAAAGACTCAGTGAGGTGAAGCGCTGTTCGGTTTCGTCGAACACATCCAGCGTCTTCCGCCAGGCGGCCTGCTGTTGATCGTTGATCTCGCCCAGATAGAGAACCGTGCGCTGCACTGTCTTGCCACCCGGCAGACGCCGGTTCTCCACAATGCTGAAGTACCGGTGATCCTTGCCGTCCTTGCGTCGGTTTGTGCTGCGCAGAAACATCTCTCAGCAGCAGAATGCCAGAGATCGAAAGCGCAGAAAAGAGGCAAGGTCTTCACCTAGCCTGTTTCACAAGAACCGTCGTTGAAAGCAAACGGAATTCTCCCGCACCAACGGTGAAAACGGCGTTTAACTGCGAAAGACAGGCTAGCCCGGACTACGGGCTGCCGACCGGCGCGTCCTGGTTCGACTTCGACAGCCGGAAGCGCGGATTCTGCGCTCCCTTGCTGTCCCGCGACACGCTGTCCGAAACGAAACGGAAAAGTTCCGAACCGGTTACGAGCCCGTCCGCGTTCCGGTCCGCGGCGCCCGCCAGGCCCTGTCCGAGCGCGCGCGCGAACACTCCCGCCGCCTGTCCTTCCGCCGACCCGAGCGAAACCTCGTCCGCCGATCCCGACACGATCACGGATCGCCCTTTCTGATCCTCGAACAGGTTCAACAAGTGGTTGTTGACCACGTTGCGCCCGGGGAAACGCCAGTCTCCCGTCAGTTCGTGGCCGACGTCAAAAATCAGGAACGACTGGTTGCAGCGCACGTACCGGTTCATGGTCATCTCGATATCCGAGAAGCTCAGCGCCGTGGATTCCAGCTGGTTGAGCGACGTGCCGTGGACGGCGAGGTAAAGATCGCTGTTCTTGCCGGAACGCGGGTCGTGGACGCCCCGGGCGGCGACGTAGACGACCAGCATATCCGTACCCTGCGCCTTGGCCACGAAATCCGAATAGGCGACGCGGATCTGGCCGAGCGTGGCCCGCTCGTTGGCCAGCAGCCGGATGTTCTCCTTTTTGAATCCCGCCTTGGTTTCCAGCAGCCGGGCCAATTCGCCGACGTCCGCCATCACGCCGGGCAGCGGAGGCGGAGCGTCTTTCGCCGTTCCGTATTCCGCAATGCCGATGAGCAGGGCGTATTTCTGGCCGGCGAAGCGGAACTTCGGCGGCGCCTTTTCCTTGACGATCACCGGAACCGAAACGCGCCGCTTGTTTCCTCTCCTGTCGGTGGCTTCAAACAGCAGTTCCTTCGCCAAGCGGTCCACGGTGACCTGCTGGGCGAAGGCGACCGCCGGCTGCGCCGTGGCCGGAACCAGCGGCCCGCCGTTGAGCGTGAGCGTGGCGCCGGGCGCGGCGGCGGCCAGCCGGCCTTTCACCGCGACGGCCACCTTGGCCTGGCCGGGTTCGAGCACGACCGGCGCCGACGGCTGCTCGAGCGCGAGGTCGGGCGGCACGCCGCGCGGGTCCGCGGGCGAGATCGTCGTCGAGTAAGTAAAGTACGGGTTGGACGATCCTCCGGAGCGGATCACCCAGTTCTGATAGTATTTGCGGCCCCGGCGGTCCGCCGCCGTGATCTCGATGGTGTTTTCCCTGGGATCAAACAACTCGTCCGGCCGCATGCGGAGGTTGGACGGCTCCATGGAAAGCAGCGTCCCGATGTCGATGTTCTTCTCATCCAGGACATTGCCGATGCCCTTCCCGTTGACGAAGACGCGATAGCTTCCGGGAACGATATTGCGCTGCTGCGCGTTGAGCGCGATGATACCCAGCCGCTCGATGGGGCGGTCTGGAATCTCGATCAATGTCTTGCCGCCCCCGATGGGGCTCTCAGAGATGTCAGGCAGGACCAGCTCGAAATACTTCGGGGCCTCCTGAGCGCAAGCCCAGGAAGCCCCGAGAACCAGCAGTCCGACGAAAGGGTTCGGCCGGAACATGGCTCTCATCGCCGATGTCTACTTTTTCTGCTGTACGGCTTTCTTCACGGCAGTTCCGGTGCGGACGGCCTGACCGGTCCTGCCCGGTGCGATGGCGCCCGCCGCGGCGCCGACCGCGGCCGCCGGCGTCAACGCTTCGGTCGACCCGCCTTGAACCTGACGGGCCGGGGCTTCCGGCCGGACCGGCTCGCGGCGGCGATCCATCTTCTCGAGTTCCGAAAGAGCCAGCGTGTGCAGGACCTGATAGGTCGGCAGGTCTTTGAGGTCCGGCACTTTCGGGCGCCATCCGGAATCGCCGTACATCGTCATGTACTCGTAGATCGAATCGAGGTTCGGCGGAAAGGTCGCCATCATCGCGCGCTCGACGTTCCAGCGGGCGTAGTTGGAGACGTAAGTGTCGAAGTTGTCGGCGACAGCCTTGCGGTCGAAGTCTTTCTCGCGGGACATCATCAGGGCGAGGTGGAGGTGGGAGCCGAAGTTCTGCTGCCGGAGGTCCGCCTTGGTGGCCTTATAGAAGGAATCGCGGGCGATGCGCATGTCTTCATCGGTGCGGCCGATGAGTTTGACCACCTTGCCGTGGAAGTAGTGGGCGGCGGGGTCGTTGTCGCGGATCGCGGTGGCTTCGGAAAGATTGGTCCGGGCCATCTCAAACATGTCGTGGTAGTAAGCCATGATGCCGTTGTCGCGCTTCAACTCGGCCATCAGGTTGCGATGCTCGGCGGTGCTCGAAATAAAGCCCTGCTTCGCCTGGACCTCGATTTCGGCCTTGTGGGCGTTGGCGATCAGGTCATTCACCTTCTCGAGGCGCTGCTTGACGCGCTTGCGGTCGCCGATGAAACCGAGGGCGGCGCGCCTGTCGCGGGAAGTGATCTTCTCGATGGCGAGATAGAGCTTCGGGATCTCCCGGGGATCGTACTTGGTCGCCAGAACAGCCTTGAAGGCGAGGTCGTCCGCCTGGTCCTCCTGGACTTTGTCCCAGGCGACAACCAGAGGTCTGTTCAGCAGGTAGCCCGCAACCGCGCCGCCGATTCCGCCGATCGCCGCGCCGGCCAGCGCCGAGTTCACGCTGCCGCCGGCCGCCCCGCCGACCGCCGCGCCGGCGAGCGTGCCGAGCAGCGCGATGCGGCGAGCCTTCTTCTGCTGCGCTTCCGCGTAGGCTTCCGCACCCTCCTGCATCATCACGCGTTCCTTCCAGTGATCCAGATGAACGTGGGCCATCTCGTGGGCCAGAACATACGCCAGCTGGGCTTCGGATTCGAGCATCGAGATCAGCCCGGTGGAAACGTAGATGGTTCCCGTCGAAAGCGTCTCGGCCAGCGGCGTGGGATCGGGGATCACCTTGAACGCGAATGCTTTCTCGGACTCGGGCGGCACCAGCGCCTGCCCCTTTCTGTTGACGTGATCCTGAACGAGGAGGTTGTCGTAAAGGTGCTCGTGAACCCGCCACGTGTCCTCATGCACCGTGCGCAGGTAGGAGTTGCGGTGGATGTTCTTCTCGTAGGCGCGCTGCGTGTGGTCGCGCATGAGCTCTTCGTAGGCTTCGTCTACTTCTTCGCGGAAGTCGGGGTCGTTGGCGTACTTGTCGAGCGTGAACGTCTTCAGCTTCTCGTACCGCTCGACGTTTTTCGCGGTGGCTTTACGCTCCCTCTCCTCCACTTTCTGCTGCTTTTCCTTTTCCTTATCCTTGTCCTTGTTGCTTCCCGGCCTCGGAATCCGCAGTTGTGCGGACGCCGCCGGGAGCAACAGGCCGGCCACAGCCAGCGCGAGCAGACTTCGCCATTTCATGTCGTTTTTCTCCTTAGGATTTCCTCTCCGTCGTTACTTGCCGCCGGCAAGATACTGCCGGGCGAGTTCCATGATCAGGTCCGCGTCCTCTCGAAGGAACGTACGCGGCGCAAAGTGATACGTTTTTTCCCTGGTTTTGATGCGGAAACCTCCGCGCTTGCCTCCGCCGTCGTAGTCGAACTCCTGAATATCGCCGGCGGTAAGATCAAACGGCTGCGGCTTGGCCGAACTGTGGCACTTGGCGACCACGAACTGGACTTTTCCGGGCCGGAAGCCAAGCGTACCCGAGCAGTAGTTCGTGAATTCGCGGCCCTGAAGCACGGAAAGGCGCTCCTGCGAGTGCAGTACAAGCACCGGCGCCCGCCCACCCATCTCGACCGCCTTCTTCATCAGCTCCAGCGCCTTTGTCGTGATGCCCGAGTCGCGCTTCCGGGATTCGCCATTCAGGTAAGCCAGGGCGAGGTTTTCCGCCACAAACACATCGGACTGGTTTTCTTCCCAGACCTCTTCGAACTTGCCGGCCGCCTTGTCATACTGGCCGCTTTCGAGGTAAGACACTCCGAGCCGTTTCGCCTCTTCAAACCGGCCGCCTGTTTGAGCGGACAACACCGCCGTCATGACCCCTACAACGGAGAAGGGAGCGGATTTCATTCGATCCTCCCAGGTGATTTCCCAGGCCCCGGACGGCCTCCGATAATCGTCGCTCCAGTGTACATCAACCTGTCCTCCGAAGAAACGGGAATCCGACATCCTCTGAACGGGCGTTTCGATGTTCCCATCCAGCGACAGGCGCCGCGCGCTTACTGGGTCAGGTTGATGACAAAGTTCTCGAGCACGGTGCGTTCGTCCGGACGGATGTCCTTTAGATCGCTGTCGGCTTTTGCGACGCGTTCCACGGCGCGGCGCAGTTGCGCCGGAGCGAACGCCCCGGCGGTTTGCGCGATCTGTTCGGCCTTCGCCGGCCACATCGGAACGCCCAGCTTCATGAAGTAACTCTGAACCTGCGACGGACTTCGCAGTCCCGCTTCCTGCGCCACGAGGGCGTGGCGGAACTGCGTGGCGAGAAACTGGAGAGCGACCGGAAGGTATTCGCCCTCGCGGACCAGGACGTCGATCACCTCGAGGGCCTTGGCGCGGTCGCGGCGGCCCAACGCGCCCACAAGCGCGAAAATCGTCGTGGCCTGCGCCTGTGGCGCCAGCTTTGCTACATCCTCCTCGGTGACGGCGCCGCCCTCCGACGCGTAGAGAGCCAGCTTCTCGATTTCGATCTTCACCCGGCCCGGCGCGTTGCCGACCGCTTCGACCAGTCCGTTGAGCACATCGGGCGCGATCCGGAGCCCGGCCGCCCGCGCCAGATCCTGGGCGAGCTTGCGGGCCTGAACCGCGGTCCAGCGCGGGAACTCGACCACCTCCGGAATCGCCGCGTAGAACTTTCGGACGCGTTCGGATTTGGCCCTGTCGTCGCCGTCGAAGTCGAATCTCGCCGAGTCGAAAACCAGCACGACACCCGGGGCGGGATTCCGCAGGTAGGCCCCGAGAGCTTCGGCGCCGCCGGAAGACGCCCGCGCGCCGCCGTCCTCATCATCGGCCGCCGCGGCCGCCTTTCCCTTGGGCAGCGCTCCCTCGGCCCGGCTGACCCAGATCACGCGATTCGGCGCAAACAGAGAAAGCGAACGGGCGTCGTCGACGACGGCGGCCAAAGAGATTTCCTCGAGGTCGTGACGGATGAAGGCGTCGTCCAGGTTGGCGTCGCCCAGAGCGGCGCGAATCAGTTCGCGGCGGCACTCGTCGCGCTGGTGGATTTCAGGGCCGAGGAATAAGTACGCCGGAGCAAAAGCCCCTTTCTGCATGCGGGAGAGGAACTGGTCAGGGGTCACGGTGTTGAAGTCACTTCGACTGCCGGGCCGGGTCCGCCGCGGGGCCAAACACTCGGACGCTGCTCCCCGAGGCCCAGATCTTCAGGATATCCGGGAAACAGCGCCGCACGGCGCCCACCCCGGCCGATCAGGCGGTATCCTCGGAAGCCGCGCTATGCGAACCTGGAGGATCCCGCTCATCTAGAACGCTGGCACCTTGTCGTAGGAGTCGCATGGCCGGGGCAAGCCGAATGGCACACCAGCGGCCGTTACGACGGCAGCCCCATGCTCCATTGAGCCGCAACGGCCGACGCTTGCGCCATCTTCGGCGAACTCGCCAGCAGAACCTTAGTACCTCTACATTCAGATCCTGCGCGAAGCAGGCAGGAAAAGCAACTTAGACAACGCGGCCGTAGGCCAGTTGCGGGATGATCACCAGTTCGCGGAGTTTGAGGCCAGCGGCAAGAA
>Ga0073934_10000626_pt1 | contig 98052 bp, 93 predicted proteins | sample LarsenN4metaG_FD_76834 | JGI IMG/M metagenome (GOLD analysis project Ga0073934, IMG submission 76834) | Hot spring sediment bacterial and archeal communities from British Columbia, Canada, to study Microbial Dark Matter (Phase II) - Larsen... ...
ATTTGCAGTCCCAGACCGTATGCGGGCCGCGTTTGTAATCCTCCATCCATTCAGCTTACCTTGACCGACTGATCCTTCGCCTAAAGGCGAGGGGTTTACAGATCCCCTATCGGGGACTCTAAATTCGCTCGAGGGCCGCGCGGAGCGTCGCCGCGAGCGCCGCTACGAGCGCGCGCCAGTGCCGGCTGCCGACGTGCCTCTGGTTCACCTCGAGCTCCATGCCGGCGTAGCCGCGCGCGCCGTAGCGCCGCCGCAAGTGCGTCACGAGCGCGTCCGAGACGCCGCGGTACGGGTAGTTGCGCCGCAGAACGAGCTCGGGCGCCGCGGCGCGCAGCTCCGCATACCAGGCTTCGACGAGCTCGACCTCGGCCGGTTGGCGCGGATCGTAGAGAAACCCGACGTCGCAGCGTCGCACCTCGCCGCGCAGCACCGGCGTGAAGCTGTGCGCCGAGACGTGCAGCACGGCGGCGCCGCCGCGCAGCGCGCCGGCGACGGCGTTCTCGACGGCGTCGCGATACGGGCGGTAATGCGCCGCGAGCGCCGCGGCCCGCTGCTCGGCCGACAGCACGCGCGTGTACGCCGAGAACACGTTGCGATTGCGCGGCGAGCGGTTCAGGTCGACGACGAGGCGCGTCGTCGTCGACGTGAACGGCGTGACGCCTAGCCGCCGCGCGAACGCCCGTGCGACCTCGAGCGCGCCCGAATCGTAGCCGCGGTGCGTCGCGAGCACGTCCGCGGCGCCCGCGAAGAGCGGCGCGTACTCTGGCGGAACGCGATTCCCGCCGTGCTCGCAACTAACGACGACTTGGCGGCGGCGCGAACGGCGTGCCGGCCGCGAGCGCTTCGCAGAGCTGCTCATAAACCTCACCGAGCTTCGCGCGCGTCGGCAGCAGGCCCACGGCCTTGCCGATCCGCGTCGCGAGCGTGCCATGACGCAGGTAGTGCTCGAGTAGCCGGCCCGTGTCCACGGACAGGGAGCCGCGCGCCGACACGGTCTCGATCAGCCGCTCCCAGAGCCCTTTCAGATCCGTGCTGCTGCCGCGGAAGCCGAACGCCGCGAGATAGCGCCTGTCGTTCAGAGCCAGGGCCTCGCCTTGCCGCGCGGCAAGCGTGAGCAGCGTTGCGAGCTCGTCCGTGCGCCGCGCGTTCATGCCCGCGACGTCGAGCCACCGTTCCGCGCAAAGCAGCTTCAGCACCTCGACGATCAGCTCGGCGTAGGCCACGTCCATCAGCGGCGTCTCCTGCACGTCGAGCACGCGGATCTCGATCGCCATGCGGTCGAAACGCGCGATCGCGCCGCGCGCGTTGACCCACTCGTGACGCAGCACGCCTTCGGGATCGTGCGGCGCGAGATCGGCATAGATGCGCTGCAAGATGCGGTCGTGATACTCGCCGATCGAGCCGACGGGCTCGGGCACGACGTCGCCCGTCACCGAGGGAATCCGAGCGCAATTGTTGCGGTAGGCGAGCAGGCGATTGTCGAGCACGCCGTTGCGCTCGCCGTCGACGATCGGCGAGCTGGCCGCGAGGCCCGGCAGGATCGGCAGCAGGAAGCGGATCGCCGCGTGCAGCCGCGCGAATTCCTCGTCGCCCGAGAACGGCAGGTTGATCTGCTGACTTTGGAGATTCGCCCAGCCGTGGCCTTTGCAGGAAAAGATGCGGTCGAACGTGTCGTAGATGAGCCGCGTGCCGTGCGGCCAGAGCTCGACGCCGTCCGGGTCCATCCACGGGTGCATGGCCGTCGGCATCAAGCGCAGGCCTTCGCGGCCGAGCTTGTCGTTCGCGAGCGCGACGTTGTCGTGGAACACCGCGCCAAGGCCGTCGAGCGACGGACGCGGGCCGTTGCACTTGAACTCGACGACGTGCAGCGCGAGCTCGTTGTTCCAAGCGACGTCGCCGTTCTCCCACTCGTCCGTGAGCTGGCCGGCGGCCGCTTCGAGCAGCGCGTCGGCGGCCGGCGCGACGTCGAGCCGCTCGGCGTCGACGAGCATGTACTCGACCTCGATGCCGTAGGCTTCGAAGAGGCCGAGAGGCGCGTCGACGGGCTTTTCGGTGGCGTGATCCATCGTGGGTGGCCGTCAGCTCGGCGGCTTGAACTGCTTGCCGGCATCCACGCGCGCGCGGATGACCTTCATGATGCGATCGTAGAGCTCGTCGCCCAGGATCGCATCCTCCACGCCGCGGTCGACGTTCGGGTTGTCGTTGACCTCCATGAGCACGTGGCGGCCCGCGACCGTCTTGATGTCGACGCCGTAGAACCCTTCGCCGATCGCGTTCGCCGTCTGCAGCGCGAGATCGAGCACGTCGCGCGGCGCGTCGGCGACGGCGATCGTTTCCGTGTCGCCTTCGGCCGTCCGCTTCTCGCCGTGGTGGTAGATCTGCCAGTGGCCGTCGGCCATGAAATAGCGGCAGACGAAGAGCGGCCGGCCGTCGAGCACGCCAACCCGCCAATCGAATTCCGTCGGCATGAACGACTGCACGACGACGAGGTCGCTGCGCGACAACAGGCGCTCCAGCCCGGCCGCGAGCGCCTCGCGCGTGTCGGCGCGGAACACGCCTTGCGAGAACGCGCTGTCGGGCTGCTTCAGCACGCAGGGAAGCCCGAGCTCGCGGATGATCTCGTCGGTCTGCGTGCTGCTGCCGACGACCATCGTCGGCGGAATCGCAAGGTCGAGCCGCTTCGCGAGCTCGACGAGATACACCTTATTGCCGCAGCGAATGATCGACTCGGGGTCGTCGACGACGACGAGCCCTTCTGCGCGCGCCCGGCTCGCAAACCGGTACGTGTGGTGGTTCACGGCCGTCGTCTCGCGGATGAACAGCGCGTCGAACTCGGCGATGCGGCCGTAGTCGTCGCGATTCAGGAACTCGACGTCGAAGCCGTTCGCCCGCGCGGCGCGCTCGAAGCGCCGCAGCGCTTCCCGGTTCGACGGCGGCGACGGCTCGTTCTCGTTCGTCAGGATCGCGAGGTCGTGCTCGTACTGAATGCTGCGCCCGGCCCGGCCGGCAGGCCCGCGCCTCGCGAAGTGGTTTTCGATCGTCTTGCGCAGGAACGCCCGATGCGTCGCCGGGATGTCGCCGACGGGAATCGGCGTGATGCTGCGGAGCCGCCAGAGCCCCGTCGTCGACGACTTCGCGAACGTGGCGCGCATGAGCGGCACGGGAAACAAATTGAACAGCGCCCGGCTCAAGTCGGCGTGCCGCTCGGCCACGTTGCAGCCGAAGTAGACGCTGAGCTCGAAGCGCTTCGATTTGATCCTGTGCAGCGATCGCTCGACGATCTCCTCGAGCTCGTCGTCGGCGCGCAGCAGCGAGCGCGATTTGACGTCCTGAATCGTCGCGACGCCCGGCTTCGTGCGATGGCCGCGCGCCGTCGCCAGCAGCGACACGTAGTAGCCCGCCGTCTGGTACTCGTACGAGTCGCAGAGGTTGTAGACCCGCGCCTGCTTGAGCGCGGCGAGCCGCTCGTCGCGCAGGTACGTGTCGGCGCTGACCACCCGGGCGGCCGCAAGCTCGAGCGGCCATTCCTCGGGATGATCGACTACGATCAGCGCCGTCACGCCCGCCCGTCCCTCGGCTCGATGACGAGCAAGTTGGCGTCGTAAGTCATGACGCCGAGCAGAATAGCCCCGATCAGCCGCTGCACGCGCACGGCATAGTAGCGCGAGCGCGTGAGCGGATTGCCCTCGAGCGGATCCGCTATCAAGATCTCGCGCGTCGCGCGCCGATAGCCCGTCAGCACGACGAAATGCCCTACGGGCTCGCCGCGGATGTCGTCGTCCAAGTTGGTCTCCGGCACCTCGCGAACGGCGCGGTATAGGTAAGTGGCGCTCAAGCCCGTGATCACGGGCCCGCGCTCCACGTATTTGCGCAGCAGCGCCGGCTCGAGATCGCGCAGAACGAGCTTGCCGCCGAGGCGCAGGAACTCCTTGTAGCCGCGCGTCGCGGCTTGCAGGCGGCGCCAGGGCTTCACCTTCGCTTGGGCGGCGAGCCGCGCACGGATCTCGTCGTTCGGCAGCGCGAACCACGTCGGGTCGAAGAGCTCGAGGTTGTACGTGAGGATCGTCGCCTCGTAGCCGCGCTTCAGCGCGTGGTTGGCGAGGAACACGTCGAGCGTGCCGCCCTTGTCGAGCGTGTGAATGTCGGCGACGACGTCCGCGAGCGGCACCTCGTCGCCGTAGTGGCGATAGAGGCCGTGCAGACAGGCGGGGCCGCACGTGACGTCGTCGGGCTGCGGCTCCACGACGAAGCGAAACCCCGGGGCCGCGGGTCGCGCGGCAGGACGCTTGCGCTTCAATCTGGCGCGATGGAATCGAGGGTTAGAGCTTCGTGTCGAAACCGTCTTGCTCGTAGTCGTCCCAGTCCGACAGCTGCCGGCGCAGACTCTGCTGCTCGCTGCGCAGCTCGACGCGCTGGCGCGCCGGCTTCTTGACTCGACGCGCGTCCCGCGAACCGGGCTCGTCCTCCGAATCGGCTAGATCGTCGCTCGACTCGAATTCGTCGAAGAACGCAGCCTCGGGGCTGTCATCGTCGACGGTTGCTTTGGGTTTACGCATCGGGTAACCCTCCTCGACTGCCTTGCTAACCGACCCGGATCTCCTGCGTCCGGTTGCGTCCCGGGCCGGCACACGCCCTTAGACGCGCCCGGCAGCGGCGGAGCGTCCGGGCTGCGCAACTATAGGCGGTTGCCAAGGGCTGTCAAGCCGCGAAATGACTAGCGAAATCCGGTAGTTATAAGATTTCTTTAGGCTCGGAAGCCGCTTGGCCAAGGCGGCCTCGGGAACCGCGCCGGCGCTCGGCCTGCGCCGCAATGACCTTACAGAACATCACCTTATGATCGCCAGGGGCGTAGAAGTCGCGCAGGCGAGCCACTTGGCGGTAGCCGGCATCGCGATAGAAGCGCCGCGCCCGGTCGTAGACGCGGCGCGACGAGGTTTCGATGTGCAACCCGCCCCCGCCGCGGGCCGCCACGGCCGCCTCGACGCGGGCGAGGAGCGCCTGGCCGAGCCCTTCGCGCTGCGCCGCCGGCGCTACGGCGATCCAATACAAGTCGTAGCTGCGCTCCGTGAGCGGCACGCGCCCCCAAGCGGCGTATCCCAAGAGCTCGCCGCCGCGCTCGGCAAAAAAGAACGAGTAGCCGCTCCGCGCGCCGCGCGCGAGCCGCTCCCTGAGCAGCTCGACGGCGATCGCGCGCTCGCGGGGGTAGAAGACGCCCGTCGCCGCGACGAGCCGCCGGAGCGCGGGCACGTCGGCGGCCGTCGCGCGGCTCCGATAACGAATGGCCGCCGGGCTCATCCGCGCCCGCCCGGCGCGCGCCGGCGCGCATCCGCGATCAGCCACTCGATCGCGTCCGCGAACCCGATATGCGCCTGTTCGAGCGCGGCCGCAAATCCGGCGTCGGGTGCGAGACACGGATTGGCGTTCACCTCGAGGACGAACGCAAGCCCCGCTTCCGCCACGCGAAAGTCGACGCGCGCGTAGCCATCGAGCCCGAACAGCTCCCAGCAGGCGAGCGCGAGCCGCTCGGCACGCACCGCAAGCTCCGGCTCGACGGCGAACGAGCGCACCGTGTTGCGGTACTCGAAGCTGTCGACGTGCCACTTCGCCGCGTAGCCGACGATCGCCGGCTTCCCCGGCGGAAAACCCTCGAAGCGAATCTCGGCGACGGGCAGCACGCGCGGCCTTTCCGGCGCCGCGATCACGGCTACGTTGAGCTCGCGGCCCGGCACGAAGCGCTCGGCGAACCATTCGCCGCCGAGCTCGGCGCGCCGCGCCGCGAGCACGGCCGCGACGTCATCGCCGCGGTCGACGACGGACGAGTCGTCGATGCCGAGCGACGAGTGCTCGAAAACGGACTTGACGATCCACGGCCCCGGATTCGCGCCGCCGGCAAATACGGGCGGCGTCGCGATATCCGCTGCAGCGAGCGTTTTCTTCGCCGCGAGCTTGTTCGACGTCGCCGCGAGCGCGAGCGACGAGCAGCCCGTGAACGCCACGCCGAGCGACTCGAGCAGCGCGGGCACGACGTGCACGAGCTCGCCGCGCCCATCGAGCGACTCGACGAGATTGAACACGGCGTATGGCGCAAGCTCGCGGAGCTTGCGCTCGAGCGCGCCGAGATCGAGCCCGACGGGCAGCATGACCGTCCCGTAGCCGTTCGCTTCGAGCACCGCGGCGATCGCTCGCGCTTCGACGAGCGTGTCGCTCGCGTCGGGCCGCCCCGTCTCGGCCCGCGCGTCGTAGACGAGCGCGACCTTAGCGCGCATCGAGCCGTTCGAGCGCCGACCGGACGATCTCGCCGATCAAGCTGCGATAGCTGAGACCCACGCGCTCGGCCATCAGCGGCAAGTCCGAGTAGCCCGGCATGAGCCCGGCAAGCGGGTTCACCTCGAGCATCTGGGCGCGCCCGTCGGCGTCGAGGCGCACGTCGACACGGCCCGCGTCGCGGCAGCCGAGGCAGCGCCACGTCGCGAGCGCGACGCCCTCGACCTCGTCGCGCAGCGGCCCGGGCTCGAGGAGCCGATAATCCACGAGGCCCTCCCACTGCGTCTTGTTCCGATACGAGTACACGCCCGTATCCGCGCGCTCGAGCAGCACGACCTCGAGCGTTGCGAGCGGCCGGGCGGCGGAGCCCGTGCCGAGAAGGCCGACCGTGAACTCGCGGCCCGGCAAGTACTCTTCGACGAGCACGGGTTGCCGATAGCGCTCGAGGAGCTCCGTGCAGACCTCGACGAGCGCCTCGCGCGATCTCACGAGCGACTTCGCCGTGACGCCCTTGCTGCTGCCCTCGGCCACGGGCTTCGCGAACAGCGGCAGCGGCAGCGCGACGGCTGCGGCTTCCGCGGGCGTGCCGACGAGCGCGAAGCCCGGCGTCGGCACGCCGTGCCCCCGCGCGACGTGCTTCGCCATGCCCTTGTGCAGCGTCAGCGCGCACGTCAGCGGGTCGGAGAACGTGTACGGAATCTCGTAGGCCTCGAGCAGCGCCGGAACTTGCGACTCGCGTCCGAAGCCCGCCACGCCTTCGGCGATGTTGAAGACGAGGTCGCAGCGCCAACCCGCGACGAGGCGCGCGGCGAGCGCGCGCACGTGGCCGACGCGCTCGACGTCGTGCCCGAGCGCTACGAGCGCGTCGGCGATTGCCGCGATCGTCTCGGGCGCATCGAACTCGGCGACCTCGTGCTCGCGGAGCCCGAGCGCCAGATGGTCGCTCTTGAGATCGTAGGTGAGCCCGACCCGCACTCGACGTCCTGGCGTAAGCGGCGTGCGCTTACGGTTTCGGCTTGCCGAGTGTACCGTCGGGGTCCGGGTAGCGGCACTCTTCGCCGGCGAAATTGCGCAGCAGCAGGTCGTTGCCGTCGCGACCCATGACCGCGTCGGGCAGCATCGCGATCTTGCCGCCGCCGCCGGGCGCGTCGACGACGAAGCTCGGGACGGCGTAGCCCGTCGTATAGCCGCGGAGCTGCGAGATCAGCTCGAGGCCTTTGTCGACCGTCGTGCGGAAGTGCGCGGAGCCGCTGATCGGATCGCACTGATAGAGGTAGTAGGGACGCACGCGGATCTTCAGCAGCGCGTGAAACAGCTTCTTCAGCGTCGCAACGTCGTCGTTGACGCCTTTCAAGAGCACGGTCTGGCTGCCGAGCGGAATGCCGGCGTCGGCGAGCCGGCCGCAAGCCTCGGCCACCTCGGGCGTCACCTCGTCGGGATGCGTGAAGTGCAGGCTCATCCAGAGCGGATGGTAGCGGCGCAGCATCTTCGTGAGCGTGGGCGTCACGCGCATCGGCTGCACGATCGGCTGCTTGCTGCCGATGCGGATGAACTCGAGGTGCGGGATCGCCCGCAGCTTCCCGAGCACGTACTCGAGCCGCTCCTCGTCGAGCGACAGCGGATCGCCGCCCGAGATCAGGCAGTCCCGGACGGCCGGCGTGGCGCCGATGTACTCGATTGCACGGTCGATGTCGGCCTTGCGCAGCGCCCGCTCGCCGCTGGCGCCGACGAGCCGCGCGCGTGTGCAGTAGCGGCAATAGACGGAGCAGAAATTCGTGACGAGCAGCAGCACGCGATCCGGATACCGGTGCACGAGGCCCGGCACGGGGCTATGGCCGTCCTCGCCGAGCGGATCTTCCCCTTCCCCCGGCGTGCGATCGAACTCGGCCAGCGTCGGGATCGTCGTGCGACGCAACGGCTGGGACGGATCGTTGGGATCGATGAGGCTCATGTAATAAGGCGTCACGCCGATCGGCAGCGGGCCCTCGTGCCGCAAGATCGCCGCCCGCTCCTCGTCGGTGACGGCGATCATTTTCTCGAGCTGCTCGAGGCTGCGGATACGGTTGCGGTTCTGCCAGCGCCAGTCGTTCCACTCGGCCGTCTTCACGCCGGGGAAATGACGCTTGCGGAACTCGTTGCTTTCCAAGCTGACGACGAAACGCGCACCGGCGGCGCGCACCAGCTGAACCGGTGCGCCGTGGCGGTTGAAATCGCGGAGATTGAAGGAGGACTTTCGGACTGGGCGCTGTTCGGCTTTCGCCAAACTCGGAGGTTCTTCCTCCAGGGGCAGCAGCTTGCTCACCGGTCGTCCAAGGCTACGGGGCCCGTTGCTGATTCGTTACCCGGCATTCCGTCGTTGCCTGGGTGGGCAGACCTTCTACCCTCAACGAGAACGGGCGTAAATATAAGACGCGGACGATAGATTGCAAGCACTTTCTGACCGAGCGTCGCGCGAGTCGTGACGAGCGTCTCGCAAATCTCGCGACGCAAAATCGCCGCGCTCACACTTCGTCGCGGAGCCGAGCGTAGAATACTCCCAGGAATTGGAGGCCCCATGACGAAGAACGCGACACTCACCTTCGAGGACAAGACCGTCGAATTGCCCGCAGTCATCGGCACCGAAGCCGAGGTCGCCGTCGATATCTCGCAGCTCCGCGCCAAGTCCGGACTGATCACGCTCGACAGCGGCTACGCCAATACCGGCGCCTGCACGAGCAACATCACGTTCATCGACGGCGAGAAGGGCATCCTCCGCTACCGCGGTTATCCCGTCGAGGAGCTCGCCGAGCGCTCCACGTTCGTCGAGACGGCGTATCTCCTGATCTTCGGCGAGCTGCCGACGGCTACGCAGCTCGCGGAGTTCCGGCGGCTGCTCGGACGGCACGAGTACATCCACGAGGACATGCTGCACGCGTTCGACGGCTTCCCGAACAACGCCCCGCCCATGGCGATCCTGTCGGCGATGATCAACGCCCTCGGCTGCTTCCAGCCCGAGGTCATGCAGCCCGAGGACAACGAGCACTTCATGGAGCCGGCCGCGCGCCTCATGAGCAAGGTGCGCACGATCGCGGCCGCGAGCTATCGCAAGTCGATCGGCCGCCCCGTGAACTACCCGCGCACCGAGCTGCGCTACACGGCGAACTTCCTGCACATGATGTTCTCGTTCCCCCACAAGCTGTACCAGCCGGACGAGGTCGTCGTGCGGGCGCTCGATCAGCTCCTGCTGCTGCACGCCGACCACGAGCAGAACTGCTCGACGTCGACGGTCCGCATGGTCGGCTCGTCGCAGGCCAGCCTGTACGCCTCCGTGGCGGCCGGCGTCTGCGCGCTCTGGGGGCCGCTGCACGGCGGCGCCAACGTGGCCGTCATCGAGATGCTCACGCAGCTGCAGGCGAGCGGCGAGAAGCTCGACGCGTTCATCGCCCGCGTCAAGGACAAGGACGCCCACTCGCGGCTCATGGGCTTCGGCCACCGGGTCTACAAGAACTTCGACCCGCGCGCCAGGATCATCAAGGAAGCGTGCCACGCGCTCTTGAAGAAGCTCGACATCGACGATCCGCTGCTCGACCTCGCGATGCGGCTCGAGGAGGTCGCGCTGAAGGACGAGTACTTCATCAGGCGCAAGCTCTACCCGAACGTCGACTACTACAGCGGCATCATCATGCGCGCGCTCGGCATCCCGACGAACATGTTCACGGTGATGTTCGCGATCGGCCGCTTGCCCGGCTGGATTGCGCATTGGCGCGAGGTCCGGGTCAGCGGCACGCAGCGCATCGATCGGCCGCGCCAGATCTATACAGGCCCCGCGAAGCGAGCCTACGTGCCGCTGGAGCAGCGCAAATAGCGCAATGAAGATCCTGATGGTCTGCGCGGAGCTCGCCCCGTGGGCGAAGACCGGCGGACTCGCGGATGCGGTAGCGGGACTCTCCGATGCGCTCGGCGCGGCGGGGCACGACGTGCGCGTGCTGTTGCCGGCCTACCCGCACATAGAGCCGCCGCGCGGCAACCGTCATGTGCTCGAGGCGCTCGGCCGGCGCTTCGTCGTGACCGAGCTCGAGGCGGAGCGAACGGCTGAGCACTCGGGCCGCCGGCGCGCCCGGCCGCGCGTCCTGCTGCTCGACCTGGAGGACCTGACGGGCGACGCGATCTACATGAACGACGCGCGCGACGCGGGCCGGTTCTTGCGGCTGTCGGCGGCCGCCGCCGCGCTGAGCGGCGCAGGCGGCTGGCAGCCCGACGTGGTTCACTGCCACGACTGGCACACGGCGCTCGTGCCGGTGTTTCAGCGCCTGATGCCTTCGAGCCGGGCGCCGTGCGTGCTGACGCTGCACAACGTCGGCTATCAGGGCGTGTTCGCCGACGACGTTCTCGCATTGCACGGATTCGGGGCGCTCGAGCCCGCGTTCCCGGCCGACGCGCGCTCGGGCGGCGCCACGAACTTCTTGCGCGCCGGCGTGCGCTTGGCCGACCGCGTCACGACGGTGAGCCCCACCTACGCCGAGGAGATCCGCCGGCCCGAGCTCGGCATGGGCCTCGAGGACGCGCTGCGGGCGCGCGGCAGCGCTCTCATCGGGATTCTGAACGGCGTCGACTACGGCGTTTGGTCCCCCGAGCTCGACCCGTTCTTGCCCGAGCACTATGGACCGAACGACCTCTTGCCGAAGCGCCGCATCAAGCAAGCCCTGCTCGATCGACTCGCGTTGCCGCTCGGCCTCGACGAGCCGCTGATCGGAGTCGTCAGCCGCCTCGCCGTACAGAAGGGCATCGATCTCTTGGCGGCGGCGCTGCCGGCGCTGCTCGAGGACACGACCGCCGGCTTCGTCTTCCTCGGCAACGGCGACGCGGGCCTGGCGGCGGAGCTGCGCGGGCTGGCGGCCCTGCACCCCGCGCGGCTCAAGTTCACGGAGGCGTTCGACGAGGCGCTCTCGCACTGGATCTTCGCCGGGTCCGACCTGACGGTGGTGCCGTCGCGCTACGAGCCCTGCGGGCTCACGCAGCTCTATGCGCTCCGCTACGGCACGATCCCCGTCGTGCGCGCGACGGGCGGCCTCGCCGACACGATCGAGCATTTCGATCCCGCGACCGGTGCAGGCAACGGCAGCGTGTTCCTCGATGCCGACCCGCAAGGCGTGGCCTGGGGCGTGCGCACGGCGCTCGGCTGGTTCGCGAATCCGGCGGCCTGGCGGCAGCTCGTGCGCAATGCGATGGCAGCCGACTTCTCCTGGCCGCGCCAGGCGCCGCACTACGAGGAGCTCTACCGCTCGCTGCTGTAACGGCGGTCCTACTCCGCCCGCAGCGCGTCGATCGGATCGATGCGCGAGGCGCGCCGCGCCGGCAACCGCCTTGCGAGCACCACCGCGACCAAGGCCCACGAGCGCGAATATCGACGAGAAGGCCCTCGAATCTCGAATCGCCATGCCCATCGGTCTTGGGAACAGCGACGACGGCGAGCGCCCGAGCGCGACGGCAGCGACGATGCCGACGGCGAGACAGCTCGTCGATGTTTTCCTTTCGCGCGCGGGATGGAGCCGCAGGCCCGCGAGCCGTGTCCCGATCTCTTGCTTCAGTTCGGCACGTACTTGCTTCTCAGAGCCGGAGCGCCACTACGGGGTCAGCCCGCGCCGCGCGCCACGCGGGCATCAAGCTCGCGAGGACGGTCACCGCAAGCATCAGCAACGCGATGACGACGAAAGTGACGGGATCGAACGCGCTCACGCCGAACAGAAATCCTTGCAGCGCACGCGCGGCGGCGACGGCGAGCGCTCCGCCCACGCCGATACCGAGCAGCGCGAGCCTGAGCCCGTCGCCCACGACGAGCGCGAGCACGCGGCGGCGGCTTGCGCCGATGGCCACGCGAATTCCGATCTCGTGCGACCGCCGGCTCGTCTCGTGGCTCACGAGGCCGTACGCACCGACGGCCGCGAGCGCGAGCGCCGTCACCGAGAATGCGCCGACGAGCAACAGCATCGAGCGGCGGTCGCGCAGCGACTCGTCGAACAGGCCGTCGAGCGTCGTGACCCGAGCGAACGGCATGGCCGGATTCATGGCCCAGATTTCTTCCTGAACGGCGCGAACGAGCGTGGTCGGGTCGCCGGCGGCGTGCACCGTGAAATACAACGAGCCCGTGGGCTGCTGCGCATGCGGCACGAAAATGCTCGGTTGCGGATCCGCCTGGAGCGCGTCGCGCACGTCGCCAACCACACCGACCACCTCGGCTTCGGTCGGCCCCGCGTTGAACGAGAGCACGATGTGCTCGCCGACCGGGTCCTCGCCCGGCCAATACCGGCGTGCCATCGCCTCGTTCACGACGACGACTCGCGGCGAGTCGGCGTCGTCCGTCGGCGCGAACAGGCGCCCTGCGCGAAGCGGTATTCCGAGCGTGCGAAAGTAGCCTGCCGTGACGGCGGCGGCGTGCGCGCCGAGCGAGCCTCCCGCATCCGCCTCCGGCCGGCCGACGATCGTGAAGGTAGCCGTGTCGCCGCCGATGTCCTCGGCCAACGGCAGAGAGGAAGTCACGCCGGCCGCGGCCACGCCCGGCAGCTCCTCGATGCGTGCCAGTGTCTGCTCCACGAACAGGCGGCGCTGCGCGGGCTCGGGGTAGTACTCCCAAGCCTGCACGCTCATCGCCAGCACGTTGTCGGTTCGGTAGCCGCGGTCCACGTCGAGCACCGCCGCGAAGCTGCGCAGCAACAGCGCGGCGCCGACGAGCAGCACCATCGCGAGCGCCAGCTCCGCCACGACGAGCGCGCCGCGGAAGCGGCGCGCAGCCGGCGTCGAGCTCGTGCCGCCCTGGAGCCGCCCACGAAGGCCCGCGTTGCGCGCGATCTGTAGCGCGGGCACGAGCCCGAACAGCAGCGCGCTGCCAAGCGCAAGCGCCGAGGCGAACAGAAACGCGCGCGCGTCCAGGCCGGGCGCCGGCGCGTGCGGAACGCTCGCCACCGGAACCGGCTCGAAGACCGCCAAGCCGAGCGCGGCAATCGCGAGCCCGCACGCGCCGCCGAGCACGCCGAGCAGCAAGCTCTCGGTGATCGTTTGCTTGAGAATCCGCCGGCGATCCGCGCCGATCGTGGCTCGAATCGCGAATTCCTGCTGACGCTGCGCCGCCCGCGCCAAGAGCAGATTCGCGATGTTGACGCAGGCGATCAGCAGCACGAGACCCACGGCGCCGAGAAACAGAAACAGCGTCCTCGGCGCGCGTCCGGCGAGGTGCTCCGCGAGAGGCACCACCGCTATCCCGCTGTTCGGGTTGGTGCGCGGGTTCTCGGTCGCGAGCTGCGCTGCTATGGCGTCGAGCTCGGCGGCGGCCGTCGCAATGCCGACACCCGGCTTCAGCCTACCCACCACGTGCCAGAACCGCGCCGTGCGATTGCGCGGCTCCCATCCCTCGTAGGTGCGCGGCACCCACATGTCGCGGCCGACGGGAAACTCGAACCGCGCCGGCATCACGCCGACCACGGTCACCGACTCGCCGTCGAGCGTGAGCGCTTTCCCCACGATGCCGGGGTCGCCGCCGAAGCGGCGCTGCCACAGCCCATAGCCCAGCACCACGGCGCGCGCGCGCGCTTCGCCGCGCTGGTTGTCGCCGGGGCGCAGCGTTCGGCCGAGCAGCGGCGGAACGCCGACGACGTCGAAGAAGTTCTCCGTGACGACCCAGCTCCGCAGGGTCACCGGCCCGTCGGGGGCTAGATAGCCGTGGCTATAGGGTTCGGCCGCGGCCAGCGCTTCGAACGAGGTGCTCCGCTCGCGCCAGTCGAGGAAATTGCCCGGCGCGGCGAGATCGCGCTCGGTGCCGCCCTGCTCGCGCTGCCAAACCGTGACGATTCGGTCCGCATCCGGGTACGGCAGCGGCTTCAACAAGATGGCGTCGATCGCGCTGAAGACGGCGGTGTTCGCGCCGATCCCGAGCGCCAGGGTCAAGACGGCAACGGCAGTGAAGCCCGGCGATTTCGCCAGTTGGCGCAGCGCGTAACGAAGGTCCTGCCGAAGGTCGGCGAGGAGCCGCGCGCGCGGCGCACCGACCGGCAGCGGCGTGCGCGGCGGCACGTTGGCCTGGCGCAGCGGCCGCATGAAGTCGGCGAGCGCGTCGTCGTGGAGCAGCTCCGCGCGCACGAGCGCAAGCGCTTCCGTCTCGTCGACGCCTCGGTCGCGCAGCTCGGCGTAGCGCAGCTCGAGGTGCTCGGAGAGCTCGTCGACGATGTCTTTTTCGCGCGCCGGGTGGAGCCGCAGCCCCGCAAGCCGCGCCTCGAGCTCCTCCGACCAGCTAGGCATGCTCGACCTCGGTGATCGCCGCGATCGCGCGGACGAACTTCTGCCACGTCTCGCGTTGTCGATCGAGCACGCTGCGGCCTTCGGCCGTGAGGGTGTAGAAGCGCCGCCGCCGCTGGCCGGGCTTCTCGACCCAGCGGCCCTTGAGCCAGCCGCGCTCCTCGAGGCGATAGAGCAGCGGGTACAGCGAGGCGACGTGGAACTTGATCTCGCCGCCCGAGCGCAACTCGATGAGCTTGCTGATCTCGTAGCCGTGACGCGGGCGCGCCTCGACGATCGACAGCACGATGAGCTCGGCGGAGCCCTTCTTGAGCTCCCGGGAAAGCATACGGTCGTCTATATCAGCCATAGCCACATATGCTATGGCCAGCGGATGGCGGCTGGCAAGCCCGCCCGATGGGCTGCCGCACCGAGCTCGTCACTTTCAGGACTGGATTGCGCTATCTCGCGGATGGCGCGCCTTGGAGAGCAGTTCGGCGTCATCAACGAAGAAGGCGCGCGCATCGCCGAGGAAGGCGGCCTCTCGCTCGTCATGGACCGCTGCATCAAGGTCGAGCACGCGCGCTACGTCGGGCGCATGCACTGGCTCGGCTTCAACACGCAGCGCATCACGTCCGTGCGCGGCGGGCTGCAGTAGCGGCGAGCCGCTCTAGCCCAAGCGGCCGGCGCGAGCCGCGCGCTCTCGGCAGGCAGGCGCAAGCGTCTGCGGCACGTCGTTCCAGTCGAAACGCCAGCGCCAGTTGCCGACGAGCGTGCCCGGCGTGTTCATTCGGGCGCCCGAGTCGCGCGCGAGCAAGTCTTGCATCGGAATTACGGCAAGCACGGCGGTAGAGGCGTAGGCCGCGTCGATCAGGAAGTCCGGCACGGGCGGCGTCGGGCCGACGCCGAGCATCGCGTGCACGACGTCGCGCGTGCGCGGGTCGAGCGACGCGTACCAGCCGACGGTCGTGTCGTTGTCGTGCGTGCCCGTGTAAACGACGCAGTTACGGCGATGGTGGCGCGGCAAGTGCGGATTGTCGGGAGAGCCGTCGAACGCGAATTGCAGCACGACCATCCCCGGCAGCTCGTACCGGTCGCGCAGCGCGCGCACCTCGTCCGTGATCAGGCCCAAATCCTCGGCGACGAGCGGCGCGTTACCGGACCTCGCGCGCAGCGCGCCGAGCAGCGCATCGCCGCGGCCGCGGCGCCAGCGCCCCACCTTCGCATTCGGCGCGCCGGCCGGGATCTCCCAGTACGACTCGAGCGCGCGAAAGTGATCGATGCGCAGGAGGTCGAAGCGCTCGAGCTGCGCCCCGATGCGCTCGAGCCACCAGCGAAAGCCGCTCCGCTCGAGGGCATCCCAATCGTAGAGCGGATTCCCCCAGAGCTGCCCTTCCGCATTGAAGTAGTCGGGCGGCACGCCGGCGACGGCGAGCGGCTCGCCGCGCTCGTCGACGGCGAACACCTCGCGCTCCCACCAGACGTCGACGCTGTCGCGGTCCATGTAAAAGGGCAAGTCGCCGAAGAGAAGCACGCCTCGCTCGTTCGCGTAGCGCTTCAGCGCCGACCACTGAAGATCGAACAAATACTGCTCGAACAGCAGCGCGCGGAACTCCGTGCGATTTCCCGCGAGGCAACCGCGCAACTCGCCCAGGCGCAAGTCGCGATACTCGGCCGGCCAGTGCCACCACGGCGCGGCGCCGAACCGCGCGCCGAGCAGCTCGAACAGGCCGTACGGCAGCAACCAGCGGCGGCGCGCGCGCACGAAGCTCGCGAACCGGTGCTGCTGCTCGCCCGTGGCGAGCGCCGTGAACGACGCGTAGCGCGCGACGCGGTCGCCGGTCGCGTCGATGCGCGCCGGCAGCGCGTCGATCGCGGCGAGATCCGCGGCGTCGATGAAGCGCGGGTCGCCGGCGTACGCCGAGCGAAGGCCGTACGGCGAGCCGTACGCGTCGGTCACGCCGAGCGGCAGCGTCTGCCAGACGCTGAACCCGCCCGCCGCAAGCCAATCGACGAAGCGGCGTGCATCGGCGCCGAGCGTGCCGCGCGCGCCGGGGCCCGGCAGCGAGGTCGGATGCAGCAGGACGCCGGCCCGGCGGGCCGCAAGCGGGTTCATCGGCGGCTCGCTAGCTGCCGCGCCGCAGGCCGGCCAGCATGCGGCGCGTCACGAGCACGACGCCCTGCTCCGTGACGTGGAAGTGCCGGCTGTCGGCCTCGCGGTCTCGGCCGATGACGGTGCCATGCGGAATGCTGCAGCCTTCGTCGATGATCGCGTTCGCGATGTAGCAGCTCCGGCCGATCTCGACCTCGGGCAGCACGACGGAGCGGCGCACTTCCGTGCCCTCGTCGACGAAAACGCTGAAAAAGAGCAGCGACTCGCGAATCACGGCGCCCGAGACGATGCAGCCGCCGGCCACCATCGAGTTGATCGCGAGGCCGCGGCGGCCTTCCTCGTCGAGGATGAACTTGGCTCCGGGCACCTGCTGCTGATACGTCCAGATGGGCCAGGCCTCGTCGTACAAGTTGAGCTCGGGGCTCACGTGGATGAGCTCCATGTTCGCGCTGTAATAGGCGTCGACGGTTCCGACGTCGCGCCAGTAGCGCTGCGCCTTCGTCTCCACGTCCTCGAACGGATAAGCGAACACGCGCCGGTTCGCGACGGCCTCGGGGACGATGTTGCGGCCGAAGTCGTGCTTCGTGTCCGGGTTCGCGGCATCGCGCTCGAGGGCTTCGCGCAAGAACTCCGGGTTGATGACGTAGATGCCCATCGACGCGAGCGCGATGCCCTCGCGCCCCGGCATCGGGCGCGGCTCCTTGGGCTTCTCGTCGAACCCGACGACGCGATGATCGGCCCCGAGCGTCATGACGCCGAACTCGTGGGCTTGCGAGGTCGGCACCTGCACGCCGCCGATCGTGATGTCGGCGCCGCTCTCCTTGTGGAACGCGATCAGCGGACCGTAGTCCATCTTGTAGACGTGGTCGCCGGCGAGAATCAGCACGGTCTCGGGGCGATGCTGCTGAATGATGTCGAGATTCTGGTAAACCGCATCGGCCGTGCCGCGGTACCAGATCTCGCCGAGCTGCTGCTGCGCGGGAACGATGTCGATGAACTCGCCGAGCTCGCCGTGCAGGTAGCCCCAACCACGCTGCACATGCTGGATCAGAGAGTGGGCCTTATACTGGGTGAGGATGAAGATTTGACGAATACCGGAATTGACGCAGTTGGACAGGGAAAAGTCGATGATTCTGTATTTCCCGCCGAACGGGGTCGCCGGCTTGGCGCGATGGTCCGTGAGTTGCATGAGCCGCTGACCGCGGCCGCCGGCCATGATCACGGCGACGGTACTGCGAGTGAGCTGACTGACGAGACGCCGGCGCGGAATTTGCCTCATTCGCTACACGCTACTACCGAAAGACGCCGCCTGTCTAACGGAGATCCGCACGCATGACGCCGCCCGACGAGCGCGTGGCGAAGACCGACGCAGCCCATCCCGATCCCGATGTCGAACGGTTGCTCCAGGGCCGCCTGCACGAGCCGCGCAACGTGCTCGGCATCCACTCGGCCGACGCCGGCCGCGTCGTCGTGCGCGTGCTCAGGCCCGACGCCGTGCGGGTTTGCCTGGTGGAGCCGGACGTCGAGCTCGCCCGCCTGCCGGGCACGCCGCTGTTCGAGTGGACCGGCCCCCGAAGCTCGATCGCGGCGCCGCTCCGCCTTCGGTTCGAGACCCACGACGGCGGGTGGCACGAGCGCTACGATCCCTATTCCTTCCCGCTCGAGATCGACGGGCACGACCTCGAGCGCTTTTCCTCGGGCGGCCATATCCACGCGCACAAGTTCTTGGGCGCCCACGAACGTACGATCATGGGCGTCCGGGGCATCCGCTTCGCGGTCTGGGCGCCGAACGCCGAGCGCGTCAGCGTCGTCGGCACCTTCAATCATTGGGACGGACGCTATCATCCGATGAGCGTGCGCGGCAGCTCCGGCGTTTGGGAGCTCTTCGTGCCCGAGCTTCCGCCGGGCGAGCTCTATAAGTACGAGATCTTCACGCGCGAGAGCCGCGAGCTGAAGCTCAAGTCCGACCCGTACGGCGCGGCCTTCGAGCAGCGGCCGGCCACGGCCGCGGTGACGACGGCGCCATCGACCTTCGCGTGGGACGACTCGGGCTGGCTCGCCGAACGGTCACGCCGCGACTGGCTGCATGAGCCCGTGTCGGTCTACGAGGTCCATCTGGGCTCGTGGCGGCGCGATGCGGCCGGCCATTTCCTGCGCTACGGCGAGATGGCGCGCCCGCTTGCCGAGTACGTCCAGGAGCTGGGCTTCACGCACGTCGAGCTCTTGCCGATCACGGAGCACCCGTTCGACGATTCATGGGGTTATCAGTGCACGGGCTACTTCGCGCCAACGAGCCGGCACGGCTCGCCCGACGGGCTGCGCGAGCTCGTCGCGGAGCTGCACCGGCACGACATCGGCGTGCTCCTCGATTGGGTTCCGGGCCATTTCCCGAAGGACGATCACGCCCTCGCCCGCTTCGACGGCACGGCCTTGTACGAGTACGGCGATTGGCAGAAGGGCGAGCACCCGGACTGGAGCACGCTCGTGTTCAATTACTCGCGGAACGAAGTCCAAAGCTTCCTGCTGTCGAGCGCGATCTGCTGGCTCGAGGACTTCCATTTCGACGGATTGCGCGTCGACGCCGTCGCTTCGATGCTCTATCTCGACTACTCGCGGCAAGCGCACCAATGGTCGCCGAACCAATATGGCGGCAACGAGAACCTCGAAGCCATCGCGTTCCTGAAGCGCCTGAACGAGACCGTCTATGCCACGTGCCCCGGCACGATCACCGTCGCGGAAGAGTCGACGGCGTGGCCGCAGGTCTCGCGGCCGACGTACACGGGCGGGCTCGGCTTCACGTTCAAGTGGAACATGGGCTGGATGCACGACACGCTGAGCTACCTTTCGAAGGACCCGATCCACCGCCAGTTCCATCACAACCTGCTGACGTTCGGCCCGATGTACGCGTTCACGGAGAACTTCGTGCTGCCGCTGTCGCACGACGAGGTCGTTCACGGCAAACGCTCGCTGCTCGACAAGATGCCCGGCGACGACTGGCAGCGGTTCGCGAATCTTCGCCTGCTCCTCACGTTCCAGTGGACGTATCCGGGCAAGAAGCTCTTGTTCATGGGCGGCGAATTCGGCCAGCCGCGCGAATGGAGCCACCACGGCTCGCTGCCGTGGCACGTGGCCGACGACCCGCGTCACGGTGGCATCAAAGCGCTCGTCCGCGACTTGAACCGCGTGTACCGCGGCACGCCGGCGCTGCACCGTCTCGATCACGAAGCGGCCGGCTTCGAGTGGCTGTCGTGGCAGGACTCGGCCCACTCGGTGTTGAGCTTCCTGCGCAAGAGCGGCGGCGAGCACGCCGTCGTCGTGTTGAACTTCACGCCCGTGCCGCGGCCCGGCTACCGGGTCGGCGTGCCGCAGGCGGGCCGCTACCGCGAAATCTTGAACTCGGACTCGCGCTTCTACGGCGGCTCGGACTTGGGCAACGACGTTGCGCCCACTGAGCCGACGCCGTGGATGAATCAGCCGAGTTCGATCGTCGTGACGCTGCCGCCGCTCGGCGGCATCGTGCTCGTGCCGGATTGACGCGTGCGAGCCTCTATCAGAGCTTGTAGAAGAACGTGATGCTCGTCTCGGTCACTTCGCCGACTTCCCCGAACGGCGTGTCGCCGAAATCGCGTTTGTCGAAGCCGACGCGCACTGCAAACCGCTCCCAGTTGTACTGGGCCGCCGCGTAGAAACTCGGGTCGTTCGAGCTCTGGTCGTCGGAGAACGTCTGAATACCGTTCGTCTGGGTGAAGCCCTGCTTCATGTCGGAATACGCAATGCCCCCCAGCAGCGCTAAGCCGTTATCGAACGGCAACACTCCGAGCAACCGGAGCGTCAACACTTGGAAGTCGACGGAGAAGGTGATCGGCGGCTGAAAAAGAACGTCGTTCGTACCGCGAAGCGTGTTCGTCTTGCCATACCCGCCTTCCACGGTGAGGTGCTCCATGAACTGATAGCCCACCATCAAGTGGTAAGAGCGCCCCGTGTCGCTGAAGATCTCCTGGCCGAGGAATTCCTCTTTGTATTCGAAGTCGCCGACGGAGAGGCCGTAGTAGGCGAATTCGGGTTGAGCATGGATGGCAGACGCGCCGAACAGCGCAAAGACAGCGCACAGCAGCTTTTTCATGCGGCCCACTGTATCACGACGCCACGTCCTCGAAGATGGCGATGCCGTACGGCCCGAGGCGGTAGTGGTCGCCCGACACGGCGACGCCTGCCGGCACCACGTCGTCGGGCTCGACGAGCGTCGTATCGGCGAGGCGGCGCCAACCGCGCGTAGCCGCCTCCGGCAGGGGCAAGCTCCGCGCCGTTCGCGCCATGTTGATCATGACGTGCAGAGCCGGCTCCCGCGGCGCGACACCGGGCAACGTGAAGCAGAGAACACGGGCATCGGGGTCGTCCCAATTCGGCGGGTCGAGCCCTTCGCCGTACCAATGAACGTCCGCCGGCAGGATGCCCGAGCTGCCGTTCAGGAACCGCTTGCGCTGCAAGCTCGGGTGGCGCTTGCGTAGCGCGATGAGCTCGCGAGTGAAGCGCAGCATGGCGCGTCCGGCCGGCGCGAACGACCAGTCGAGCCAGCTCACGTCGTTGTCCTGGCAGTAGGCGTTGTTGTTGCCTCCCTGCGTTCGGAGCACCTCGTCTCCGGCCGTCAGCATCGGCACGCCCTGCGAGAGCAGCAGTAGGGCCATGAAGTTGCGCGCCCGCTGCGCGCGCAGGCGTTGGATCGCCGCGTCGTCGGTCGCCCCCTCTAGGCCTGAGTTCCAGCTCAAGTTGTGGTCGCTGCCGTCGCGGTTGTGCTCGCCGTTGGCTTCGTTGTGCTTCCTGTCGTAGCTCACGAGATCGAGGAGCGTGAAGCCGTCGTGGCAGGTGACGAAGTTGATGCCGTTCTGCGGCGTCTTGCCGGCCCACGCGTAGAGATCGCTGCTGCCGGCGATGCGCGTCGCGAGCTCCCCCAAGTGACCGGGGTCGCCGCGCAAGAACCGGCGGACGGCGTCGCGATAGCGGCCGTTCCATTCGGCCCAACGAAACCCCGGAAACGACCCGACCTGATACAGCCCGCCCGTATCCCACGCCTCGGCGATCAGGTGCGTTCTTTCGAGCGCCGGCGCGAACTCGATCGCGGCGATCACGGGCGCATGCGCGAGCGGCTTGCCGGCCTCGTCGCGCGACAGCACGGCCGCGAGGTCGAACCGGAAGCCGTCGACGTGCATTTCGACTACCCAGAACCTCAGCGCTTCGACGAGCCATTGGGCGACGAGCGCTTGGTTCGAATTCACCGTGTTGCCGCAGCCCGTGAAATCGAAGTACTTCGACCGGTCCGTCGGATCCAGGATGTAGGCGAGCTCGTTGACGAGCCCCTTGTACCCGATCACGGGCCCGTGCTCGGCGCCCTCGGCCGTGTGGTTCAGCACGACGTCGAGAATCACGCCGATGCCCTCGGCGTGCAGCGCCTTGACCATGTCGCGGAACGCGCGCCGCGGGTCGCCGTTGCCGGCGTACGCGGCGTGCGGAGCGAAGAAGCTGACGGGGCAATATCCCCAGAAGTTGCGCAGGCCGAGCGCCGCCGTCGCCGGCGGCACGTCCTGGGTGTCGAACGCGAACACGGGCAGCAACTCGACGTCGGTGACGCCTAGCGACTTCAAATACGGGATCTTTTCGACGACACCGCGAAACGTGCCGGGGCTCGCGACGCCGGAGGACGGGTGCTTCGTGAAGCCGCCGACGTGGAGCTCGTAGATGACGGCGCCGTCGAGCGGGCGCTTGAGCGGCTCGTCGCCCTCCCAATCGTAGCCGTCGGCCGAAGCGATCTGCGCGCGCAGCGCCGATCCCGGATCACCGGCCTTCGCCGCCGCGCGGTCCCAAACGGCGTCGTCGACGAGCCTGGCCCACGGGTCGAGCAGCTCCCGGCGAGCGTCGAAGCGCAAGCCCTCCTTCGGCTCGTTCGGCCCGTCTGCGCGCCACGTATAGAGCCAGCCGGCACGTGCCCCGACGACGAAGACGTGCCAGAACCCGTACGTGCGATGAACCGACGCGTCGAGCTCGATCTCGGCGATGGGCTCGGCATCGGCCGGGAAGCGGTAGAGACGCAGCCACACTCGCGTCGCGCGCGGGCTGAAGATCGCGAAGTTGACGCCGTCCGCGTCCGCCGTGGCGCCGAGCGGCTGCCACGCGCCGGCGCGGACGGTGAGCTTCGGCGGCGAATTCGGTGCGGGGTCGCTCAAAGCCTGCGCATCAAGCCGAGCTCGTACGGGTGCGACAGGTGCGGATGACTGGGCACGGCCCGCACCTCGTATTGCATCGTGCCGGCCCACGGCGGCTGCAGCTCGAGCCGGTATCGGCAGACGCCGCCTTCCCCGACGGCGCCCGGCGTGAACGCTGCGCGCAACACCGGTTGGTCTTCGAGATAGCCGAGGCCGCCCTTCGGCCGGCGATTCTCGGCGTACCCTTGCACGGGCACGACGAGCTGCGAGCCGAGCACGCGCCGCACCTGGCACTCGACGCGCACGTCACGCGGCTCGAGGCCGTTCAAGACCACGTCGACCTCGAGCGTCACGGCCTCCGCGAACGAGATTTCGGGCGCCGGCTCGCCCTGCATTTTCAGCGAGACGCCGGACCAGGCCGCCCGAACTTTCTCTTTCCAGGCGCCGAGCTCGCGCGCACCCTTGAAGTCGTCCGCGGCGAGGAGCCGGCCGAGACGCGCCGACGGCGCGTAGAAATCGCGCAGATAGTCATGCAGCACGCGCTCGCTGTTGAACGCCGGCAGCACGCTCGCCATCGAATGCTTGCAGATCTGTACCCACTCGGGGCTGTAGCCGAGCCGCTCGTCGCGCGCGTAATAGAGCGGAATCACTTCGTCCTGCAGCGTTTCGTACAGCGTCGTCGAGTCCTGCCGGTCGCGGTCGGCGTCACCCTGCTCGTCGCGCGCCGGCGGTATGCCCCAGCCGTTGCGCGACTCGCGGCGCGAATCGTAAGCCTCGGCCCACCAGCCGTCGAGGACGCTCAAGTTCACCGTGCCGTTGATGGCCGCCTTCATGCCGGACGTGCCGCTCGCTTCGAACGGCGCCACGGGTGTGTTGAGCCAGACGTCGACGCCTGAGGTCAGCAACCGGCCGAGGCCCAGATCGTAGCCTTCGACCATGACGATCCTGCCGATGAACGGCGGCAGGCTCGAGACGCGCGCGATCTCGCGCATCATCCACTGCGCCGGCTCGTCGGCGGGGTGCGCCTTGCCCGCGAACACGAACATCACGGGGCGCTCTTCGTTGCCGACGAGCTGCTCGAGCCAGCCCAAATCCGCCATGAGCAGCGTCGCGCGCTTGTACGTCGCGAAGCGGCGCGCGAAGCCGATCGTGAGCACGTTCGGCTTCTCGGGATCGACGAGCTTCAACAGGCGATGGACGTGCGACTCGCTCAAGCCGTTGCGCTGGTACTGCTGCGTGAGCCGCTCGCGCAGCACGCGCAGCATCTGGCTCTTGACCTTCTGGTTCGTTTCCCAAAAGAGGTCGTCCGGAATGGCCGCGATGCGCGACATCAACGTGCGATCCATCATCCGCTCGCGCCAATCGGCGCCGAGATGGCGATCGAACAGCTTGGCCCAGGTGTGGCGCAGAAACGTCGCCACGTGCACGCCGTTCGTCACGTAACCCATCGGGTTCTCGGCCGGCGGCACGTCGGGCCACGCGCTCTGGCACAAGCGCGCCGACACGCGGCCGTGGATCTTGCTGACTCCGTTGCAGGTGGCCGCGCCGCGTAGCGCGAGCCGCGTCATGCTGAATACTTCGGGGCGCTCCGGGGCGCGCCCCAGATCGAGCAGCTGCTCGCTCGTGATGCCGAGCTCGGCCGCGAAGCTCGCGAACTGCCGCGCGACGCGCTCGTGCGGAAACACGTCGTGGCCCGCGCTGACCGGCGTGTGCGTCGTGAATACCGTGTTGGCGGCCGCGGCTTCGAGCGCGGCCGAGAACGGCAAGCCTGCCGTCGTGTACTCGCGCAAGCGCTCGAGAACGAGGAACGCCGCATGCCCTTCGTTGATGTGCCAAACGGTCGGGCTCAGGTTCAGCGCGCGCAGCGCCCGCACTCCCCCGATGCCGAGAACCGCCTCCTGCTGCTGCCTGAGCTCGTCCGATCCGCCGTAGAGCTTGTCCGTGATGAGCCGATCCTCCGCCACGTTCTCCGGCACGTCGGTGTCGAGCAGCAGCACCAAGGCGCGCCCCACCGGCGCTTTCCAGACGCGCACGGCGACGTTGCGGTCGAGCGCGGGGCACGTGACTCGCACCTCGTTGCCGTCGCGATCGAGCGCGATCGCGAGCGGCGAGCTGCGCGGGTCGATCGGCGGATACTCGGGCACCTGCTGGCCGCTGCGGTCGATGCGCTGATGGAAATAGCCGTGCCGATACAGAAGCCCGACGGCCACGAACGGCAAGTTCAGATCGCTCGCCGTCTTGCAATGGTCGCCCGCGAGCACGCCAAGGCCGCCGGAGTAGATCGGGAAACTCTCGTGCCAGCCGTACTCGGCGCAGAAGTACGCGATCAGGTCGCCCTCGGCGAGGCCGTCGCGCGGGACGGGCTTCTTCCCCAAGTACTCGTCGAACGCCGCCAAGATGGCGCGATACTCGGCGAGGAACGCTTCGTCGCCGGCTGCCCGGTCGAGGATGCTCTGGTCGACGGTGCGCAGGAACAACCGCGGGCTGGCCTCGACCTCGCGCCACAGCTTCGGGTCGAGCTTGCGGAACAGCTGCCCGAGCGCCGGGTTCCAGCTGAACCAGAAATTCATGGCAAGGTCGTCGAGCCGCTTCAGGGGAGGAGGAATCGTCGGCGAAACCTGTAGGGCGAACACACTGCTCGACATCGCAAGTCCTTTTGATCGCGTAGAGAGGCTCGGCGGTCGTCCCGTTTCACCCGGCCCCCGAACCATGGAGACGTTCCATTTTAGGGCAGCCTGCCCGTTTACTCGACCGCCATCGTCGCGACCGTGCAGCCGACGGCAAAGATCGGGATCGGGGCGTAGAACAAGAGCTCGCCCTTTGCTCCCTCCGTGGCGCCGGCCACGGCGAGGAACGTGCGGATCTCGAACCCGCCCTGCCCCGCGTCGCGCAGCGTCTCCTCGTCCGTGTACGAAGTCAGCGCCGCGCGATCGTTCGCGAGGAAGCGCGCGAGGAACTCGCGGTCCCAGGCCTCGTTGATCGTGCCGGAATCCGGCGTGGCCGGCCAATGCGAGATGCCGCCCGTGCCGACGAGCGCGATGCGCTCGGGCTGCGCGTCGCACGCGCGGCGCAGCGCGCGGCCGAACTCGTACGCGCGCTCGAGAGGCGTCAGCGGCGGCCCCTGGCAATTCACGTTGACGGGAATGACGGGCACGTCGTAGCGCGGCGTGAGGAAGTGTAGCGGCACCATTATGCCGTGGTCGAACTTCCACTCTTCGGCGTACGCCACGTCGATGTCGTGGAGCAGCTTCTCGACGATGCGGCGCGACAGCGCCGCGTTGCCGGGCACGCGCCGCCGCTCGATCGCGAGCCAGGCCTCGTCCTCGATCGGGCCTTCGTAGAAATCGGCCATGCCCACGCAGTACGCCGGCATGTTGTTCATGAAAAAATTCGCGAAGTGCTCGGCCGCAACGACGATCAGCGCGTCGGGCTCGGCGGCCTCGAGCCGCTCGCGAAGCTCGCCGAGCTTCGCGTAGAACTCGTCGCGCACGCGCGGCTCGGCGCGCGCGGCGCGCCCCGTGATGCCCGGCGCGTGGCTGCAAACGCCCGCGAAGACGAGGCTCATTGCTGCCGGTCCTTCAGCATGCTGTAGAGACCCGCGCGAACCGGCCCGTGCTTGCGCACGCCCTCGCGCATCGCCTCGATGTAGACGTCCCATGGCTGGCCGAGCAGCGCCGCGTAGTGCATCAGAATCTGGCCGTTGACGCCCATGACGTACAGAAGCCCGATGTCGCCGGTCTCGATCGCCGCGCGCTCCTCGCCCGTGAGCTCGTACTCGTCGAGCAGCCCCGCGCGGTCTGCCTCGAAACGCCGGCGAATCGCCGGGTCGCGGTTCAGCTGATAGAGCAGCTTCTGCACGTAGTAAAGGCTCATCGCGGAGCTATAGCCCGAGCGACGGAACACGATGCGTGCCGTAGGCGACGCAGACGTTCTTCGTCTCCATGTAGAAGTCGAAGCTGTAATCGCCGCCGTCGCGGCCGATGCCGCTCGCTTTCATGCCGCCGAACGGCGTCGGCAGGTGACGGTTGTTCTCGGAGTTGACCCACACCATGCCGGCCTCGAGCCCGCGCGCGAACCGGTGCGCGCGGCCGGCGTCGTTCGTCCAGAGATAGCCCGCCAAGCCGTAGCGCACGTCGTTCGCGAGCGCGAGCGCTTCCTTCTCGTCGGCGAACGGGATCACGGTGAGCACGGGCCCGAAGATCTCTTCTTGCGCCACTCGCATTCGATTATGGGCGCCGGCCAGCACGGTTGGCTGTACGTAGTTGCCGCCGAGCGCCGCGGCGGCGCCGCCGGCCGCGATGGCCACCTGCTCCGCGCGCGCGACGTCGAAGTAGCCGAGCACTTTCTCGACGTGCTTCCTGTGGATCAGCGGGCCGATCTCGGTCTTCGGATCGAGCGGGTGCCCGACGACGATCTTGCGCACGCGCTCGACGAGGCGCTGCGTGAACTCGCGCTCGATCGACTTTTGCACGAGCAGCCGGCTCGACGACGTGCAGCGCTCGCCGTTCAGGCTGTAGATCATGAAGACGACGGCATCGAGCGCGCGGTCCAAGTCCGCATCGTCGAACACGACCACGGGATTCTTGCCGCCGAGCTCGAAGTGCAAACGCTTCAACGTGGGGGCGGCCTGCGCCATGATCGCGCTGCCCGTCGCCGACTCGCCCACGAACGCCACGGCGCGGATCGACGGATGCTCGGTGGCGGCCTTGCCGGCCGTCTCGCCGAACCCGTGCACCGTGTTCAGCACGCCGGGCGGCAGCCCGGCCTCGGCGGCGATCTCGGCGAGCAGCGTGGCCGTGATCGGGCTCCATTCCGCGGGCTTGTGCACGACCGTGCAGCCCGCGGCGAGCGCAGGCGCGATCTTCCACGTCGACAGCATGAACGGCGTGTTCCACGGCGTGATCGCGGCCACGGGGCCTACGGCCACCCGCAGCGTGTAGTTGATGTGCTCGCGCGCCGGCAACGACAGACCGCTCTCGGCTTCGGGCGCCTTGTCCGCGAAGAAGCGGAAATTCTCGGCGCCGCGCTTCGCGGCCGCGGACATGAAGCGGATCGGCTGACCCGTGTCGATCGATTCGACGAGCGCGATCTCTTCGGCGCGCGCCTCGATGGCGTCGGCGATCGCGTGCAGCAGGTCGCGCCGGTCGGAGCCCGCGACATCGCGCCAGGCCGGAAACGCGCGCTCGGCGGCGAGCGCCGCGGCGGCAACGTCGTCGGCTCCGCCGGCCGCCACGAGCGCGAGGACGCGGTCGTCGATCGGCGAGCGCGTCTCGAACGTCTTACCCGAAAGCGACGCGCGCGGGGCACCGTCGATGAAGTGCTGCACGCCGCCGCTCGCGAAGCGCGCGGCGTACTGCTCGGCCTTGGCGAGATTCGCTTCGAGCGACTGGCCGAGCTTGCTCACGATTTGCTCCGCCGCTTCACGTACTCGTGCAGATTGTTCTTCTTGAAATTCAAGACGGGGTGCATCTCTTGAATGTTCAACGAAATCGCGAGCGGGCTCGTCGCGAACAGCGAGTCGAGATGCTCCGTGATCGCGGCCAGCAGCTCCTGCCCGGCGCGCTCCCGAACGTCGAGCGGCCGGCCGTGGCCGATCAGCGCCGTGACGTGCACGAACGCGTTGTCGGGCGACAAGTCCGCGATGCGGTAAGCGTCCGCGCGGTGGGCGCGCACCCTCAAGCCTCCGATCGGGAACACGCCCGTCGCGAGCGCGCAGGCGTGCAACTTGTCGAGCAGCGCGTCGAGCGCGATCCTCTGCTCGATGTTCGCGGAGTACTCGACGATCAGGTGCGGCAAGGTGAAACCCGGAGCGGCTTAACGTACACTCGAAATCGATTCGACACGGTAATTGACGGCTGCAAAGACTGTCAATTTGCGCGCCGGTGCGGGTCGAACGTTTCCACGAGAACACCGAATGCCCCAACAGAAGCATGGCTTGGCCGCGCTGCGCGGCTCGATTCCTCCGCTCATCACGCCGTTCGGGCGCAACGGCGAGGTCGACTACGACCGCTACGCAGCGCTCGTCGAATACCAGGTGACCGAAGGGTCGCACGGCATTCTCGTCAACGGCACGACGGCGGAGCCGTCGACGCTCACGCTCGAGGAGCGCAATCGCCTCGTCACGCTGGCCATAGAGATCGCCGCGGGCCGCGTGCCCGTCGTCGCGGCCACGGGCTCGCAATCGCTCGCCGAGAGCCGCGTGCTGACGGACCACGCTCTGGAAGCTGGAGCCGATGCGCTCCTGATCGTCACGCCGTACTACGTGAAACCGCCGCAGCGCGGCCTCGTCGCGTACTACCTCGAGCTCGCCGCAGGCCACGAGGTGCCGTGGATGATCTATCACATCCCGGGCCGCACGGCGGTCGGCGTGACGCTCGACACGTTGAAGGCCGTGAAAGACCGCGCGCCGCACTTCGTGGGCATCAAGCAGGCCGTCAACGATCTGGGATTCGTCTCCGAGTGCCTGCACGAGCTCGGCCGCGAGTTCAAAGTGTTCGTCGGTCTCGAGGAGCTCAGCTTTCCGATGATGACGATCGGCGCGTGCGGCCTCATGAACGCCGTGGGAAATCTGAAGCCGAAAGTGCTGGCCCGAATGTGCGAAGCCGTGCTCGCCGGCGATCTCGCAACGGGCCGGCGCCTGCACGAGCAGCTGCTCGAGATCAACAAGGCCGTGTTCTACGACACGAACCCGATCCCGATGAAGTACATGATGAAGAAGCTCGGTCTGCTCGCGACCAACGAGCATCGCCTGCCGATGGTGAGCGCGACGCCCGAGCTCGAGAAGAAGCTCGACGGCGTGCTCGAGCGGGCGGGTCTCTAGGGCTCGCGCGCATGCGTCTCTTGAGCTTTGCGGTCGGCGACTACGTGAGCTACGGCGCCGTCGCCGACGACGGCATCGTCGACGTCGGGCGGCTCTTCAGCGACCGATATCCGACGCTCGGCTCGGTGTTGCGCGCCGGCGAGCTGCACCGCGCAGTGTCGCTCGGCGCCACGAGCAAAGCCACGATCGGCCTCGACGAGATTCGCTATTTGCCCACCGTGACCGACCCGGAAAAGATCATCTGCATCGGCATCAATTACGGCAATCGCAACGACGAGTACAAGGACGGCGCCGAAGCGCCGAAGTATCCGAGCGTGTTCATGCGCACGCCGGGCAGCCTCGTCGGCCACCTCGAGCCGATTTGGAATCCGCCCGAATCGGAGCAGCTCGATTACGAAGGCGAGATCGTGCTCGTCATCGGCAGGGGGGGCCGGCGCATTCGCGCCGCCGACGCGTGGGACCACGTGGCGGGCCTCACGCTGATGAACGAGGGCTCGGTGCGCGACTGGCTGCGCCATTCGAAGTTCAACGTGACACCGGGCAAGAACTTCGAGCGCTCGGGCAGCCTGGGCCCTTGGCTCGTCACGGCGGACGAGCTCGCGCCCGGCACCGAGCTGCACCTCATGACGCGCGTCAACGGCGAGGTGCGCCAGGACGATACGACGGCGAGCTTGATCTTCCCGTTCTCGCGGCTCATCGAGTATCTCTCGAGCTTCATGCGTCTTACGCCGGGAGACCTCATCGCGACCGGCACACCGACGGGCGCCGGGGCGCGCTTCGATCCGCCGAGGTACTTGCGCGGCGGGGACGTCGTCGAGGTGCACGTGCCCGAGATCGGCACGCTGCGCAACGTCGTGATGGACGAGGCGCCGACGAGCTGAGCGGAGACGCGCGATGCCCGTCGTGATTGTCGTCGTGCTCGTGCTGCTCGTCCTCACCGTGCTGCCGGGCCTATGGGTGCAGGCCGTGATGCGCCGCTATCGAGAGCCGGCCAATCGCTATCCGCGCACGGGCGGGCAGACCGCGCGTCAGTTGCTCGATGCGCTGGGCTTGCGCAACGTGGTCGCGGAAGTCACGCCGCACGGCGATCACTACGATCCGCTCGCCAAGGCCGTGCGGCTCTCGGCGGACAACTTCAACGGCCGCTCGCTGACGGCCATCACGGTCGCCGCACACGAGGTCGGCCACGCCGTGCAAGACGCGCGCGGGTTCGGGCCGCTCCATTGGCGGACGCGGCTCGTGCACTGGGTGGCGCCGATCGAGAAGGTTGGCGCCGGAATGTTGATGCTCGCGCCGTTCGCGGGCGTGCTCACGCGCTCGCCCTACCTCGGCCTGATCGGGCTCTTGGGCGGCGTGCTCACGCTCGGCATCGGCGTCGTCGTGCACTTCCTGACGCTTCCCACCGAGCTCGATGCGAGCTTCGGGCGGGCGCTGCCGCTGATGAAGCGGTACGGCATCGTCCGCGCCGACGACCTACCGCGCGCGCGCCGGTTGCTCGCGGCCGCGGCGTTCACTTACGTCGCCGCGGCGCTGCAGAGTCTCCTCAACATCGCGCGGTGGTGGGCGATTCTGCGCCGCTGAGCTCGTGCAGCCGGCACGACGACCGTCGTACCGTCGTCTTCGAACGATGCGTCAAGCGAGGCGCTCGGCACCTGCCCGAAGTCGTCGCGCGGGCTGCGCTGCCGGCTGGCCGAACAGCGACCGATACCACCCTTCCCTACTGGGCAGTTTCCGTGCGCAGCGTCTGCAGCCGGCGCGCAATGGCGTTCGGCGATCCCGTGCGGCGGGCCATGAGGTTGTAGACGGACGGCACGATGAACAGCGTGAACAGCGTCGCGAAGCTCAGGCCGCTGAAGACCACGACGCCGAGCGCCGAGCGGCTCGCCGCGCCGGGGCCTTCCGCGAGAATCAGCGGCACGGCGCCCATGATGGCCGCGAAGGCCGTCATGATGACGGGGCGCAAGCGAATGCGCGCGCCTTCGACGATCGCGTCGTTGAACTCGAGACCCTGGTCGCGCATTTGATTGATGAACTCGACGATCAGCACGCCGTTCTTGGCCGCGATTCCGACGAGCATGATCAGGCCGATCTGGCTATAGATGTTCAGCGTCATGCCGGACACGGCGAGACCGAGCAAACCGCCCGCCACGGCGAGCGGCACCGTGACCATGATCACGAGCGGGTGAATGAAGCTTTCGAACTGCGCCGCGAGCACGAGGAACACGACGAACAGCGCGATACCGAACGTGAAGTACAGCGCGCCGGACGCTTCCTTGTACTCGAGCGACTCGCCGCGATAGTCGATCTGCGCCGTCGGCGGCAGCTCCGTGCGAATCAGGTTCTCGAGGTAGTCGAGCGCCTCGCCGAGCGTGTAGCCGGGCGCGAGGTTCGCGCTGATCGTGACGGCGCGCATGCGGTTGTGCCGCTGAAGTTGGCTCGGGCCCGCCATGTCCTCGAGCGACATCAGGTTCGAGAGCGGAATCAGCTCGCCGCTGCGCTCCGCGCGCACGAAGATGTTGCTCAAATCGGCGTACGTGGCGCGCTGCTCGGGCTTCGCCTGCAAGATGACGTCGTATTCTTCGCCGTCGACGACGTAAGTCGTGACCTGGCGCTCGCTCATCAGCGTCTGGAGCGTCGAGCCGATCGAACGCGCCGTGACGCCGAGGCTCGCCGCGCGATCGCTGTCGACGTGCACGAGCACTTGGGGCTGCGTCTCGCGCAGATCCGAATCCAAGCGCAGCAGGCCCGGGTTCTCGGACGCGCGCGCGATGATGATGTCGCGCCAGCGCGCGAGCTCCTCGTAGTTCGGACCGCCAGCACGATCTGCACGGGTGAGCCGCCACCGCCTCCGCCGCCGCGGTTGCCGCCGATGAAGGCGTTGACGCGGATATCGGGGATCTCTTCCCACTGCTCGTTCAGAATGTCGAGCAGGTCCTGCGTGTCGATCCGACGCTCGCCCCACGGCCTCAGCGTCACGTTGACGATGCCGGACTGATTTCCCCAGCCCGGAACGCTGATGACGCCGCGCTGGATCGTGCCGTCGTCGAAATACGGCTGAAGCGCGGCCTCGACGAGCATCGCGGAGTCGCGCAGGCGCTCGTAGCTCGTGCCCTCGGGCGCTTGCAGCTGGCCGTTGAACTGGCCGCGGTCCTCGACGGGGGCGTATTCCTGCGGAATGCTTTGCAGCATGAAGTACGCGCCGACGGCGATCGCGACGCACGCGGCGACCGACGCCCACGGCGCCCGCAGGCTCGCCCGCAGCATGGTTTGATAGCGATTCGAGAGCCGCTCGAAGGCCTTGTCGAGCGCGTGCGTGAGCTTGCTCTCCTTCGCGCTCGCCCGCAGCAGCTTCGAGCACATCATCGGCGACAACGACAACGCGAGCACCATCGAGAAGGTGACGGCCGCCGCGATCGTCACCGCGAGCTCGGCGAACACTCGGCCGATGCTGTCGCGCAAGAACGCGACCGGCGCGAACACGGATACGAGCACGACGGTGGTCGCGACCACGGCGAACGCCACCTGGCGCGTGCCGTTGTAGGCCGCCAGCAGGGGCGCTTCGCCGAGCTCGATGCGCCGGTGCGCGTTCTCGAGCACGACGATGGCGTCGTCGACGACAAGGCCGATGGAGAGCGCGAGCGCGAGCAGCGTGACCAGGTTGATCGAGTAGCCGAACAGCGCCAGCACGGTGAACGTCGCGATCAGGCAGACGGGAATCGTGACGAGCGGAATCAGCGTGGCGCGGATCGAGCCCAAGAACACGAAGATCACGAGCCCGACCAGCGCCGTCGTGATCGCGATCGTGTAATAGATCTCCTCGATCGCGGCGCGGATGTACAGCGAGTCGTCGCCGCTGGTGACGAGCTCCATGCCCTCGGGCAAGTCCGCGTTGACGCGCTCGACCTCGTTCTTGACGGCGTCGAGCACGGAAACCGTGTTCGCTGTCGACTGCTTGATGATGCCGAAGCCCGTCGTGAGCGCCCCGTTCGTGCGGAACGTGCGATTCTGCTCGCGCGACGCCACTTCGACGATCGCGACCTCGCCGAGCCGCACGAGGTGCCCATCGTCGCCCTGCGAGATCACGAGATTGCGGAACTGCTCGGCCGTCTGATAGTTGCGCGCGATGCGCACCTGGAAATCGAGATCGCGCGACTCGATGCGCCCGGCCGGGAGCTCGACGTTCTCGCGCTGCAGCGCCGCCTCGATGTCCGTGACGGTCAGGTTGCGCGCCGTCAACGCCTGCCGGTCGATCCAGATCCGCATCGACGGGCCGCCCGAGCCGAAGATGTTGATCTGCGAGACGCCCGGCAGCGTCGCGAAGCGGTCGAGCAGGTACCGCTCCATGTAGTCCGTGAGCTCCATGAGGCCCATGTCCGTCGACGTGAGCGTGAGCCACATGATCGGCTGCGTGTCGGTGTCGGCCTTTTGCACGCTGACCTGATCGGCGTCCTCGGGCAGCCGGCGGCTCACGCGCGAGACACGGTCGCGAACGTCGTTCGCCGCTTCGTCGAGATCGCGGTCGAGATAGAACTCGATCGTCAGCGACGACTGCCCGTCGCGGCTCGTCGAGCGGACGTTCTTCACGCCCTCGATGCCGGACAGCTCCGCCTCGAGAACCTGCGTGATGCGCGACTCGATGACCTCGGCGGAGGCTCCCGGATATCCGACCTGCACTTGCACCGTCGGCGCGACGGTGTCGGGCTGCTCGCGCACCGTGAGATCGCGGAACGACAAAGCGCCGAGCGCGACGAGCAATAGGCTCAGCACCGTCGCGAAGACGGGGCGCTTGACGGACGTATCGGACAACCACATGGGGCTTACCTCGTCAGCTTCGCGCGCCGGCGTCGATCGGCTGCGCGGACCCCTGCGAGGTTTCGCTCACGGCCGCCTCGGGCGAGGCCTCGTAGCGCAGCTTCGCGCCGTCGCGCAGCTTGATCACGCCCTCGACCACGATGAGGTCGCCTTCGTTGAGCCCGCCGAGCACCTCGACGACGCCGAAGCGCCGGCCGCCGATGTCGATCTCCTGCTGCCGCGCAGTGTCGCCGTCCACGCGATAGACGTACGCGCGGTTCTGCACCTGGAACACGGAGCCCTCGGGGACGACGAGCGCCGTGCGCTCGGCCGTCACGACCTCGACCGTCAACAGCATGCCGGGCCGCAGGGCCCGATCGTCGTTCTGGATGTGCGCGCGCACAGTGATCGCACGCGTGACCGGATCGACGCGCGAGCCGACCGTGCGCACCGTGCCCTCGAACTCGCGCCCGGGAAAGCTGACGCTCTTCGCGACGATCCTCGCGCCCTCGCTCATCGTGCCGATCGCCGTCTCCGGCACCGTGAAGTCGAGCTTGATGACGGAGATGTCGTCGATCGACGTGATCGGCGTGTTCGGCGAAAGCAGCGTGCCGGGGCTCACCTGGCGAAACCCGAGCAAGCCGCTGAACGGCGCCTGGATGAGCCGGTCGCGGAGCCGCGCGACGATGCTGTTCAAGCGCGCCTCCATCGCCGCGGCACGCGACCGGGCGACGTCGAGATCCGACGCCGCTGCGAGGCCGCGTCGGCTCAAGTCCTCGAGGCGGCGCAACTGACTCTCCGCGTCGTCGAGATTCGCGCGTGCTTCGGCGAGCAGCGCTTCCTCTTCTTGATTCGTGAGCTCGATGAGCACGGTGCCCGTCTCGACGTAGTCGCCGTCCTCGAAATTCACTCGTCGCACGGTGTCCGTGACTTTCGCCGTCAGCGTGACGGACTCGTTCGCTTGGGCCGTGCCGAGCGCCTCGACGACGTCGTAGATGCGATCGCGTTTGACTTGCTCGACCGTGACGAGCGGCGGTTGCGCCTGCGGCCGTCCCGCGAATCCGCCGCCTCCCGGACGCCCGGCGGGCGCGCCCGCGGCGGGGCCGTTGCCGGCACGCTCGTTCAGAAAGAACCAAACCGCCCCGCCACCCAGAGCGAACGCGAGCACGATCAGCAAAGCGTTTTTCATGAACGTCTTCCGACTTCCTCAAGAGCGGTGAGCTGGCTTCCGTGCGAGCGCCAGGGGGGAACCAAAGTGCGCGCTCAAGGATGCGCGCCCGAAAAGTATGCCACTGCGTTTTCGGCTCGACGCGCTCGCATTCCTTTGTTTTGTCATATTTTTTCTAAAGGTTTGCGCCGCGCGCGGCTCGCCGTCGGCGAAGCGGGCGGCTCGCGCAGCGCGCGGCGCGACGTTACCATTCGCAGCATGAGCACCGAAGTCGCAGCAAAGGCCGCCGGTTCGCTCGTATCGATCACGGCGCACGTGCCCGAAGACGCGATGAGCGCGGGACTTCTCGGCACCGAGCGCGTCGGGCATGGAGTGCGGATTCGATCGGACGGATTGATAGCGACGATCGGCTACGTCGTGCACGAGGCCGAGCAACTTTGGATCGGCACGCGCGACACGGTCGTGCCGGGCTTCGTCATCGGTTACGACTTCGACAGCGGGCTCGCGCTCGCGAAGCCCTCGCTGCCGCTGCATGGGCCCGCGATCCCGATCGGAAGCGCCGATGCGCTCTCCGTCGGCGACGCCGTCACGGTCATGAGCAGCGGCGGCAAAGAGCAGCACGTCGCCGCGCGCGTCGTCGCGAAGCAGGAATTCGCGGGCCGGTGGGAGTACGTGCTCGATCAAGCCGTCTTCACTACGCCGCCGCACGATAGTTGGTCCGGCGCCGCGCTCATCGACGGCGAGGGCCGGCTCTGCGGCTTGGGCTCGCTCGTCATTCAAGGGTTCGAGACGCGCGCCGGCACGTGCGACGTGAACATGTTCGTGCCGATCGAGCTGCTCGCGCCGATCGTCGACGAAATCTGCCAGCACGGCCGCCGGCTGTCGCCGCCGCGGCCGTGGCTCGGCATGCTCGTGCACGACGACCAGCACGACCTCACCGTCGTCGGCGTCTATCGCAACTGCCCGGCCGACAAGGCCGGCTTACGTCCCGGCGACGTCATCGTCGGCATCGACGACGAGCCCGTCGTCGGGCTCGCGAACATGTTCCGGCGCGTCTGGAGCTTGGGAAGCGCGGGCGTCGACGTGCCGCTCAACGTGCTGCGCAACGCAGAGCGCATGCAGCTCAAAGTGCGCTCCGGCGACCGCGCCGGGTTTCAGCGCAAGGGCACGCTGCAGTAGCTCGGGCGCGCGGAAACGCGAACGGCGGCCGCAGCCGCCGTTCACGGAGATCGAACCGCGATCACTCCGCCGCGCGGCGGCGATACGGCCGATGGCAGCCGCCGCACGACTGGCGAACCGCCTGTACCATGCCCTTCGCGCTCTCGAAGCCGCTCTGCTGCGCGGCCATCGCGAGCGACGCCGCGGCGTTCTGGAAATCGGCCGCCTTCGCTTCGAAGTCGGACATGTTCGTCCAGATTTCGGGCAACGCTGCGCTGCCTTCGATGGCGCTGTTCGGGATGAAGCCATCCGTGACCATGCCCGCGAGGGCCGCGACGTCGGCCGTGTGCTCGCGAAACGCCGCTTCGTCGACGGGAATGTCGCCGTCGGCCATGCCGCCGACCTGCGTCATCTTCCAAGCGATGGCCTTCATGAGCGAGCTGCGGAATTCGAATGCCGCACCTTCGGGCGTATCCGGAATAGTGGGACCCGCTGCACCACCGCCGCACGCAGCGAGCATGGAAACGAGCGAAGCACCGACGAACGTGGCGAAGACTTTTCTCATTTGGATGGACCCTTGACGGCTCGGCAACGAACCCTCGGGGCAGCATAGCCAAATCGCGCGCGCGGCGGCAAGTCGCGCGCCGGAGCGCGGCCGGCAGAAGTCTCGAGGCCCGATGAAGCGCTACGAGCGCGCTTTTGTCGGCTTCAACACTTCGTCGGCTACGAAGAGATCGGTCAGCAGCGCGCGCACGTGAATCGACGCGTTCAAATTGTCGACGAGCTGCGAGCTCACGTCCTCACGGGCCAGCGCGAGACGCAGCACCGCGAGCGTCACCTTCGAATCCGTGTCGACGGCCGCGAAGAACGCGGCGCCTTTCTCGGCGAGATTGGGATCGACCTCGCTCGCGCGCTGCGCGATCACGGCGCTCAAACCGTCGAGCGCCGTGACCATCTTCTCGAGGTACTCGCGCACGCTGCGGCCCGCCGCGGCGCCCTTGTCGGTCTGCCGGCCCTGCGCGGCATAGGCCAGCATGAACTCGTACCCGGTCTCGATCGCCTCGATGCGTTGTTTCAGGTCTTCGCTCGTCGTCATCGGTCTACCCGCCAGCGGCTCGCGTCGTGGTGCTCGTCGAACTCGGCGCGCGTGATCCAGCCGCGAATCATCGCGCGCGTGAACTTGAGCTTCTCGGGCCGCAGCGCGAAGTACACGTGCATCATCACCATCGTGACGAGCAAGAGCGCGGCGAGCCCGTGCAGCACGTACACGATACCCCACGCCGCGTCGGCGAGCAGGTATGGGTTGCGCGGCCACCACGGCGTGTCCACGCGCACGAGCAGGAAGCCGCCCGTAACGAGCGTCGTCAGCACGGCCACCGCGAACGCGTGGTGGATGAGCTTCTGGGCCACGGAGTACTTGCCGGGCCGCCGCGCCGGCAACGCGCGGCGCAGCGTCGCGCTCGCGATCTCGAGCGCGTCGGCGAAGTCGGCGCGGCCGATCCACATCGAGCTCCACGTGCCGCGGACGGCCACGCGCGCCAGGTGAAACAGCACGGCGGCGCCGAGCACGAGCCCGGCCACCCAGTGCGCCGTGACCCACGGGAACTCGATGCCGGCGATCGGGAGGAACGCCGTGCCGAGCAGCGCCAGCACGCTCGAGGCCGCGACCCAATGGAACAGGCGGTCGAGAAGCGCGTGCCGGACGATGCGCTCGGCGGTCGATCGGCCGCCCTCTTTGGCGCGTGCGGGCGTCGTCACGGTCGAGCTATTTGCGTTTCGGCGCGAGAACCAGCCGGTACAACGCGTGGCCGGCGATCAGCACCAGCCCAAGGCCGACGAAGACCCAGAGGAGGTCCCACGACATGCCTTGCAGCGTCTCGCGCCCATAGACGTCGCGGCTGAATCGAAAGATCTCCACGCGAGCTCGCTATCTCGACGCCGCTTGAGCCAGAGCGAGTCAGGCGTCGCGAATCGCGCGCGTGACGAGGTTCTGCAGCAGCGGGATCTTGAAGTGATTGAAGTTGAGCGGCGTGGCGCCGCGCACGGCGCTCTGCCCAGCGAGCGCGGCGGTCTCGGCCGTCTTCGGTTGGCCGCGCACCACCTCTTCGACGACCGTGAGCCGCCGCGGCACGCACTGCACGGCGCCCGCCACGATGCGGATCTGATCGACGGTCTCGGCGCCGCCGGCGCCGCTCACCTTCAGCGCGGCCGCGATGTTGACGAGCGGGAAGTCCCACGTGTTGCGGTCCGCGACCTTCTCGAAATAGAACCGCGCGCCGCTCCATTCGGCCGGCAGCCGGATGGTAGTGAGCACGTCGCCGTCCTCGAGCACCGTCATGCGCTCGATGTCGATGTTCGGGCCGATGAAGAACTCCTCGGCCTTGATCTCGCGCTGACCGCCGGGGCCCACGACGACCATCGTGGCATCGAGCGCCACGAGCGCAGGCGCCGTGTCCGACGGGCTGACGGCGACGCAGCGGTCGGCGCCCCAGAGGCAGTGCTCGCGATTCTGGCCTTCCGGCGTATCGGCGTAGCACGTGTTGCCGCCCGCGCGATAGCAATCGACGCCGTAGCGGTAGTACCAGCAGCGCGCGTCCTGGCAAACGTTGCCGCCGATCGTGCCGGAATTGCGAATCTGCGGGCTCGCGACGCGGCGAGCCGCATCGGCCAGCACTTTGTAGCGACTCTGAATGACGGGGCTGCGCTCGATCTCCGTCAGCGTCGTCATGGCGCCGATCTCGACGCCGTCCTGCGTCTCGCGGATGCCCTTCAGCTCGACAATGCCGCCCAAGTCCACGACGTACTTCGGCCGCTTCACGCGATCCTTGAACCAATCGAAGCTGTCGTTGCCCCCGGCGAGCGCCCAACCCTCCTCGCCGAACCGCGCGAGTAGCTCCACCGCTCCGTCCAGCGTGTCCGGCTGGTAGAGCTCGAAAGCGCTCATCATGTCTCTGGCCATTGCCGAAACTCCTTCCGTTTGCGGTTGCGCTGCTAGGCCTGGCTCACGCGCTCGCCCGTGGCTGCGCGCATCACCGCGTTCAGATAGTGGTCGTACGCTCCACAGCGGCAGAGGTTGCCCGACAACGCGTGCCGCGCCTCGTCGCGCGTCGGCGTCGGGTTCTCGTTGAGCAGCGCGACGGCCGACATGATCTGGCCCGGCGTGCAGAAGCCGCACTGCGGCCCGAGCTCGTCGATCATCGCCTGCTGCACTTTGTGCAGCTCGCCGTTCGGCCCTTCGAGACCTTCGATCGTCGTGATCTCGCGGCCTCGGATCGAGTGCGTCAACGTCGAGCACGAGTAGTTCGCGACGCCGTCGATGAGCACCGTGCAGGCGCCGCACTCGCCGCGGTCGCAACCGAGCTTCGTGCCCGTGAGCCCGAGCTTGTAGCGCAGCGTCATGGCCAACGTCTCGTTGGGCAGGACGTCGACCGGGCGCATCTGCCCGTTCACGTTCAACGTCAGCAAGCGCTCGACGCCGCCGGCCGTGGCGCCCTCGCGCGCGCAGCCGCCCAGCGACAGGAGGTAGCCGCCGCCCGAGACCGCTGCGCCGGAAAAGATCACGCCTTTGATGAACTGGCGCCGCGAGGTCGCCTTCGAGACGAAGGTATCGAACCGCGGCTCCGGGTAGCTCCGGCCGTTGGTATTGTCAGCCATAGGGATATCCCCCCTCCGGTGCGCCGAACGCGCTCAAAATCGAATGGATGCTAGGTGAAAAGGCGGCCCCGCTCAACAGGCCGGCCGCACGCCTTCGTCCGCTCATGCCGTGTTGACCTGCAAGGGTTTGTGCGATTGATCGCGCTTCGCCGCCGCGTTGACGATCATGTCGGGCATGACCGGCGTGCGGTTGAAGTAGTGACCGCCGAGCGCGTCGGAAATCGCGCACAGTAGCGCCGCCGCGGCGCACCCTTGAACGGGCTCGCCGATGCCTTTCGCCCCGACGGGGTTCTGCTCGTCCGCGATGTCGACCCACGCCGTCTGCATCGTCGCCGGCACGTCGAGATACGAGACGGGCTTCGCCTGCAGCAGGCTCACGTTGCCGGGCAAGCCGTTTTGCGGGTCGTAGATGTGACGCTCCGCGACGGCGAGCCCGATGCCCATCACGGCGCCGCTCTTGATCTGATGCGCGAGGCCTTGCGGATGCAGCACGGTGCCGCAATCGGCGACGCCCACGTAGTCGAGGATCTCGATCTTGCCGGTCTCGACGTCGAGGTCGATCTCGATGAACCCGGCCGCGAGCGCAGGCACGGTGCCCGTCCGCGGCAAGTTGTCCTTCGCAACGCCGACGAGCCCGGTGCCGGCCACGCCGGCCGCCGACGCCTTCGTCATCGCATTCAGGTCGTCCGGCACCTCGTGCGCGTCGAACTTGCCGCCGAGCTCGATCGCGCGCTGCGCGGCCTGCGCGTACGTGAGGCCCTTGGTGGGGTCGCTCTTCGCGAAGACGCGCTCGGCCCCGATGTCGTAATCGTTGGGCGCGCCGCCCAGGTCCATCGCTGCGATCTCCTTGAGCTTCGCGACGGCGTCCATCGCGGCGACGTAGTTCGTGCGCGTCATCGTGAACGACGTGTTGCTGCCGAACTGGCCGAGATTCCACGGCAGATGGAGCCGGCTGTCGCCTCGCACGACGACGCAGTTGTCCCAGTTCATCTTCAGCACCTCGGCCGCGACGCGCGACGTGGCCGTGTGCGAGTAGGTGCCGAGATTGCCGACGCCCGTGTGGATGTGCAGCTTGCCGTCCGGCGTGATGCGCACGAGTCCGTCGAAGCCGTTGCCGCCGGCCGAGTGATAGGCCGTGCCGACGCCGATCCCGCGCACCTTGGAGCCGTTCCGCTGGCCGCTGCGGGCCTGCCGCTCGGCCCAGTTGAACTGCTGGGCGCCGCGGTCGAGCGCGTCCTTCAGGTAGGCGCTCGTCACGCCGCCCTGCATCGCACCGATCTTCGCCGAGTTGTCCGGCGCGTTGATGCGGCGAATGGCGACGCGGTCGAGCCCGAGCTCTTTCGCCGCCTTGTCGATCAGCGGCTCGACGGCCGCCGCGATCTGATTCTGGCCCGGGCCGCGCTGCGGGCCGCGCGGCGGCGTGTTCGTCATCACGGGAACGCCGCGGAAGCGCATGGCCGGGGGCTGATAGACGAGCGAGACGGCCTCGGCCGCGGACATCCAGTCGTTGAAGCCTTGGTTCGGGCCGTTCTCCTGCACGATGTAGAGGTCGACGGCCGTGACGCGGCCGTCGGCCGCGAAGCCCATCTTGATGCGGCCTTGGAACCCGGGGCGCGCCGAGCCCATGAAGTACTCCTCGTGCCGCGAGACGCGCATCATCACGGGCCGGCCGATCTTCTTCGACATCAGGGCCGGTATCGCCATCAAGGGATACGCGCCGCCCTTCGAGCCGAAGCCTCCGCCGCAGAACTCGGAGACGTAGACGAGATCCGCGGGCTCCACGCCGCAGAGCTGCGCGATGCCCGGAATCGGGAAGCTCTGGCTCTGCGTCGAGCCGTAGAGGAAGCACTTGCCGTTTTGCCAAAAGCTAAGCGCGCTGCGCGGCTCCATCGAATGGTGCGCGAGGCCGGCCGTCACGAACGTCTCGTCGAGCACGAGCTTCGCGGACGCCAAACCGGCGTCGACGTCGCCGAACGACCACTCGGCGAGCGGCTCGCCCTGCGGCAGCTGCCCGTCGCTCGCGGCCGCGAACGCCTGCGCCGACCATTTGACCGCGCGAATCTGCGGGCCCTGCGCGACGTTGCCTTCGGTGCGCGCGTTCGGGCCGCCGGGGAACAGGCTCTGCAAAGGGTCGACCGTGAACGGCAGCTCTTCGTACGTGACTTTGATTTGCTCGATCGCGTCGCTCGCGAGCTCCTCGGTGTCCGCCGCGACGGCGAGAATCGGGTGGCCGACGAACAAGGGCTCGTCGGTCAGGATCGTTTCCTGGGGCGCGGGCGGATTGCCGACTTCCTCGGCGCGCAGGATGCCGTGCACGCCGGGCATCGCGAGCGCAGCGCTCGCGTCGACGCTCGTCACGCGCGCGTGCGGCATCGGGCTCGTCAGAAGCTTCACGAACACCATGCCGTCGACGCGGATGTCCTCCGCGTATTTGGCTTTGCCCGTCACCTTCGCGTGAACGTCGGGCGGTGTGAAATTCTTGCCGAGCAGCTCAGCCATCGTCAGCTCCCCAATGAAAACGCGGTTCCGGAACCCGCCCCGTCATCATACTCCGGTGGTGGCCGAAGGGCTCCGTTGGCTCGAGCCCGCCTCCACCGGCTCGGCGGCCGCAGGCTGCCCCTTCGGGCGGCGTACGGAGCGAGCGCCGCTCGGCCCCCGGGACGTATGCGAAACTTGGCCGGTGCGCCGGTAACGGCCGCGCCCTTTCTCTGCGGAACCCGCCATGGACATCGGCACGTGGGAGCTTCTGAGCTACGTCGTCACGACGATCGGCCTGCCGCTCGCGATCATCGTCTTCATCTACGAGCAGAAGAAGGAGCGCAACAACGAGGACGAAGAGGTCTACCAGCTCCTGTCGGACAACTACCAGGACTTCCTCAAGATGGCGCTCGACCATCCCGACCTGCGCCTGTTCACGCCCGAGCAAACCACGGAATTGAGCGACGAGCAGCGCGAACGCATGCTGATCATCTTCAGCATGCTGATCTCGCTGTTCGAGCGGGCATACCTGTTGCTCTACGAGGAGAAGATGTCGTCGCGGCAGCAGCGGCGCTGGCTGTCGTGGGAGGACTACATGCTCCAGTGGTGCCGCCGCGAAGACTTCCGCGCGCTGCTTCCCGTGCTGCTCGAGGGCGAGGATCCCGAGTTCAGCGCTTACATCCGCGCGCTCGCCGCGAAGGTATCTCCGACCGGCTCGCTGTTGCTGTCGTCCTGACGCGCCCGTCGTTTCGAAGTATTGCGCCGGCCGTAGCCGGCGCCTCAACTTCCGAGGTGTTGCGCCAGGAAAGCGTCCAGGGCCTTCAGCGTCTCGAGCCGCGTGCGCGCGCCCGACAGCCAATGATCCTCGCCTTCGAGCTCGACGAGCTGCACGTCCTTGCCGGCCGTCTGCAGCGCGCGCTGCATGGCGAGGCTTTGCGCGATCGGCACGACCGTATCGTCGCGGCCGTGGATCAGCAGCACGGGCGCGCGAACCTTGTCGGCGTGCGCCGCCGGCGATGCGGCCTCGAGCCGCTCGTCCGCGGTGCCTTTGTCGTCGACTCCCATGGCCCGGCGCCAGTAGACGATCGTCGGGCTCGAGAAGCCGGCGCGGCCACGCTCGAACGACAGCATCGTCTTGAGATCGGCGACGCCGGCGATCGCCGCTGCGCACCGATAGAGCTCGGGCGTGAACGCGGCCCCGGCCAGCGCGGCATAACCGCCGTAGCTCGCGCCGACGATGCAGACGCGCTCGGGATCGGCCATGCCGGCCTCGATCAGCGCCGCGACGCCGTCCGTGAGGTCGTGCTGCATCACGCCGATGCCCCACTCGCCGTGGCCCGCCTCTTCCCACGCCTTGCCGAGGCCGGCCGAGCCGCGGAAGTTCGGCTGGAGCACCGTGTAGCCGCGCGAAGCGAGGAAGTGCGCAAGCCAATCGAAGCCGCCGACGTCGAGCGAGGCGGGGCCGCCGTGCGGCAGCACGACGAGCGGGGTCGCGCCTTGCGCATCGACGGGGCGCGTGAGAAAGCCCGGGATCTCGACGCCGTCGCGGGCGGGATAGCTGTACGGCACGCGCGACGGGAGCTTGCCGGCGTCGAGCGCCTGATTCGCGCTGCCGATCTGCTTCGCCGTGGCTGCTTTCGCGTCGTAGAGATAGTACGCGGGCGCGCGGTCGGGGCGCTGCGTGGCCAGGACCACGCGCGAGCGGTCCTCCGACCACGACAGCATCCGCGGCGACTCGCCACTGAACGCTTCGTTCAAGTCCGTCTGATGCTTGGCGAGCTCGCGGTCGAACCACACGGGCGGCTCGCCGGCGACTTGCGCGCCGACGACGATGTTCGTGTAGGGATCCCTCATCACGCCGGCGACGTCGAGCTTGTCGTGAACGAATAGCGGCCGCTCGGTTTTCCCGGTTTCGGCCGACAAGATGTAGAGGCCCAGACGGCCGACGTCCTTCGGCCGCACGCCGACGACGAGCTCGCCGTCGGCGTCGAGACCGTACACGTTCATCTCGGGAAGCTCGGTGATTTCCGTTAGGAGCACTTCCCAGCTCCGCTCGCCGCGGCGCAGGATCGTGAACGAATCGCGCTCTGCGTTGTACTCGACGCGGAACCTCGGGCGCCCCTCGCGGTCGACGACCCAGCCTTGCGTAGCCTGCGTGCCTTCATCGAGCTGGCTGCGGCGATCGTTCTTCGCGTCCACGGCGTACAGCACGCGGCCTTCCTGCTCGCGGCGCGGGAACAACGCGAGGCCTTTCGCGCGATCGAAGCCCATGAGCTGCGCGCCTTGCAACGCGATGATGCCGCCGATGCTCCGCCCGGCGTTGCGCTGGATGCGTTGATCCGCAAGCAGCAGCTGTTGAATCTTGAGCTCGCCGGCAAGGTCGATGCCGTACGGCGCGAACGATTCGACCTGACGCCCCTGCGGCCCGAAGTTGACGGTCTGGCTCGCGAGGAGCAGCAGCGTGTCGCCGTTCGCCCAGATGACGTCGCGCGGCTTCATGACCGAAACGTCGACGGCCGCGCCGACGGCCATCGTGTCGAGATCCGAGACGAACACGAAGCTGCCGGCGACCGCCTGCGCGATGAACGCGAGCCGCTTGCCGTCCGGCGAGATCGTCGGCGACTGCATGGCCGGCAGCGCCGCGAACGCCTCGAGCGGCGGCGGCTGGGCAGCGGCGAAAGACGAGACGAAGAGCAGAAACGAGCTGACGACTGCGAACAGGCGCTTCATGGTCCGACCCCCCTCGGCGCAACATCCTACTGCGTCCGCTGCGCGCGCGACATAGCGCGGCGCTTGGACTCGTTCAACCGAGCCGGTCAGCCGGCTCGTAGGTAAGCGAAGCCGCCCTCCTTGATATAGAGGACGCAGCCTTCGGCCGTCGACGGCGAGTGCGCCGCGCCCGGCGGTAGCCTGAGCCACGCGCCGCGCGCGAACTCGCCGTCCTCGTCTCGAAACGATCCCTCGAGCACGAACAGCTCGGCGCCGCTCGGATACTCGATCGGGCGGAGCCGCGCTTCGGGCGGCCAGCGCTCGAGCCGCATGGTGTCGGCGAACCCGGCTTGGGCGTAGAGAGGCCGCACGGCGACGCCGGCGCGGGCGGCCGGCCGCCACTCGAGCGTGTCGGTCCGCAGCGCGACGTGCTCGCGTGTCCGCCCCGGAAACTGCCGCAGCTTCACGAACAGCACGCAGCCGTCACGCGAGAACGGCGAGTGGCGGAATCCTTCGGGGTTCAATAGATACGTGCCGGCCGGCCAGTCGCCGTGCTCGTCGGAAAACACGCCCTCGAGCACGAGGATCTCCTCGCCGTCCGGGTGAGCATGGGTGTGGAACGTGGCGCCGGGCCCGTAGCGCACGACCGACGTCACCTGGCCCGACTCCGGCGGTCCGACGAGGTGCACGCGCTTCCTGAAGACCGTTCGGCTCGGGCTCGGCGTCCACGCCATCGCCGCCGTATCGACGGCTACGCGCCTGCCGAGGTCGCCGTTGATCGCCGCAGAGTCGCCGGAGTCGCCCATGAGCTATTACGGTACGCAAGCGCGAGCCGTGACGAAACGGCCGAAGGTCCGTCCCACGCTCGATCTCCTTGCATCCGGTGGAATATCTGCGATAGTTCGCCGCGGGGCCTCGTCATGGCGGAGGCACACCGTCGCGGGCTTTCGCCGCGTCCTCCGTACCGCCCGTTTCGCGCGGCTCCGCGATTCTCGCGGCTTGGAACGCTCGTGATTGGAGACGTCATCATGATCCGGAATCACGTCACGTGGGCACTGGCGGCGGCGTCTATGCTTTTCACTGCGGCCGTCTCCGCGCAGATCACGTTCGACCCGAGAATCGATCAGCGAGCCGATCGAGAGAGCGACTGCCAGCAAGCCGTAGGCGCCTCGCGCACGAGGGCGAGGTCGAGGCAAGCGTGCGAACCCGAGAACGACGCCGCGACGGTCACGCAAGAGCACACGATTACGATCGCCGTGGAACTGCCCGAGTTGCCGAGCGCTCAGTGCACGGCGACGAGCACGACGGAGTATCAACAGCGAAACACCGTGGCGCGCGTCAATACCACCGTCGCGGTCTCCGACTGCACGGCGGCGTCGGGAGAGCTCACCGTTGCGGCACGCATCCGCGACGCGAGCGGTGAGACGAAGGCCGTCGAGTTCAGCGAGACGTGGCAACGCAGCGACGGCCAGGACGTGAAACTGACGGGCGACTACCCGATCGGAGAAGACGTCGACCTCGTCAACGTCCGCATACGCGGCCTGACATGCACGTGCGCGGATTCTTCCGCGGCGGCGGTGGCCGACGCTCCCCCGCCGAATTGAGCGCGCCGTGACGAGCTTTCGGCCGGACCGGGGACGCACCCGAGCTTCCTCGGCCGCCTAGACGACGACCGCGAGCGGCTCTTCGTCGAGCGCCGCGCGTTGCTCGAGCAGCGCCTGCACGTGCTGCTCCCAATAGCGCGCCTCGCCGAGCCACGGGAACGCGCGCGGGAAGGCGGGGTCGTCCCAGCGGCGCGCGATCCATGCCGTGTAGTGGATCAAGCGCAGCGCGCGCAGCGCTTCGATCAAGCGCAGCTCGCGGTAATCGAAGTCCGCGAACTTGCCGTACCCTTCGAGCAGGTCGCCCAGCTGCGCGGCCATCTCGTCGCGCGAGCCGGCGAGGAACAGCCACAGGTCCTGCACGGCGGGGCCGTTCATGCAGTCGTCGAGATCGACGAAGTGCGGTCCCGAGTCCGTCCAAAGCACGTTGTTGCGATGGCAGTCGCCGTGAATGCGAAGCTCGCGATACCGGCCGACTTCTTCGAAGCATTGCTCGATCGCGTCGACGAGCTGCTCGGTGACGCGCTCATAGCTCGCGACGAGGTGCGTGGGCAGCCAGTCGCCGGCGAGCAGGTGCTCGGCCGCGCGGCGCCCGAGCTCGTCGCGATCGAGCGTGGGCCGCGCCGTGAAGCGGCGCGCTGCGCCGACAGCATGGATTCGCCCGAGAAACCGCCCGAGCCATTCGCGCTCCTCGCTCGTGCCGAGCTCGGGCCAGCGCCCGCCGCGCCGCTCGTAGACGGCGAACCGGTAGCCGTCGAGCTCGTGCAGGGTCTCGCCGTCGCGCACGAGCGGCGGCACGACGGGGATCTCTTGCGCCGCGAGCTCGAGCGCGAACTCGTGCTCCTCGAGGATCGCGTCCGTCGACCAGCGGCCGGGACGGTAGAACTTCGCGACGACGAACCCGCCGTCGACGCCGATTTGATACACGCGGTTCTCGTAGCTCGCGAGCCCGAGGATACTGCCCGTCGACTCGAATCCGCAGCTCTCCACGGCGTCGATGATGACGTCGGGCGTCAGCCGCTCGTACGGAACGGCGTCGCTCACGCGCGCTGCTCGCGCTCGAGTGCTTCGGTCAACACCGCCAGCGTCTCGTCGAGCGAGCGCTCCTTCGGCTGCGTCGCGCGCGTCTCGCTCGCGAACGGCGTGGTTGCGACGAGCGAATAGAGCCATTCGGCGCCTCGATGGAACGCCGGCGTGACGCCGACGCTCTCGTACGTTCCGGCGATCTCGGCCATCTCGGGCGCGAAGCGCTTGGCCGTCGCGCCGAGGAACGGCACGCGCGCACGCATGCGCGCCAACGCTTCGCGTTGGCTGCCTTCGAGCTCCTGCATCAGCGCCGCGCGCACGCCGAGCCGCTCCGCCGCGATCAGCACGGTGGCGAACAGCGCGTCGGTTCCTTTGTTCAACGCCGAGTACGCCATTTTCATCGCCGACGCCGTGCCGACCTCGGCGCCGAGATCGACGAGCGCGAGCTCGGGGCAATCGAGCTCGAGCACGGCGGCCCGTGCCTCGCCGGAAACGTAGAAGCGCGTGCGCTCGGCCTTGGGCGCAGGGCCGCGGCCGACGATGCCGACGTCGACGAACGGCGCGCCCGTCTTGCGAAGCGAGCGCTCGATCGCCCGCACGGTCGCGGGCGAAACGGCGTTGCAATCGGCGAATACGGGTTGCGCACCGACGTTCAGCATGGCGGCGGCCGCGCCGGCCGCGAAAGTCGTCGCGGCGGCCGGAGGCACGATCGAGAGCACGAGGCTCGCTCCGGCGACGGCCGCCTCGAGCGCGCGGACGTCCTCGATGCCGGCCCGGCGAGCCAGCTCGAGCGACACCGCGCTACGGCCGTCCCCGGCCGTTACGACGCGATAGCCGGCCCGCACGAGCGCGCCGCCGACGGCACTGCCCATGTCGCCGGTGCCGATCACCGCCACGGTTGCCTTCTTCGCCGCCATCTCGCTCACCCGTCACGTTCGCGCACCGGCTCCGATGATAACAATCGCCGCCAAGCGAAAGGTGCCGAGTGTAAAATTGCCGAATGACGTCCCCCGCGACACTCCACGGGCGTGCCGCGCTGCGGCTCTGTGCGGCAGCGCTCGCCGCGGCGTGCGCCGCCTTCTCCGCAACGAGTCAAGAGACCAATGCCGTGACACCGATCATTCCGTACCCCACCGAGACGCGCACGCTGCCGAACGGCCTCAAGGTCATCGTCGTGCCGATGCCGAGCGACGGGCTCGTCGCGTATTGGTCGATCGTGCGCACGGGCTCGCGCGACGAGTACGAGGAGGGCCGCACGGGATTCGCCCACTTCTTCGAGCACATGATGTTCCGCGGCACGGAGCGCTATCCGGCCGACGTCTACAACCGCGTCATCACGACGATCGGCGCCGATGCGAACGCGTACACCACCGACGATCACACGGCGTACCACCTTTCGATGGCTGCGGAAGACCTCGAGCAAGTCATGGAGATCGAGAGCGACCGCTTTCAGAATCTCTTCTACGCCGAAGACGCATTCCAAACCGAGGCGGGCGCCGTCTACGGCGAATACCGCAAATCGCGAACGGAGCCCGAGTTCGCGCTCTACGAGGCGCTGCTCGAGAAAGCGTTCGAGCGCCACCCGTACGGCCACACGACGATGGGCTACGAGCGCGACATCGCGATCATGCCGACGTTGTACGACTACTCGCGCGAGTTCTTCAGCCGTTACTACCGGCCCGAGAACACCGTGCTCCTCGTTGCCGGCGACGTGACGCCGTCGGAGACGTTCACGCTCGCCGAGAAGTACTACGGCGGCTGGCAACGCGGCTACGTGCCGCCCGAGATCGCGGAGGAGCCGGAGCAGACGGCCGAGCGGCGCGTCGACGTGGCCTACGACGGCCAGACGCTGCCGATCGTGCTGATCGCGTACAAGCTGCCCGTCTTCGATCCCGGCGATCGCGTGCGCATCGCCGCGGATCTCCTCGCCGACCTCGCGTTCGGCGAGACGAGCGAGGCGTACGCGCGCCTCGTGCTCGACGAGCAAGTCGTCGAGGATCTCGATGCCGGCGCGTCGTACAACCGCGATCCAGGCCTGCTCGAGATCTCGGCGCGCGTCAAGGATCCGGAAAAGATCGATTACGTGGTCGGCGTCATCGACGAGACTACGCGCAAGTTCCGCGCCGAGCCACCCGACCCGAAACGCCTCGCCGACCTGCAGCGGCGTTTGCGCTACGGCTTTCTGATGGGCCTCACGACGCCCGATTCCGTCGCCGCGCGCGTGGCACAGCTCGTCGCCGTCAGCGGCGACCTCGGCGGGCTCGACCGGCTGCACGCGACGTATGCCGCGATCGCGCCGGCCGACGTGCGCACGGCCGCCGAACGTTACCTGGACCCGCGCCGGCGCACGATCGGCGTGCTGCGCTCACGGCCGTGAGCCGCGGCGCGCGTATCGTTGCGCTCGTGCTCTTAGGCTCGAGCGCGAGTTGCACGCCGCCGAGCGCACCGCCCGCCGTCACCGAACCCGAGGATTCCGCCGTGGTACTGCTGAACGTCCCCGCCGACCCCACGATCTCGTTCTCGCTGCAGCTCGCCGTCGGCTCGCAAAACGACCCGCCCGGCAAGGAGGGCCTCGCCTTCCTGACGGGCGAGATGCTCGCCGACGCGGCGACCGAAACGCGCTCGCTCGACGAGATCCTGGCCGCCCTCTACCCGCTCGCCGCGGGCTACGACATCCGCGTCGACGTCGAGCGCAGCACGCTGACGGGACGCGTGCACCGCGACAACGTCGACGCCTACCTCGAGCTCTTCACGGACGCCTTTTTGCGCCCGGCCTTCCTGGAAGAGGATTTCGAGCGCGTGAAAAGCGACGCGATCAACGCGATCGAGAACACGCTGCGCTATGCCTCCGACGAAGAGCTCGGCAAGGCCACGCTGCACGACGCCGTATTCCGCGGCACGCGCTATGCGCACCTCAGCGAAGGCACCGTCGCGGGATTGCGCTCGATCACGCTCGACGACGTGCGTGAGTTCTATCGTCGACACTACACGCGCGCGAACGCTTTGCTCGGATTGGGCGGCGGGTTCGATCAGGCGCTCGTGGATCGCGTTACGGCCGCCGTGCAGCAGCTTCCCGAGGGTACGCGCACGGAACCGCCCGCCATCGAGCTCGCGCCGCTCGAGGGGCGTTCCGCCGTGCTCGTCGACAAGCCGAACGCCGACGCCTCGATCAGCTTCGGCTTCCCGCTCGACGTGCGGCGCGGCGAGCGCGACTTCTACGCGCTGTGGATCGCGAACTCCTGGCTCGGCGAGCACCGCAATCAGTCGAGCCATCTCTTCAACGTGATCCGCGAGCGGCGCGGCCTCAACTACGGCGACTACTCCTACATCGAGGAATTCCCGGAAGGTGGCGAACGCTCGATGCCGCCCGTCAACGTGCCGCGTCGTATGCAGCTGTTCGAGGTTTGGATCCGTACGCTGCCGAACGCGCAAGCCACGTTCGCGCTGCGCGCCGCGCTGCGCGAGCTCGAGCTGCTCGTCGAGAACGGCATGACGGCCGAGCAGTTCGAGCTCACGCGCACGTTCTTGAAGAAGTACTCGCTGCACTTCGCCGAGACCACGGCTGCGAAGCTCGGCTATGCGATCGACGACCGGTTCTACGGAATCGAAGGCGACGGTCATCTCGCGCGATTTCGCCGCATGATGGACGAGCTCACGCTCGAGGACGTGAACGCCGCGATCGAGCGGCATTGGCAAACCGAGAACCTCATGATCGCGGTCGTGACGGGCGAGCCCGAGGCGCTGCGGGAGCAGCTCGCGAGCGGCGGGCCGACGCCGATCTCCTATCCCACGCCGAAGCCCCCCGAGATTCTCGAGGAAGACCGCATCATCGAAGCGTGGCCGTTGAACGTCGCCGCGGAGCGCGTGACGACGATTCCCGTGACGGAGGCCTTCGAGCGCTAGTCGAGCTCGCGCCTCGCCATCTCGTCGACGAGGTCGCTCGTCTGCCCGCGCGGCGTGCGCCGCTGATCGAACTCGTAAAGCGCGTGCACGTACGAGCGATCCCAGTCGGTGAGCCCCGAATACGCCTTCGGGTTCGCGAACAAGTTCAAGATGCTGTCGAACGCCTCGGGGTTCGCGTCGGGGCTCACCTGGGCGAGCGAGACGACGGCGAGATAGTCCGCGATCTGCTGCCACGTGGTGCCGCTCAGCTTCGTGCCGTCGACGATGATGATGACGTAGCGCAGATCGTCGCGAATGCCGCTGTGGATGAACGACGGCCCGTCCACGGCGATCGTCGGATAGCGGCCGCCGGCTTGGGGTACGGCGACGGCGCCTTGGCCCGTGCGCGCGTCCACGGGCATGCTCACGTGCCACCACCGGACGGCGCGTTGCGACGACTTGAAGTCCTCGAGCGCGGCGCGGCTCAGCGTCATGTCCGGCATCGGGCCGCCCGGCCGAAAGAGCCTCGGTTCGTTCTCGACCATCGTCGTGGCCAATTGCGCGCCGTCCGTCGTGAAGATCACGAGCACGTCGGGGGCACAACCGGGCTCCTCGGGCTCGAGGCCCACTTCGAGAGCAAGCGCCGAGATGCGGTCGACGATGTACTGTGCGGCGTCGCTCTGCAGATTGTGCACGCCGACGCACACCTGCCGGTGCCACCGCGCATAGCCCCGCCCTTGCGGCGTCTTCACGACCTCGCCGATGAAGTCGCGAATGTAGATGCGAAGCTCGTCGTCGATCTCGCTCATCCGCTGGCCGCGGACGACGACCTCCTCGATTCCTCCGGGCGGCTCTCCGTCGGCCGGCGGCGCCGGCTCCTGCGCGAGCGCGCGCGCTGCCGAGATGGCCGCCAAGGCGCAGGCGAAACCGAGCCGAAAGTTGCTGTCGGACATACGCAAGGCGCTCCGTCGAGCCGGTGCGTGCTGGCGCGATAGCTTACCCGACTATTTCAGTCTCGGCTTCTTGCCTTTCGCGAGCCGCGTCACAGCCGCGCGTGGACGGTGCGGCCGCGTCCCCTCGCGCTTCGCGGCGTCGATCCGGGCGATATGAGCACGTCGATACGCGGCGCGAGCGTCGCGAACAACCCACGCCGGGCGGTCGGCCTCGGTGGCGCGTTCGATGTGGCGCTACTGCGCGATCCACCAGAGCAATACGCCGATCGCAAGCAGCACCAGCCCGATCGCGACATACGGCACTTTGCGCGGCAAGCGATCGCGAATGAACTCGGCCTCCTTGCGGCGGATCGTCTCGGCCGAGTACACGGGCATTCGGCGCCATTGCGGGTAGCGGCGGGTGAGCTCGAGATCGAGACGACGAAGATCGCCGTGCAGGCGCTGCCAGAACGACGGCGGCGGGCGCAGGGTGAGGATGATGCCGATCAACACGATCAGCAGCACGAGTTGGTCCAGCGACATCGCAAACATCGCGTGCTCCTTCGTTATCGCGCCGCCGCTCGCTTGCTGGCCGCGCGCCTGCGAGCGGCAGCCGGGCGCCGAGCTCGTCCGGCCGGCTCACTCGCCTTGCGCGCATCCCAGTCGCGAGCCGTCTTCTCCGTCGCCGTCATGCGCCACGCGCGCTCGATCACCTCGGCGAGCCCGGCTTCGTCGATCGCCGCCAGATCGACGAGGATCATCGGAGCGTTCTCGTAGTGCGGCGTGAGGTGGAAGACGTGCGGCGCGGCTTGGAGCAGCATCTCGCGGTTCGCAAGATCGCACTTGATCGCGAGCCAGCCTTCGGCTTCCGTGCGCAGGCGCGCCATGAACTTGCCCTTGACCTTCAGCGCGGGCGTTCGGTACGACGTCGACACCTCGCTACCGGGAAACCGCTGCGCAATCTTCGCCGCCGCCGCGAACCGGCGCTGGCTGGAGCTCGCTCGCGCATTCGTCATGCCGTCATCGTAGTCCCGCCGGCGCGCGGCGCAAAGAACTCGCGTTGCCGTACGGCGAGCAGCACGAGCAGCGCCGCGCCGACCGCCGTCCCGACCGGCGGGAACAGCAGTATGTAAAGCACGGCGAACGCGGCCGACGACCAAAAGAACCAGCGGGCGCGATACGGCGACGCGACCAATGTCACGACCGTGACGATCAACCCGTGGCTGCCGACCGCGCCCCAGAAGACGACGGGAACGAGCGCCCGCCCGATACCTTCCGCCATCACGGGGGATCGGATTCGCCGGACGTGAGCCGTTCCATGTATCGCCTCACCGTAAGACGCGCGTCATGTAGACGCTGTGGGGGTCTTCGACGTAATCGGCAAACGGCGGGCACTCGACGAAGCCGTGCTTGCGATACAGCTCGCGCGCCGGCTTGAAGTATTCGGCGGAGCCCGTCTCCAGGCTCAGCCGCGACATGGCTCTCGCGCGAGCAGCCTCGACGATATGCAGCAAGATCGCATCGCCGACGCCGCGTCGCCTGTGCAGCCGCGCCGTATGCATTGATTTGATCTCGCCGTGCTCCGGCGACAGAGCCTTGAGCGCGCCGACGCCGAGCAGCGCTTCGCCGTCCCAAGCGGCCCAGACGGTGAGATCGGCCGCGCGCAGCTCGTCGATATCCAAGGCGTGTGCGCTGCACGGGGGCGACGTGGCTCGCGCCGTCGTCAGGTGCTCGGTCAGCAACGCGCGCACGCGTGCGTCGTCGAGATCCGCCGCGACGATCTTCGTTTCGACGTGTGCTCGGGCGGGCGTTCGGTTACTCATTCGTGGCTTTCGACGCTCCAAACGCCGGCGTAGGGTAAGAGCCGCAACCTTCGCGCGATTTCCAATGACGCCTCATTCGACCACAGAGTGCCGTACAGTGGAACGCGGCCTGTCGAGCGAACCATGGCCGCCCACGCGGCCGTGACCTTGGCGCCGAAGCCGGCGTGCCGGCGCCCGTCACTGCTCGGTATCCGGAAGCTCGGTCAACAGCACGACTTGCTCGGCACCCGCTCGCTTCAACAGCGCAAAGCCTCGCATCACGCGACCGTGAACGGCTCCTTCGTCTCCGCGGACGAAAATCGGAACATCGGCGTCGCGCTGCACCATCGCGCGCGCACGATCGACGACGGCCGATTCGTCGAGCGCCGTGTCCGCGTCGCCACCGAAGCTCAGATAGAACCGCCCTTCTCGGTCGACGCTCAATACGAGCGGATCGTCGAGCGCCGCGTCGAGCGTGGCGGCCTCGACATCGGGAAGGTCGATGACGATGCCCTGCGACAGCAACGGCGCCGTGATCATGAAGATGACGAGCAACACGAGCATCACGTCGACGTACGGAACGACGTTGATTTGGCTGATGAGGCCTCGAGTCTTGCCGCGGCTCATGCTCGCTCCCTCACTTGCCGATGCTCAAATATACTGCGCCGATGGCAGCGGCCAGAAGCGCCCCTTTCCGATACGGCGAGGTCGTCGCGCTGCGCTACGTCACGACCGGCGGCCGCATCGAAATGTGCTGGCCCTGCAGAGTCGTCGCGGATGGACCCGAGCTCGTCGCACTGTTCATCGCTGCGGGAAGCCCCTACAAGGCGGCGCCGAAGAAGACGGCGGTCGAGAAGCGGCGGCAATCGCGGCCTCCGGTGCCGCCCGACGAATACGTGTGGCGAACCGACACGCTGCGGCTCACGGTTCCGGGGCGGTCGCACTCCGTATCGCTGTCTTGGACGCGGGTTGATGGCAGGCGCCGATTGCTGAAGTACTTCGTCAACATGGAGGAGCCGTTGCGGCGCACGCCGGTGGGCTTCGACACGCAAGACCACACGCTCGACATCGAGCTCACGCCGGAGCTCACTTGGCGCTGGCGCGACGAGGACGACCTTGCGAGCCACGTAGCCGAGGGCTTCTACACAGAGGCGTTGGCTGCGTCGGCACGAGCCGAAGGCGAATCGGCGCTCGAGGCCATCCGGCGGCGCGAGCACGTTTGCACGAACGGCTGGACGGAGTGGAGTCCGCCGGCGGAATGGAAAGCGGCTCCGTTCGTCGACGGCTGGGACACGACGCCGCCGACGTCATGGGGTCGGCGGCAATGGGCTTACGGCAGCGACTCTTGGTGACGTCTCGTGTTCGCTTCTTCGAGCTTCAGCCCGCAGCTCACCAACACGTCGCGGGTGCCGTCGCAGACGGACGGCGGCCTGACGATGACCCTTTACTCCTCGCGCGGAGGATCGCCTCCGCCGTCTTCGCGAACCTTCTTGCCTTGCTTGGCTTCCTGGACTGCGGGGACTTGAGTGACTTCGGTCAGCACGGCGCCCAACGCGTGCGCACTACCTTTTCCGGAGCGCGCCCATCTCAACAGCCGATAACAGAACCGGACGATCAGCGCCACGCCGACGGCCAGGAACAGACCAGCGGCTATTCCCTCGAAGCTCGCCATCGGAGCACCTCGTTGCCGACCTGTTTACTGAGCCGCCGGCCCGTCGCCGAGCATCTCGAGAAGCTTCTCTCCGTTCCAAATCAACGGATCGAGCTCGAGCGCGAGCATGGCTTCGCGTAGGGCTCGCGAGCGATCGCCCCCGGTCTCGTACAGCATGACGGCAAGGTGCCAGTGGCCGCGCGCGAAACTCGGCTGCCGGCGAGTCAGCTCTTCGAGGAGGCGGAGTGCCCGAGGCACTTCCCTGGTCTCTTGCCAAAGAAGCGCGTAGCTCACGACGAGCTCGCCGTCCCTCGGCCAACGCAGCATCGCGTCTTGGTAGACGTTGCGCGCCATCTCGGTGCGGCCCGTTTTCCGCAAGTGATCGCCGTAGAGGTTGTGGCACTCGATGAAGTCCGGTTGCTCCTCCACACAGGCCGCGAGCTCGCGCTCGGCGCTCGCCGCATCGTCGGATAGGTGGATCAACCCGTAGGCCGCGCGCGTCCATGGGTTGTCCGGAGCGAGCCGCACCGCGTCGGCCAGTGCGGCGAGCTTCTTTTCTCGAGCTTCTGCAGGATCCATCGCCAAATAGTCGACCGCGTTCGCGTAGACGAGCGCGCGGACACCCGCAGCGTCCCCGTCTCGCGCGTTCGCGGAGAGCCGCGCCTCGGCCGTCTGTAACGCGGCTTGGAATCCCGCGCTCGAGCGGAGCGCGATCAGCGCCTCGTACTCCGGCTCTTGCGCGCCGGCCGAAGCGCCGAGGAGGACACAGGCCAACGAGACGTAGCGTCGCATGGGATGGCTCCGCTCAATTCTCATACACCGTGACCAAGTCCGCTGCGTTGAAGATCGCCACCGGCGAAACCACGACCTCGTCGAGCGGAAGCCGACCGCCGTACCGTTCCTTCACCTTTGCGAGGCCCGTAGACCGATTCCTCGGCGCAACCCACGAGGGGCGAGACGACTGCGACGAGGGCGGCTCGACTCACGTGCCCGTCCTAATCCGGCACGCGCGCCATGGCCGTGTAGGTGCGCCCGACGCCCGTGCTGTACACGAAGCTCCGTCCGTCCGGCGCCGCTGCGAGCGCGCTGACGCCGACGACGTCGTAGACGGCCACGACGCTGCCGTCCGACGTTCGCCGCAGCGCAAGCGCTCCGGGCCCGCTACGCGACACCGGCGCCTCGAACGTCAGCAACAACTCGCGGCGCGGAAAGAACGCGACGAGCTCGAGGCGGGTTTCGGCGGCGTCGCCCGGCGAATCGAGGCCGGGCGGCACGAACGGCGCCGACCACGCGAGCGCGCCGGTGGCAACGTCGCGCAGCTCGACGTTGCCGTCGCGCGCATAGACGGCCGCGCGCTCGTCGAACGCGAACGGGCCGATCGAGCCGCGCGGCAGCTGCGCGCCGGCGACATCGCGCGTGCGCCGCCACTGTGCGGCGCCGTCGAAGCGGCGCACCCCGAACGTCCCGGCGTCGTCGATCGACGTGGTGTTGGCCGCGATCAGCGATGCGTCGTCGGCGAACAGCACGCCGGCGCGCGTGGCCGACGCTTCGAGCTGCGCGGCTCGCGCGCCGGCGAGCAAGTCGACCACGCCGACGAGCCCGGGCGTTACGTCACGCCTGCCCCGTGCCGATTGATAGGCGAGCCATTGCCCGCCAGGCGCGAACGCGAGCGCCGTCACCGGCCCGCACACGCCGCCGCAATGGAGCTTCAGCGGCTCGACGCTCCGCTCGAGCGAATGAACCTCGATGCCGCCGACACGCCCGATCGCGACGAGGCCCGTCGAAGAGAGCGCGAGCGAATACGCGAACTGACCCGTGGAGAACGGCGCCGGGAACGAGCGCACGACGCGGCCGTCGCGAGCTCGGTAAACGCGCGTGCCGCCGTCGTCGCTGACGCCGACGAGCCTTCCGTCCGTCGAGTACGCAGCCAGCGACCATGCGCGAGCGTCGACCCTGCGCCCGTCGACGCGCCAGACGGTTGCAAGGCCCGGCGGGAGCGGCACGTCGCGCGCGCCGGGCTCGGCCGAAGCGCGATCGGCGGCGACGGTCGTCAGTAACGCGCATGCGGCAGCGGCCAGCGCGGCTCGATGCCACCACCGCGCGCTGCTCGCGCCACGCTCGGGATACGGGGCGCTCACACTGCGATCGGAGCTTTGATCGAGCCGTGCGCGTAATAATCGAGCAGCTCGAAGTCCTCGAACCGGTAGTCGAACAGACTTTCGGGCTTGCGCTTGATCACGAGCCTCGGCAACGGCAGCGGCTCGCGTGTCAGCTGCAGATCGGCTTGAACCATGTGGTTCAGATAGAGATGGCAGTCGCCGCCGGTCCAAATCAGCTCGCCGGGCCGGAGGTTCGTCTGCTGCGCCATCATGTGAATCAGCAGCGCGTACGACGCGATGTTGAACGGCACCCCGAGGAACACGTCGGCGCTGCGCTGGTAGAGCTGGCACGAAAGCCGGCCCTGCGCAACGTGAAATTGGAACAGCGCGTGGCAAGGCGCGAGCGCCATTTGCTCGAGCTCGCCGACGTTCCACGCGCTGACGATGATGCGCCGCGAGTTGGGGTCCGTGCGGATCATGTCGAGCGCACGCTGTATCTGATCGACGTGGCCGCCGTCGGCCGTGCGCCACGCGCGCCATTGCGCGCCGTAAACGGGGCCCAAGTCGCCGTTCTCGTCGGCCCACTCGTCCCAGATCGTGACGCCGTTGTCGCGCAAGTACTTGACGTTCGTGCCGCCCTGCAGGAACCACAGCAGCTCGTGAACGATCGAGCGCAGGTGCAGCTTTTTCGTCGTCAACGCGGGGAAGCCCGCGTCGAGGTCGAACCGCATCTGATAGCCGAACAGCGAGAGCGTGCCCGTGCCCGTACGGTCGCCCTTGCGAACGCCGCGCTCTTTGATGGCGCGCAAGAGATCGAGGTATTGCCGCATCCTTACGCCTCGCTCGCGCGCCGGTGCGCGAGCACCCACAAGATTACACCGGCGACGATCATCGGCGCCGAGAGCACCTGCCCCATCGTGAGCCAGCCGAACGCGAGATAGCCGATCTGCGGATCAGGCACGCGGACGAACTCCACGACGAACCGCGACACGCCGTAGACGATCAAGAAAAGCGCCGAGGTAGCCATCGTCGGCCGTGGCTTCTTCGAATAGAGCCACAGCACGAGGAACAGCACGACGCCCTCGAGAAACGCCTCGTAGAGCATGCTCGCGTGACGGGCTTGGCCGTCGACGATGACAGCCCACGGCGCGTCGGGGCTCGTCGGCTTGCCCCACAGCTCGCCGTTGATGAAATTGCCGATGCGCCCGGCGAACAAGCCGAACGCCGTCCACGGAGCGACGAAGTCCATGACGACGAAGAAGGGCTGCTTGATGTGCCGCCCGTAGAGCCACATTGCGACGAGCACGCCGGCGAGCCCGCCGTGGAACGACATGCCGCCTTGCCACACCTTGAACAGCGACAGCGGATCGGCAAGCAGCTCGCTCAGCCCATAGATGAACATGTAACCGACGCGGCCGCCGACGATCGCACCCAAGGCCACGTAGAAGACGATGTCGTCGACGTGCTCGGCGCGAATACGGCTCGCGGGATTCTTGGCTCGCCGGCGCGCGCCCCACCAGCCGCACGTGAAGCCGACGAGGTACATGATCCCGTACCAGCGCACGGCGAGGGGCCCGATCGAGAACGCGACGGGGTCGATGTCGGGATACGTAAACAGCGGAGCACCGGCCGGCCATTCGAAGTGCGGCTAGTGTAGCCGTGCCCGCTTCGCGCCCACCAGTCGCCTTCGACTTCTCCCTATTGGCACCGAAGGTGCATAGTGAACGGCATGCGTAACCGACTTGGCGACGAAACGAGCCCGTACCTGAAGCAGCACGCGGACAATCCCGTGCACTGGCAGGCGTGGAACGAGGAGGCGCTCGACGAGGCGCGGAAGTCCGGCAAGCCGATCCTGCTCTCCGTCGGCTATTCCGCGTGCCATTGGTGCCACGTCATGGCCCACGAGTCGTTCGAGGACGACGAGACGGCGCGCCTCATGAACGAGCTCTACGTCAACATCAAGGTCGATCGCGAGGAGCGCCCGGATCTCGACAAGATCTACCAGACGAGCCATCAGCTCATGACGGGCCAGGGCGGCGGGTGGCCGCTCACGGTGTTCCTGACGCCCGAGCAGATTCCGATCTTCACGGGCACGTACTTCCCGAAAGAGCGCCGCTACGGCATGCCCGCGTTTCGCGAGGTGCTGCAAGCCGTCAATCGATACTACCTCGAGAAGGGAGACGAGATTCGCGAGCGCGGCGCCCATCTCATCGATGCGCTCGAGAGCACGCGCACGGCGAGCGGCGACGATTTCGCGGCGCTGTCTCGAGCGCCGCTCGAGACGGCGCGCGAGCGCCTCGACGACCACTACGACGCGGAACATGGCGGATTCGGCGGCGGACCGAAGTTCCCGCACCCTCAGTTGCTCGAGTTTCTGCTCGCGCACTGGCACGCGCATCGGGCCGGCAACGGCCGCGGCGACGCCCAAGCCCTCGCGATGGTCACGCACACGCTCGACTGCATGGCGCTGCGCGGGCTCTACGATCACTTGGGCGGCGGTTTCTTCCGCTACAGCGTGGACCGGCTCTGGTCGATCCCGCACTTCGAAAAGATGCTCTACGACAACGCGCAATTGCTCGCCGTCTACGCCGACGCGTACACGGCAACGGGCACGGCACGGTATGCCGACGTCGCGCGTGCCACTGCAGACTGGATCATCCGCGACATGCAGGACGGCCGAGGCGGCTACTACTCGACGCTCGACGCGGACTCGGAGCACGAGGAAGGCAAGTTCTACCTCTGGACGCCGGCGGAATTCGACGCGGCGCTCGACCCGCAGGAGGCCGCGCTCGCGAAGCGCGTGTACGGCCTCACGCGCCCCGCGAACTTCGAGGGCACGGCGTGGCATCTCCACGTCGCCGAAACCCCCGAGGCGGCGGCCGCGGCGGTCGGCCTCGACCCGCTTCGCACCGTCGACACGCTCGAAGCGGCTCGGCGCAAGCTGCTCGCGGTGCGCGAGCGGCGCGTGTGGCCGGGGCGGGACGAGAAGGTGCTCGTGTCGTGGAACGGCCTCACGATCGCCGGCATGGCGCGCGCCGCGCGCGCGCTCGGCCGCGCCGATCTCGCGGTGTCCGCGACGCGCGCCGTCGATTTCATCCGCGCCGAGCTTTCGAGCGGCAGGCGCCTCAAAGCCACGTACAAGGACGGCCGCGCGCGTTTCGCGGCGTATCTCGACGACTACGCCTTCCTCGCGCATGGCTTGCTCGAGCTGTTGCAGTGCCGCTGGCGCGACGGCGACCTTACGTTCGCGCGCGAGCTCATCGACACGCTGCTCGAGCACTTCGAGGACCCGAGCGGCGGCTTCTTTTTCACGGCCGACGATCACGAGCAGCTGATACACAAGCCGAAGCCGTTCGCCGACGAGGCCGTGCCGGCCGGCAACGGCATCGCGGCGCTGACGTTGCTGCGGCTCGGGCACCTGCTCGGCGAGCAGCGCTACCTCGATGCGGCCGAGCGCACCGTGCGTGCGGCGTTGCACGCAATCGAGCGCTACCCCGATGGCCACGCCACGCTGCTGCACGCGCTCGAGGAGCTCGTGACACCGCCGAAGCTCGTCGTACTGCGCGGTACGCGCGATCAGCTCGAGCCGTGGCAGCGCAAGCTCGACCAGACGTACGAGCCGCATCGGCTCGCCGTCGCGATTCCGAACGATGCGGTGCTGCCCGGGTTGCTCGCGGCACGCGAGCCGCGCGACCGCGCCGTCGCCTACGTTTGCGAAGGGATGACTTGCCGCGCGCCCATCGAGCTCACGGGCGGCGTCGAGCTGTAGCGGCGCCCGGCAATTGCTCCATGCATTGCTCTACCGCGGGCATCCCCGCCCGCGTCGGCAATTGCTCCGTGCGTTGCTCCACCGCGAGCGTCCCTGCCCGCATCAGTACGCCGTATACGTGCGCCCCGTCACGAGCTCGGTGGGGCCCGACGCCGTAGCGAACTCCACGGGCACCGAAACGAGCGAGCCGCCTCGATTGCGCTGCACGACGAAGTGCAGGTGCGGCCCGGTGCTGAACCCCGTGTTGCCCGAGTCGGCGAGGTACTCGCCGCGGCTCACGCGTTGACCCGGGACGACGCGAATCGTGTTCCAGTTCAGGTGGACGTAGAGCGCCATCGTGCCGTCGTCGTGCAGCACGCGCACGATGTTCGCGCGCGGCCCGTCCAGTTGCGGATCCGTGCCGCTTTCGAAGAAATCGCTGGCCACCTCGACGACGACGCCCTCGCGCGCGGCGAACACGTCGGTGCCGATCGGCATCACGAAATCGATCGCGTGCTGGCTCGCGGGATCCGTGTGCGTTTTCACGTCGGGGAACGCCTGCGATATGCGGATCGAGCTCGAAAGCGCATACGGCAAGCGATACGGCTCGGTGGGCCGGTGCTCGGCGCCCGGCTCGCCCGGGATGTATTGAAACTCCGAATCGAACTCGAGGTTCGCGTTCTCGACGGTCTTACCGACGACGACGAGCTCGGTCTCGCTGCGCGGCGGCAGCACGGCGAGCCCGTGGCGCGGCGTGTCGGCCGAAACGTTGTGAATCGGCGTCAACCGATAGCCGATCTGCACGGGCGCGAAGTACGTGCTCTGCGCGATCAGCGCGACACCGGCGGCCCCGGACCGCTCGTAGAGGCGCACCTCGGGTTTCTCGAAGCGCCGCTCCACCTGCCGCTCTTGAAACTCCTGCCCCGCGTCGGGCTGCCGATCCGTGTAGACCAACACGCCATTCGCGTCGCGATACCGATACAACTTTTGCGCACTGGCCGGCGGAGCCGCCGCCGTGACCACGACGCACAGCAATACGCGAACAGCCGGTCCAAGCGCTGCCTTCATCCCCGAAGCGACTCGCGGTTTGAGATTCCATCACTCTCTCACGCGCCCCCACCCCGCTCCGACGACGCCCTTCACACTCCCCCGCCCGCCCCGAGTCGACGGCGCGCCTCCGCCCGCCGCCCCGCGACGAGCGTCACACTCCTCCCCCCCAAAAAGGAAAGACCGTCGACGAAGTCGACGTAATCGAACGTCCCGTCGGCAGTTGACATGGAGGGCCCTGGCCGGGGCGCTCGCGCGCAGGGACGCGCGCGCGCGAGCTTACAAGGATGTACTTGCAGCGTCCCCGGCCAGGGCCCTCCATGGCAGCTGCCGACGGGACCTCCTTACCGATCGACTTCGTCGACGGTCGCTTGCCCCGACAATCTCGCTCGGACGTGCGCCCAAGACATCCCCACCGCCAAAATCGCACTAAACGCAATCAGCACGAGCCAAGACAAAAGCGTCGTGCTCTCGCGGTTCACGAGATCGAAGTAGAACAACGTCCAGAACACCGTGCCGGCCAATGCGAGGCAGAGGACGAGCCCGAGCGCGCCGAGCGAGTGCGCGGCGGTGCGGACGAAAAACAACCACCCCGCGAGCAGCGCGATGCCGACGAATAGAACGAGCGGAGCGAGGTTTTCCCACTGCGCCTGCGCCCAGGCGACGTAGTTGAAGCGCGTCGGGTTCCACGTGAGGCACACGAGCGCCAGCGCGAACAGGAACCGAACGCCGACGCTACCGAGACCGAACGCCGCTGTGGCCACGGCCGCCTCCTGAACTTCAGTTGAGCGGCTGCCGCCGCCACTCGTAACCGTCGCGCACGAGCTCGTAGCTCGGCCAGTACTGCGGATCGAGCTTCAGCGTGATCACCTCGGGCACGTCGTTGAAGGACAACGTGTTCAGCCGTACGAACTCCTTGTCCGCGAGCCCCGCCGCCACGCGCACGAATGCCGCGAGATCCGGCGTCGGCTGCCCGTCGACGGCGACGATGCGCCGGCCCGCGAACAGCCCGGAACGGCTTGCCGGCGAGCCGAAGTTGAAGTAGCTCACGTACACGCCGCCCGAGGCGACGCCGCGCTGGACGGCGAGCTCGCGGTGCGGTGCCTGAAGCAGTGCGCCGGCCCAGGAGACGACGCGATCGATGCCGAGTCCGTCGAGCTCCACCGTGGCCACGCGGCCAGTCACCTCACGGCCGTCGCGGAACACCGTGACCTCGACCGTCGGCTTCTGCGAGGCGCGCTCCGCGTCGCGGAAGGTATCCACGAGCTGACCGTCGATGCTGAGCAAGATGTCGCCCGAGCGGAAGAATCGCGAGGCCGGCGAATCGGCCACGGTCGTCGCGACCGTCAGCACCTCTCGCTTCGCGGGATTGTGCCGCTCGTAAAGCTCCAGCCAGTCGTCCGTCAGGTTCACCTTGCGCGCCGTCGCGAGCGGCATCTGCGCCCATTCCACCTCCAGCGAGCGCATCGGCTCGCCGGCGCGCATCTTCTCGATCATGTCCACGATCACGTCGGTCTGGATGCCGAGATTCACCTGCGTGAGATCGCGGCCCGACTGGTACGCGAAGCTGGCCCACATGCCGAGCACGCGGCCTTGCAGGTCGACGAGCGTGCCGTCGAAATCCGACGGGCCGTTGACGAGCGTGACGACGTCCAGATTCGTGTCGCGGAAGCGCAGCGTGCGCGACAGCGGGAACGCGGCGGCCGAGACGTTCGCGACTTCGCTCGACTGCGACATCGTTCTGAAGTCGGGGCTCAAGCCCACGACGGCGACGTCGTCGCCGGGGACCAGCGTTCGCTGCAGGAACACGGCGCTCTTGACCGGCGTGGCGCCGATCAGATCGGGGTCGTACGACACGACGGCCAGGTTGTGCAGCGGATGGATGTACTCGACGCGCCCCGGAATCTCGAGCGAGCCGGCGAACGTGAGCCGCACGTCGCCCATCGCGACGGGGACCGTGTTCCGATCGACGACGACCCAGCCGCGCTCGGCGTCGGCGATGAGCCCCGTGCCGTAGTAATAGCGATCCGCGACGCCCGACACCGTGTACGGCATGTCGAAGTTCACGAGCACGAGAGACGGCGTGACGGCCTGCACGTGCCGCTCCCCTTCGCGCGGGAACGTGGTGCCTTCGCTCGGCTCGACGGGCTCGCGCGGCGGGCTCGGCGCGAGCGCCTGGCACGGCCACACGCCGGCGGAATCGTCTCGCCGGCAGCGCTGCGCCGGGAACCAGCGGCGGTCGTTCGTGATGAGCCGCTGACGCTCGGTCGTGGGCTCGTCGAACGTCACGAACCGCACCGGCGCTTGGGCTTGGTCGGGCAGCGCCTCGACCGCGCGCTCGAAGTCGTCGAGACTCTCGAGCGACTCGCTGCCGATGCCCGTGACGATGCTGCCGCGCGGGATCGCGGCTTTGCCGAACACGTAGCCGGGATTCGCAACGTAGACGCCGGACACGGCGCGGTGGAAATGCCGCGCCTGCTGATATGAGAGCGTATGGAATACACCGTCGCCGTACTCGACGTACTCGTCGGGAGTAATGGCGTGCAGATCCTCGACGAGGACGCGGTGCTCGAGACGCTCTCCGCCGCGCTCGACGACGATGGCCACTTCGCGGCCGACGGCGGCGTCGAGCATGGCCGCGAGCGGCACGAACTCGGCGATCGGCTCGCCGTCGACCTCGACGACGATGTCGCCGACGGCGAGCTTGCTCGAGGCCGGCGACTCCGGGATGACCTGCTCGACGACGAGCATGCCCGTCTGCTTCGGATGCGTCTCGCGCACACGCGCTTCGGTGTCGCGCGTCAAACCGAGCCGCCGCAGCTCGGCGAACGGTTTGTAGACGAACTCCGTTTGCAGCGTGCCGCGCGGCACGGGCTCCCCTTGCTGGATCTTCCGCAGCGCGACCTCGACGCGATCGAGCGGCAAGAAGAAGCTCGACGCGGCCTGGGAGTTGGCGCCCGCGTTCAACGCGACGACACGGCCTTCGATGTCGACGACGGGCGACCCCGACGACCCGCCGGAGGTGCCCGACGCCGCTTGCAGATAAAAGGTGTTGAAGTCGTTGTAATTGCCGCGCCCGTAGTTCGGCGCCTGCCGGTCGAGACGCGCGATCGTGCCGGCGAGAATCGAGAGCTGCTCCCCGGCGTCGTTACCGACCACGCGGATGTCGCGGCCGATCTGCGCCGCTTCCGGCACGAGCTTGAGCTCGGTCGGCTCGATGAATTGCAGCTGCGCAGGGTCGTAGCGGAAGAAGCCGAAATCGTGCACGGGATCGCGGTACACGGGCTGAAGCTCGACTTCCTCTTGATTCAAGAACACGGCTTGCGCGCGCACGGGGCCCGGCGTAACGACGTGCCGATTCGTGAGGATGAGCCCGCGCTCGGCGTCGACGACGAAGCCCGTGGCCTGGCTCGATTGATTGCGCTCGGTATCGAACGCGCGCGTGCTGTCGATCCGGATCGAGACGACGCCCGACGAGATGCGCTCGAGCGTGCGATCCCAACTCAGCTCTTGCGCCGCGAGCGGCGATACGAACACGAGCAGGACACCTGCCAGCGTCCCGAGAGACCGAACTCTAATGTGGCTCATAGCGCCGGATTCTATGCTTGGCGCGGAGCGCGTGACCAGCGTAGGCGGTGCCTGCGCCCGGCCGTGAGACCTAAAGCTTTCTGCATCAGCAGGCGTTTGACGGGATGCGCCGCCTCGACGGCGCGCATTCCGAAACCGCGCAGCGGCGCCGCCCATCCGGGCAGCCCGAACAGGCGGCTCAAGCCGTCGAAAGCCGCGAGCATGGCGAGGTTGTCGCCCTTGCGTTGCCGCTCGTACCGGCGCAGCACCTTGAGGTCGCCCACGTCCTCGCCGGCGAGCAAGGCGTCCTCGACGACGGCCGCCGCCGCGGCTGCATCAAGAAGTCCCAAGTTCATGCCTTGGCCCGCGAGCGGGTGGACCGTATGCGCCGCGTCGCCGAGCAGCGCGACGCGCGGCGCGGTGTACTTCTGCGCGTGCAGGGCCTGCAAAGGAAACGCGATACGCTTCGAGCAAGCCGTGAGCTCGCCGATGACGCCCGCGCTCGCGGCGTTGAGCTCCGCGAGGAACTCGCCGTCGCTCGCGGCCAGCAAACGCTCGGCGTCGGCCGTCGGCAGCGACCACACGATCGAGCTCGAGCCGTCGGCGAGCGGCAACAAAGCGAGCGGACCGCCGGGCAAGAAACGCTGCCACGCCGTGTCGAGGTGCGGCGCGGAGCTCGCGACGTGCGTGACGATCGCCGACTGTCCGTAGCGCCGCCCCGCGGCGGGCAAATCGAGCAGCCGCCGCACGGCCGAGTCGCTGCCGTCCGCGGCGAGCAGCACCGACCCGCGAATGTCTCCGCCATTGCCGAGCGCGACGACGACCTCGCGCTCTTGCACGTCGAGCGCCGCGATCTCGGCCGCGCCGACGAGCTGCCCGCGAGGCGCTGCCGCGAGCGCGTCGGCGAGCACGGTGCGCAGTAGCGAATCCTCCACGATGTGACCGAGATCGGGCTCGCCGATGTCGGCGCTGTCGAAATCGATCGCGCTCGCGCCGTAGGCGTCTTCGCCTTCCCAAACGTGCATGCGCCGATACGGTGCGGCGCGCGTTTCGACGATACGGCGCCACACCCCCGTGCTCTCGAGAAGCTGCTGCGATGCGCGCGACAGCGCGTAGACGCGCGCGTCGAGCTCGTCGGCCCGAAAGCGCGGCACGGGCCGCGCATCGAGCACGAGCACGCGCAGCCGCTCGGCACAGCGGCCCGTCGCGAGCAGCACGGCCGTCGCGAGCCCGACGACGCCGGCGCCGGCAACGAGAACGGTAGGCGTGCCGGCCATCGTATTCTCGGTCAGAGCAGGCGCAGGCCGCGCGCCAGGCGCGGCAGCCGCCCGGCCTTGCCCATCGTTCGGCGCGCGAGCAGCGCCTTCGCGCCGGGCACGAGATCGAATGCCATCAGCCCCAAGCCGCGGCCGGTCGCGAAGCCGGGCGCCGACTCGCCGAAGAGATGGATGAGCCCGTGCGTGAACGACGAAACGCGACGCCGATCCGCGGCGCGCCAGGCGGCGTAGCGCTCGAGCAGGGGCGCGGCGCCCACGTCGACGGGCGCCTGCGGGTCACGGTGCTCGCGCACGGCATCGGCGATCACCTCGGCCAGCGTCGCGATGTCGCGCAACGCGACGTTGAACCCCTGCGCGGCAACGGGGTGCAGCCTGAGCGCCGCGTCGCCGACCAGCACGGCGCGCTCGCCGTGAATGGCTTCGCTCGCGACGCGCGTCAGCGTGTACAGATGACGTTCGCCGACGCGCGTGAAGCGGCCGAGGCGGTGACCGAACGCTTTCTGTAGCTCGGCGGCGAACTCGTCGACGGGCAGCGCGGCGATGCGCTCGCCGTCGCCTTCGGGCAGCGTCCAGATCGCAGCGGCGCGGCCGCCCGTGAGCGGCAACAGCGCGATCGGCCCGCGCGGCGTGAAGCGCTCGAACGCGCGCCCGTCGAGCGGCGCCTCGGTGCTCGAATTGAACACGACGGCGCGTTGCCCGTAGTCGTGCTCGGCGGCGTTCACGCCGAGCGCGGCACGCACGGCCGAGCGCACCCCGTCCGCGGCGACGACGAGCTTGGCGCGCACGGTTTCCGCGGCACCGCCGAGCTCGACGGTGACGGAGACTTCGGACGGCTCGCGCACGAGCGCCGTGACGACGGCCGGCGCGAGCACCGTCAATCGCGGCGCGCGCTGTAGCCGTTCCCAGAGCACGCGGCCGAGCGTCGAGTTCTCGACCGTGTACCCGAGCGCCGGCACGTTCTCCTCGGCGGCCGCGATGCGCGCGGCGCCGAACCGGCCGCGCTCCGAGACGTGAATGAAGCGGATCGGCTCGACGTAGCTCTCGAGCTCGGGCCACAGACCGAGGCCGGCGAGGATCTGCTGCGAGCCGTTCGCGAGCGCCGTGACGCGCGCATCGAAGCTCGGCTGCTCGAGCAGGTTGGGCCGCCGCGCCTCGACGAGCACGACGTCGAGCGGCAGCTCGGCGAGCGCGCATGCGAGCGCCGAGCCGACGGCGCCGCCGCCCGCGATGAGCACGTCGCAGGTCTGCGCCGGGCCGCTCACGCCCCTGCTCCGTTCATGTGCCGCTCGATCTCGGCGACCGTCGTAGGCACACCATGCGTCAAGACGTCGGGCCCGTCACGCGTCACGAGCACGTCGTCCTCGATGCGGATCCCGATGCCGCGCCAGCGCTTCGCGACGCTGCGGTCGCTCGCCCCGACGTACACGCCGGGCTCGATCGTCATCACCATGCCGGGCTCGAGCAAGCGCCACTGCTCGGCGACCTTGTAGTCGCCGACGTCGTGGACGTCGAGCCCGAGCCAGTGGCCGGTCTTGTGCATGAAGAACTGCCGATACGCGAGCGATTTCACGAGCTGCGGCACGCGGCCTCGAAGCAGCCCCAAGGCCTTGAGCCCCCGCGTCACGACCTGGACGGCGGCGTCGTGCGGGTCGTTCCAGTGGTTGCCCGCGACGGCTTTCGCCGTGGCGGCGCGATTCGCGTCGAGCACCACCTCGTAAAGCTCGCGCTGCGCGCCGCTGAAGCGGCCGTTGACGGGGAACGTGCGCGTGACGTCCGACGCATACAGATCGAGCTCGCAGCCCGCGTCGATCAAGACGAGGTCGCCGTCGAGGAGCGGCGCGTCGTTGGCGCGGTAGTGGAGAATGCACGCGTTCGGGCCGGCCGCCACGATCGGCGGATACGAGCATTCCGCGCCATGGCGGCGAAACTCGTGCACGAACTCCGCCTCGAGCTCGTACTCCTTCATGCCGGGCCGGCACGCGCGCATCGCGCGCCTGTGCGCCTCGGCGGCGATGCGCGCGGCCTGGCGCATCAGGCCCGTCTCCGACCGGCTCTTGAAAAGCCGCATCTCGTGCAGCAGGTGCCCGAGCGATACGAGCTCGCTCGGTGCGTGACCGCTCTGGCGCTTCGAGTTCAACGTCTGCATGAACGAGAGCAACTTCTGATCGAACTCGTGGCCGCCGAGCGAGTAGTACACGCGGTCGCTCTTCTCGAGCAGGCCCGGGAGGATGTCGTCCAAGTCCGAGATCGGAAAAGCGTCGTCGGCGCCGTACTCCGCGACGGCGCCGTCCGGGCCCGCGCGCGGCCCGTCCCATTGCTCGCGCTCGGGATTACGCTCGCGGCAGAACAGAAGGAACTCGCCTTGCGCGCGGCCCGGCACGAGCACGGCCACGGCTTCGGGCTCGCGGAACCCGGTCAAGTAATAGAAGTCGCTGTCCTGGCGATAGACGTACAGCGTGTCGCGGCTCCGCACGCGCTCCGGCGCGGCGGCGAGAATGGCGATGCCGGCCGGCCCGATGAGCTCCATGAGGTGCCGGCGCCGGCGCGCGAATTCCTTGCCGTTCACGAATGAGTGCCCTCGTCGTCAGTGCACGTCGCGCGGCGGCGCGGCTCGCCCGCCGCCGAGATCTTCGAACACGATCTGCACGCTGACGCGAACGTATTCTTGCAGCTCCGCGAGCGCGAAGTCGGGCTGCCCGCGGCCGGCCGCCTCGTCCTCGCTCAGGCCCGCGCGCGCGAGCTCGGCGAAGTCGTGCATGATCTCGCCGAGCGCGCTGCCTTCGGGCGGCGTGCGCCCCTCGGCCGCCGCCGTGCTGCCGATGCCGTTCAAGAAACCCTGGCACCACGCCGCGAGCGCCTCGACCTGCTCCTCGAGCGGCGCGTCGTCGCTCGGCAGCAGCGGCGCAAATTCGAGCTCGCGCTCGTCGAGCATCTTCGCGCTCGTGACGATCAGCTCGTCGAGCTCGTCGGCGACGGCGGCCGCCGTCGCATCCAAACGCTCGTCGGCGAGGCAATCGGCGAGCCAGCGCCGGGCCGCCGCGGCGCCGCCGACGCACAACGCCCCGCACACGCCGCCGTGCAACTCCGGCAACACGACGACCGCGCCCGCGGCGGTCAGTGCGTCGCGCAGTCGTTCGTAGTCGAGTGGAGCTGCCGAGCTCGATGTCACGTGACGAGTCCGCGCAACCGCGCGCGCTTCACGGCATGCTATCACCGCCGCGAGTCTTGTTGACCCTCATTGAACGCAGTTCTATATTGCGCCGCATGATCCCCGACCAAGCCAATCACCGCGTCGACCTCGAATTGCGGCGTCTCGAAAAGCGCCTCGAAGAGCTCGTCGCGGTGTGCCGTCAGCTGCAGGAGGAGAATCGGTCCCTGCGGCATCGGCAAGAGTCGTTGATGTCGGAACGCGCCACGTTGCTCCAAAAGAACGAGCAGGTGCGCGGCCGCGTCGAGGCGATGATCGGCCGGCTGAAGGGGATGGAGCAAGTATCGTGAGCGGCGCCGGCACGTTCGCGCACGTCACGATCAAGATCTTGGAGAAGGAGTACAACGTTGCGTGCCCGCTCGAGGAAAAGGCCGCGTTGTTGGCGTCGGCCGAGCTCCTCAACGCGAAGATGCGTGAGATCCGCGATAGCGGCAAGGTCGTCGGGCTCGACCGCGTGGCCGTCATGGCCGCGCTGAATCTCGCGAACGAGCTACTCAAAGCACAAGGGCAGGACGAAGAGCTGAAGAACATCGTCGGCCTGCGGATCCGCGCGATGCGCGAGCATCTCGATTCCGCACTCGGCCCCGCGAAGCAGCTCACCTTATAATTCGGCTTGGTGCTCCCTGCGGTGTTCGACACGGACGAAGGTCTCTCGGACCCTAAATCATGCCTTTGGGGTTAAGCCCTGTCGGTGATGGTGTGCAAATCCGGTTCGACCGGAAAGCCTTAAGTCCCGACGGTGTACCCCACCTGTTGCTCCGGTTCGAGAGCAACGGTTCGTGACGGCACAGGCGGGGAGCATCGCTCTCGCAGATTCGAAGCGGCGCCAGCTGCGCCGCGAGCTGCGCGCCCGGCGGCGCGCGTTGCCGGACGCCGTCCGGGCACTCGCGGACCGCGCCATCCGAGCGCACATCAAGAGGCTCCCCGAATATCGGCGCGCACGGCGCGTCGCGCTGTACTTGGCTTTCGACGGCGAGCCGTCGCTCGGCGCGCTCGTCGAGGCGGCGCGGCTCCACGGCAAGCGGGTCTACGTGCCGGTGTTGCGCGGCACGACGATGCGATTCGCCGAGCTCGCCGCGGGCGCCACGCTCCGCCCCAACCTGTTCGGGATCATGGAGCCGAAGCTCGGCGGGCGAATCGATGCCCGGCGGCTCGACCTCGTTCTGACGCCGCTCGTGGCCTTCGACGACCACGGCGTACGAATCGGCGTCGGCCGCGGCTATTACGACCGCTGCTTCAGGTTCTTACGCCACCGCAAGGCCTGGCGCCGGCCCAAGCTCTTGGGTGTGGCGTACGAGCTACAACGGGTTCCCCCGCTCGCGCCGAGCAGCTGGGACATACCGCTCTGGGGCGTCGTGACCGAGACGGGAGCTCGGCGATTCTAACGGAGGAGCAGACGTGGCCTATTGGCTGATGAAGTCCGAGCCCGACGTGTTCGGCATCGACGATCTCGCGAAGAGCCCGGGCAAGACGACGTGCTGGGACGGTGTGCGCAACTACCAGGCGCGCAACTTCATGCGCGACGGCATGCGGCGAGGAGATCTCGCGTTCTTCTATCACTCGAACACCGACGAGCCCGGCATCGCCGGCATCGTGAAGATCGTGAAGGAAGGTTATCCCGATCACACTGCGTTCGACGTCAACGACGCGCACTACGACCCGGACAGCGATCCGAAGAAGCCGCGTTGGTACATGGTGGACGTGAAGCTCGAGCGCAAGTTTCGTCGAACGATCACGCTCGCGACGCTACGCGAGCACGAGACGAGCGCGCTGAAGGGGCTCGCGTTGTTGAAACGCGGCAATCGTTTGTCGGTGCTACCGGTGTCCGACGCGCACTGGAAATTCATTCTCGATCTCGCCAAGTGAGCGCGACGAACCGGAGAAGTCGTTCGTCATTCGATGTGCGAGAGTGTGCAACCAATCACACTCTGCGTTCGCTTACGCGCAATCGAGGCGCGCAAATTTTTATAACGTGCTGGAAATCCTAATCGTTTTATATATACTCAACGCCGTCTATCCCGACAACGGAGTGACTACCCATGGCCTCTATGAAGAAAGTGTCGTCGAAGAAGAAGTCTCGCCGTAAAAAGGCGAAGCGTCGCGCGGCGAAGAAGCCGGCGAAGCGCGCAGCGAAAAAGCGCCGCGCGAAGAAGAGCAAGCGCAAGACGCGCCGCAAAAAACGCTAAGGGAAAAAAGCGTTAGTCCGAGCCAAATCGATGGCTCAGACAAGTGTAGTGCCCGCCACGTTGCGGGCACTCTCTTTTTGGAAGAAGGAGTTTCGATGAATCAAGACGCGAACAAGCGACGAGCGGCGGAAGCGGCGCTGCCGTACATCAAGGATGGAATCGCGCTCGGAGTCGGCACGGGCAGCACGGTCGATATCCTCATCGAGCTCTTGCAGCCGCTCAAGCCGAAGCTTTCGGCCGTCGTCTCGAGCTCGGAGCGCTCGACGCGGCGTCTCGGGGAATTCGGCATTCCGACGGTCGACCTCGCGTCGACGGGCGACCTCGATCTCTACATCGACGGCGCCGACGAGGCCACGAAACACCGGCATCTGGTCAAGGGCGGCGGCGGCGCGCTGACGCGCGAGAAGGTTGTGGCGGCCGCCTCGCGCCGCTTCGTCTGCATCGTCGACGAGACGAAGCTCGTGCCGACGCTCGGCAAGTTCCCCGTGCCCATCGAGGTCATCCCGATGGCCCAGTCCTATGTCTCGCGCCAGATGATCAAGGCCGGCGGACAGCCGATCTGGCGCGAAGGCTTCGTCACGGACAACGGCAACCACATCATCGATGTCCACAACTTGAAAATCGCGAACCCGCTCGAGCTCGAGACGCGATTCAATCAAATCGCCGGCGTCGTCACGGTCGGCATCTTCGCGAATCGCCCTGCCGACGTGCTGCTGATCGGCGGCGCGAGCGGCGTCAAGACGATTCAGTAACCGCCCCGCGCTCGACCGCAAGTCCGTTCGCTGCCTGTTCAGCTCTCTCCTGAACGCCGCAGCTCCGCGTCGGCGAGCCATTGCGCCATCTTCTCGTCCTTCAGCGCGTGATAGGCCCAGCCCTGAGCCGTCGCGTTCCAGCGGTAGTCCTTGATCGTGAGATCGATGCCGCGGTCGATCAGGTACTGCATCCGCTCGTACGGGTCCGGCATGAACACGAGGTAGTGCAGGATGCTCGCGGGCTCGTGCGAGTTCCAATCCGTGTTGACGTTGGCGCCATGAGCGAGCAGAAAATCGGCAATGGCGAAGTGACCGTTGATGACGGCCCACGCGAGCGCGGTATCGAGAACCTGCTGCACGCCAATGTCATTCCAAGGCCGATGTTGGCTCGTCGCGGGCGCGTGCTTCGCGACATCGCCCAAGGCCGGCTTGCAGTCGGCGTCGAACCAGCGCTTCACGCACGGGAAGTCGCCCATTCCCGCCGCATGCGGTAGATCGTCCGGCATCGGCCAGACGCGAGTCAGCAATGGAACCAGGTGCGGTTTCGCCTCGATCAGTGCGTACTCGATGTTGTCCGATGGCGGCGGGCGCCGAACGATTACCGGGTCGAGGTCGAGCAGAGCGGCGACGAGCTCGGCGCGCCCGCATCCCAAGAGCTCGTTTTGAAGATCGATGCACTCGTCGCCTAGAAGCCACGGCTCGCTCCGAAATCTGGCGGCGAATGCGTCCGCGTCGTCGTCCTGGACCGAGCGGCTGATCTGCTCCATGACGAACGTTTTCCATAGCCCCATCGTCTTTGCGTGGGAGCCAATGTTGGGTAGGCGCTCGGCTCGCGTTTCGACGAAGCACCGGATGAAAGCGGGCCGCCCGACGTCCTCGTCGATCCTTCGGCCGAGCTCGGCGTCGAGCGCGATGCAATGCTCGAGCAGCACCGCCGCAACGGCCTCGTGCCCGAAGAGGCAAGCGCGCACGAACGCGGTGCGGACGGCCCCCGCGTCGCTGCCGCCGGTGCGAAGACCGGCGCGTACCGCGTCGACGTCGCCGAGCGCCGCGAAGTACTCGAGCGTGCGCGGCAACAGCTCCTTGCGCTCGAACAGCGCCAGCAACCCTCTCGCGCGCGTCTCGAGGATGGTCGCGCAGACCGAAGGTGCCACGATGGCGCCCGCATCGATGAGCAGCTCGGCGCACTCTGCGCGCGTGAAGTCTTGCTCGCGCTGCGCGTCGGCGACGTCGAACGCATAGGGGCTCGCCGCCATGCGGAGCAGGCCGCCATCCTCGTCGTCTTCCTGCCACGACAGGAGCGCCGGATACTCGGCCAGCAGTCGCTCGAGGCCGTCGACGTCGTTGTCGTGAATCAGACGCCGCGCCTGCTTGACGGCCCACTCGAGCCCGCGGCCCAATCGTTTGCCGACTTCGGCAGCGAGGTCCTGCCAGCCCGCGAAGCCGTACTCGCGCGCGATGACGAGCTGCGCGTTGCGCTGTGTCAGCGGCGGCTCGGCCTGCGGGAAGTGTGCGCGTGCACGCGCGAGCGCGGCTGCGTCACCCGCTGTGACGTCGCGCGCGAGCTTCTTGGCTTGCTTACGTAGAGACTCGAGAGACGGACGAGCGGGAAGCGACTTCGGCGCGGCCATGGCAACCTCCCTTCATGACTCGCCTGTACCCCGCTGACCCCAGGCTGAAAGAAGGTGCACATCGCACGCGTCTCGATCCAAAACAGGTGGGAGTGTTCCCTTGCCGCGGGTAGGAGGCGCCCTGTCAGCGCGCTCCCACCAGTATCGAACCTCCGCCGATCCGGCGTCAAACCGTCCGGCTCGGCCGTCTCTCACTTTGACCCACCGCGCTTTCATGGCGGCGGCCGCCACGCGAAGACGCCAAAGTCAAAGTGAGAGACGGCCGAGCCGGACGTGAGGGAGGTGGCTGGGGGACTAGGATTCGAACCTAGGTTCTCGGAGTCAGAGTCCGATGTCCTACCGCTGGACGATCCCCCATCCGAAGAGGCATCCGTAACGCTAGCACAACGTCGGCGCCACGCGCCGAGCGATCAGCGCTTCGAGTACTGCGGCCGGCGGCGCGCCTTGCGCAGCCCGACCTTCTTGCGCTCGACCTCGCGCGCATCGCGAGTGACGAACCCCGCCTTGCGCAGAACCCTGCGCAGTCCCTCGTCGTAATCCATCAGCGCGCGCGTGATGCCGTGCCGGATGGCGCCGGCCTGGCCCGTCGTGCCGCCGCCGCGCACCGTGACGTGCACGTCGAAGCGATCGACGGCCTCGGCTACGACGAGCGGCTGGCGCACGATCATGCGTGCCGTCTCGCGGCCGAAGAACACGTCGAGCGGCCGGCCGTTGACGACGATGTCGCCGTTGCCGGGCTTCAAGAACACGCGCGCCGCGGACGTCTTACGCCGACCCGTGCCGTAATTGATTTCGATCGCCATGCGCTTAGAGCTCCAACGGTTTCGGCTGTTGCGCCGCGTGCGGGTGCTTGTCGCCGCGCACGACCTTGAGTTTCTTGAACATCTGCCGCCCGAGCGGATTCTTCGGCAGCATGCCCTTCACGGCGAGCTCGATCGCGCGCTCCGGGTGCTTCTCGAGCATTTTCTCGAGCGGCTCGGACTTCATGTTGCCGATCGTGCCGGTGTGGCGGTAGTAGATCTTGTCCTTGAGCTTGCGGCCCGTGACGCGGATCTTCTCGGCATTGATCACGACGATGAAGTCGCCCGTGTCCACGTGCGGCGTGTAGACGGGCTTGTGCTTGCCGCGCAAACGGTGCGCCAGGGCCGTGGCCAAGCGGCCGAGCGTCTTGCCGTCGGCATCGACGAGATACCAGTCGCGCCGAACGGTTTCCGGCTTCGCAGAGAGGGTCTTCATGCTCGATTAGCTCTTCTAGGAGCCGGCGCCCGGCCGGCCAAAGAGGCGGAATCTTACTGGCCGACCCCCATGGGCGCAAGCCGCGAGACAGCCGCGAGGCGGCGGTCACTTATATAATCTGGCCATGGCTTCCGCCCTCACTTGGCCGGACCGCTGCATCGCAGCGCTCGATCAGGCGCTGCGGGCGATCGCGGCCCCGCCGGCCGCGTTGCGCCCCTCCCCGGCCGACGCTTTGCCGGAGCCGGACCTTACGCCCACGGAGCGACGCACGAGCGCGGCGCTGATGCGCGTCAACCACGCCGGCGAGATTGCCGCGCAGGCGCTCTACAACGGCCAGTCGTTGCTCGCGCGTTCTGCCGCGACGCGCGATCTGCTCGTGGACGCCGCGCGCGAGGAACGCGACCATCTCGCGTGGTGTGCGGCTCGAATCGCGGAGCTCGGCGGCCGCACGAGCCTCCTCACACCGCTTTGGTACGCCGGAAGCTTCGGAATCGGTGTGCTCGCCGCCGCACGCGCCGACGCCGAGAGCTTGGGCTTCGTGCGCGAGACCGAGCGTCAAGTCGAAGCGCACTTGCGCGATCACTTGCAGCGGCTCCCCGAGCGCGACACGAAAAGCGCGGCGATCCTCGAGCGAATGACCGAGGACGAGCTGCACCACGGCACGACCGCGGCGCTCGCCGGCGGCGCCGAGCTGCCCGCTGCGGTTCGCGGTTGCATGCGGTTCGGGGGAGCGATTTTGCGGCGAATCGCACTACTCGTGTGAACGCTGTCACAGCTTTAGTGCTATGTTCCTTGCGCCTGGTTGGGGAATTGATTAAATACGGCGTTAAGTCAAACCGGAGTCCCGTATGGCAGAAGAAGCGCTGAGGCCCCTGAGCGACGTCCCGGCGATCAATCGCTTCCTGAGCTACTGCAGGGTGCGGACGATCCCCGGCAAGACCGTCATGATTCACGCCGGGGATCTGCCCGACGTTCTCTACTACATCGTCGACGGCTCCGTCGAAGTGATGATCGAGGACGAGGACGGCAACGAGATGGTCCTCGCCTACCTGAACAAGGGCCAGTTCTTCGGCGAGATGGGCCTGTTCTACGAGCAGCCGCAGCGCAGCGCTTGGGTGCGCACCCGCTCCGAGAGCGAAATCGCCGAGATGACGTATCCGCGCTTCCGCCAAATCGCATCGGAAAGCCCGGGCCTCATCTTCGAGCTCGCGACGCAGCTCGCCACACGCCTCGACCGCACGAACCGCAAGCTCGGCGATCTCGCGTTCGTCGACGTCACGGGCCGCGTGGCGCACGCGATCATGGATCTCTGCCGCGAGCCCGACGCCATGACGCACCCGGACGGCATGCAGATCAAGGTCTCGCGCCAAGAGCTATCGCGCCTCGTCGGCTGCTCGCGCGAGATGGCCGGCCGCGTGCTGAAAGTGCTCGAGGACCAGGGCCTCGTGCGCGCCAGCGGCAAGACGATCGTCGTGTTCAACGCGCGGCGCGAGCTGCCGCGCGCGCGGGCCAGCGAAGCGCTGCGCCGCGCCTAAGCTTCCCTTCCGTGAATTCGGGCAGCGCGGCTATTTGAAGCCGCGCTGCGCTTTTATTCGCTCGTAGGCCGTGCGCACCTCGTGCGTCTTCTGCTCGGCGACGCCGATCATCGACTTCGGCAGGCCGCGCGCCACGAGCTTGTCGGGGTGGTGTTGATTCATGAGCCGCCGGTACGCCGTCTTCACCTCGTCGTTGCTCGCTTGCGGCGTCACGCCGAGCACGCGATACGCGGCATCGAGGCTCTGAACCTGCGCCGCGGCGCCGCCGCCCTCGAAGCCGCGGACGATCGCCTCGATCTGCGCGAGCTCGGCGCGGCTCACGCCGAGCGCGTTCGCGACGCGCCACAACGCCTGCCGCTTCTCCGCGCCGACGTCGCCCGCGCCGATGGCCGCTTGGAGCTGAATCTGCACGAACGCGCGCGCCAAGTCGCCGCGCCCGCCGATCTGCTGCGCCAGCGCACCCAGACGGCCTTCGAGCGGATAGTCGGCGAGCTTGCCGCGCGTAAAGTGCTCGATCGCGGCTTGCACCTGAGTCTCCGTCAGCCGCATGCCTCGCATGATGCGCCGCGCGACGCGGACCTCGTCTTCGGAAACGCGGCCGTCGACCTTCGCGACTTGGCCCATCACCTCGAACGTCGTCTCGAAGAACAGCCGGCTGATCTCGCGCGCGGAGCCGCCGCTCTTCGCCTGATCCCACTGGTGGCCGACGAGCACGCCGAGCAACGAGCCGACGGGCCCGGCGACGAAAGCGCCGAGAAGCCCACCGATCCCCTTGCCGATCCACTGCATGGAATTTCCGTGCGCGTGATGCGCGTCGCCGGCGCGAGGTTGCCGAGACGCGCCGCGAGGGCTCATTATCGTGCCTTTGATTTGCCGTGCAATGAGATAAGTCTTGGCCGAAGCGATATTCGAATCCAATCTCGCGAGCCTCGAGCTCGTCGCGCGCGGCAAAGTTCGCGACATTTACCGTGTCGACGACGAGCGCCTGTTGATCGTGGCGAGCGATCGTCTCTCGGCGTTCGACGTCGTGCTGCCCGACCCGATCCCCGGCAAGGGGATCGTGCTGACGTCGATCTCGAACTTCTGGTTCAAGAAGCTCGAGAACGTCATACCGAATCACTTGACGGGCGTGGATCCCGACGACGTACTGTCCGACGAGCGCGACCGCGCGACGGTGAAGAATCGGGCCGTCGTCGTCCGGAAATTGAAGCCGCTGCCCGTCGAGGCCGTCGTCCGCGGCTACCTGATCGGCTCGGGGTGGAAGGATTACTGCAAGACGGGGCGCGTCTCGGGCGTGCAGTTGCCGCGCGGCCTCGAGCTCGCCGAGCAATTGCGCGAGCCGATCTTCACGCCGAGCACGAAAGCCGAAGCCGGGCGCCACGACGAGAACATATCGATGGACGACGTCGAGAATCTCGTCGGCGCCGAAATTGCGCGCCGAGTGCGCGACGCTTCGCTCGAGCTCTACACGCGCGCCACGGAGTATGCGCGCGAGCGCGGCATCATCATCGCCGACACGAAATTCGAGTTCGGCTTGGACGCAGCGGGCGAGCTGCGCGTGATGGACGAGGTGTTGACGCCGGACTCGTCGCGGTTCTGGCCTGCGGACAGCTACGAGCCGGGCTCGTCGCCGGCGAGCTTCGACAAGCAATACGTTCGCGACTATCTCGAAACGCTCGACTGGAACAAGCAGGCACCGGGCCCAAAGCTGCCGCGCGTCGTGATCGAGCGCACACGCGAAAAGTATTTCGAGGCGCTCGAGCGCCTAACCGGCGAACGCGTGACATGAGCGCGCGCGGCGCGGATCCCGTTCGCGTCTAGCATGGAGATCATCACTCGGCCGATCGAGCGTCGACTCTGGCCGCGCGGCACGCACAGCGTCGCCTCGCCGTCGCCCTGGCTCGTCGTCGCGCGCCATGCGTACGCGCTGCTGCGCGACTACGCGCGCGGCGACCTCAACCTGCGCGCGATGAGCCTCGTCTACTCGACGATGCTCGCGGTCGCACCTCTGCTCGCGTTCACCTTCTCGGTGCTGAAGGGTCTCGGTTTCCACCGCGAGCTCGAGCCGATGCTGCAAAGATTCCTGGCGCCCATCGGACCGCGCGCCCCGGAGCTCTCGGCGCGCGTCGTCGAGTTCGTCGACAACGTCAGCGGCACGGCGCTCGCGAGCTTCGGCGCCGTGCTCCTCGTCGTCACGGCGCTCCAGATGGCGCAGAAGGTCGAGAGCAGCATGAACTTCGTCTGGCGCGTCGACCGGCCAAGAAGCTTCGCGCGACGGTTCAGCGAATACTTGACCTTCATGCTGTTCGGCCCGCTCTTCATGAGCCTTGCGATGGGCTTCACGGCGACGCTGTCGAGCACGACGGCCATGAGCAGGTTGCGCGAGATCGGGTTCATCGGCGGCATGCTCGAGGCGCTGATCTGGCTGTTCCCCTACGTCTTGATCATCGGCAGCTTCACGTTCATCTACGTCGTGCTGCCGAACACGCGCGTGTACTTCAAGCCCGCGCTCGTCGGCGGCGTGTTCGCGGGCATTCTGTGGGCCGGCGGCGGCAGCTTGTTCGCGAGCTTCGTCGTCAGCTTGAGCCGTTACGAGGCCATCTACGCCGGCTTCGCGATCGTCATCGTCGCGATGCTATGGCTGTATCTCTCGTGGCTGATCCTGCTGCTCGGCGCGCAGCTCGCGTTCTACGTGCAGAACCCCGAGTACTTGCCGCTCGGCCAGCGCGCGCCGAGCGCCGCGAACGCGACGCGCGAGCGGCTCGCGCTCTACGCGATGCTCCTCGTCGGCAGGGACTTCGAAAAGCCGGGGCACGGTTGGCGCGTCGAGAGCCTCGCGGCCCGCATGCGCGTGCCGCGGCACATGCTCGAGCCCGTCGTCGAGGCCCTGATGGCCGTGGGGCTCATCACGCGCACGAACGAGAATCGGTTGATGCCGGCCCGCGACCTTCGGCGCATTCGTCTCACCGACATCCTCGCGGCCGTTCGTAGCGGCGAGCGCGACTTGCTGCGCCCAGGGGACGACGAATGGGATCCGACCGTCGCGAGCGTCGCCGGCGAGGTCGAGTCGGCGATCCACGCGACGCTCGGCGAGCGCACGCTTGCCGATCTCGTCGACGCCGAGATCGAGGCGGCCGACGCCGGCCGCTGAGTCTCGGCCCCGCGAGGAACGTCAGCCGCCCCCCGCGAGCGTGAGCCCGTCGACGCGCACGGCGCCGCAGCGCACCGTGCCGCGCGTATCGATGTCGGAGCCGACGGCCTGGATCTCGCGGAACAAGTCCTTGAGATTGCCGGCGATCGTCACCTCGTGAACCGGATGAACGATCTCGCCGCGCTCCACCCAGAAGCCCGCGGCGCCGCGCGAATAATCGCCCGTCACCGTGTTCACGCCCTGGCCGAGCAGCTCGCCGACGACGAACGCTTCGTCGCAATCCTTGATGAGATCGGCGAGCGTGCCGGCCGTCGGCTCGACGAGCAGGTTGTGGACGCCGCCGGCGTTGCCCGTCGTCGCAAGCCCGAGCCGCCGCGCCGAGTAGCTCGACAGCACGTAGCCCGTCAGCACTCCGCCGTCGACGAGGCGGCGCTTGCGCGTCGCGACGCCCTCGGCGTCGAACGGCGCGCTCGCGAGCGCGCGCGGAATCCACGGGTCCTCCTCGATATCGATGAACGACGGCAGGATCTGCCGGCCCACCGCGTCCAGCAGAAACGAGGCGCGGCGGTATTGAGCCGTGCCGCGCACGGCCGCCACGAGATGGCCGAACAACCCCTTCGCGAGCTCGGCCGGATAGAGCACGGGCACCTTGCGCGTCGAAAGCGTGCGCGCGCCCAAGCGCTGGACCGCGCGGCGTGCGGCCTCCTCTCCGACCTGCTCGGGCGTGTCGAGATCGCCGGGATGCCGGCTCACGGTGTACCAGTAATCGCGCTCGAGCGAATCGCCGTCCTTCGCGAGCACGCTGCAGCTCATCGAGTGCGTGCTCGTCGGATACGCGCCGACGAAGCCGTGGGAGTTCGCGTAGACGCGCTGGCCGACGCCGCTCGACACGGACGCGCCCTCGGAGTTAGCGATCCGCGCGTCGAGCCCGCGCGCCGCGTTCTCCCCGCGCAGCGCGAGCTCCGTGGCTCGATCGACGTCGATCTCCCACGGGCAGTAGAGCTCGAGGTCTTTTTGCTCCTTGGCCATGAGCTCCGCGTCGGCCAGGCCCGCGTACTCGTCGGCCGTCGTGAAGCTGCCGATGCTCATCGCCTTGCGCACCGTCTCCTCGACGCTCGCGGGCGAGAAATCCGTCGTGCTCGCGCTGCCCTTGCGCCGGTCGCGATAGACGGTGATCGCGAGCCCGCGATCGCGCTGCCGCTCCACGGATTCGAGCTCGCCCATGCGCACCGTGACGGACAACCCTTCCTCGTAGCTCACGCCTACCTCGGCCTGATCGGCGCCTTGGCGGCGAGCGAGCGCGACGGCGTCGACGGCGACGGCTTTCAAAGCTTCGGCGACAGCGTGCTGGTCCATGCCGCGAACGACCTCGAGCGAGTTAGAACCGAATTCTAACTGCTGTACAATGCGCCGATGAAACCGTTGGCCGGCGTCATCATGGGGTCCCGCTCGGACTGGTCCACGATGATGCACGCCACCGAGACGCTGAAAGCGCTCGGCGTTCCGTTCGAAGTTCGCGTCGTCTCGGCACATCGCACGCCGGATCTCCTGTTCGAATACGCAGGCAGCGCCATCGAGCGAGGGCTCGAGGTGCTGATCGCCGGCGCGGGCGGCGCCGCTCACCTGCCCGGCATGACGGCCGCGAAAACGCGCTTGCCCGTCATCGGCGTTCCCGTGCGGACGCGCGCGCTGCAAGGCATCGATTCCCTGTTGTCGATCGTGCAAATGCCGCGCGGCGTGCCGGTCGCCACGGTCGCCATCGGCAAGTCCGGAGCCGTCAACGCCGCGCTGCTCGCGGCGGCCATCCTCGCCAACAAACATTCCGAGATCGCCACGGCACTCGACGCCTATCGCGCCAAGCAAACGGCCGACGTGCTCGAGCAACCCGATCCGCGCGACGCTCGTTGACCGTGCCCACGGAGCCGTCCGTGACGCGACCCCGTGTTGGCATCGTCGGCGCCGGCCAGCTCGGCCGCATGCTCGCGCTGGCCGGTTATCCGCTCGGCATCGAATGCACGCTGCTCGACACGAGCCCCGACGCGCCCGGCGCGCAGGTTGCCAAGTCGATCGTAGGCGGGCTCGACGACGCAAGAGCGCTCGCCGCGCTCGCGGGGAAATCCGACGTCGTGACGCTCGAGATCGAGAACGTGGCCGTCGCCGCTCTCGAGGCTCTGGCCGGCCGCGTTGCCGTGTTCCCGCCTCCGGCGGCAGTGGCGGCAGCGCAGGATCGGCTCGCCGAGAAGACGCTGTTCCGCTCGCTCGGCATCGCGACGGCGGAGTTCGTCACGATCGACAAGGCGACCGACGCGGCATCCGCCGCGGGACTCGGCTGGCCCGTGATCTTGAAGACGCGCCGCCTCGGCTACGACGGCCGCGGGCAACGCGTCGTCGACTCGAAAGCCGCGCTCGCCGCCGCATGGCGCGAGCTCGGCCAGGTGCCGTCGATCGCCGAAGCGTTCGTCGAGTTCGAGCGCGAGGTGTCGTTGATCGGCGTGCGCGGCGCGCGCGGCGAGCAAGCCTTCTATCCGCTCGCGGAGAACGTGCATCGCAACGGCATTCTCGCGAGCACGATCGCGCCGTACGAGGACTCGGCGCTCCAGCGCGAGGCCGAGCGCTGCCTCGCCGCTCTGATGGAGAAGCTCGACTACCGCGGCGTGCTGACCGTGGAGTTCTTTCACACGAAGAACGGCCTCGTGGCGAACGAGATGGCCCCGCGAGTGCACAACTCGGGGCACTGGACCATCGAAGGCGCGGAGACGAGCCAGTTCGAAAACCACCTGCGCGCCGTGCTCGGCTGGCGGCTCGGCGACGCGCGCGCCCGAGGCCATTCCGCGATGCTGAACTTGATCGGCCGGCTGCCGCCCCGCGACGCGGTGCTGGCCGTGCCCGGGGCTCATCTGCACGACTACGGCAAGAGCCCGCGCCCCGCCCGCAAGGTGGGCCACTGCACGCTCGTCGACAGCGAGCGGGCGCGTCTACTCGAACGGCTCGAGCCGCTGCGGGTGGTCGTCGCGCAGTCGAATCAGTGATCCCATCCCTCGAAACGTCGAGACCTTTGGGGTAGGCTCCGTCAGCCCTATGGAGGCCTAACCGCGCAATGTACTGCGAGCTATTTCAACTCACGGAGCCGCCGTTCCGGCTGACGCCGGACCCGCAGTTTCTGTACGCGAGCAAGCAGCACGCGCGCGCCAAAGCCTACATGGAGTCGACGATCTGGCTCGCGGACGGATTCGTCGTCATCACGGGCGACATCGGGTCGGGCAAGACCACGCTGATCGAAAGCTTCCTCGTCGAGCTGCCCGACGACATCGTGCTCGCGCACATCAGCCAGACGCAGCTCTCGCCCGTCGAATTCCTGCAGGCTCTGCTCGTCGAGTTCGGCTTCAAGCCGTTCCGCAAGCGCAAGGTCGAGCTGCTGTCGATGATCAAGGACTTCATGGTCGAGCAATACGCGGCCGGCAAGAAGATACTGCTCGTCATCGACGAGGCGCAGAACCTGTCGCGCAAAGTGCTCGAAGAAGTGCGCCTGCTGTCGGGCCTCGAGCTCAGAAAAGAAAAGCTGCTGCGGATCATCCTGGCGGGGCAGCCGGAGCTGTCGCACAAGCTCGACTCTCCGCGGCTCCAGCAGCTCACGCAGCGCGTTCGCTTGCGTTTTCACTTGGGCGCGCTGTCGAAACGCGAGACTCACGATTACATCACGCACCGGCTCGAGGTCGCCGGCGCCCGGGGCCGCACGATCTTCGAGCCCGCTGCCTGCGACGTCGTGTTCCGCTACGCGGGCGGAGTGCCGCGTCTCGTGAACGTCTTGTGCGACACGGCGCTGCTCTGCGCGTTCGCGGAAGAGCGCACCGTCGTCGACGAGGGGCTCGTCAAAGCCGCCGTCGAGGAGCTGCAGTGGGTCGAATACTCGGAGCGGCCCGAGCGCCTGCGCGAGCAGCCCGGCCGCGGCCTCGACAATACGGGCCGGTTCCGCGCCGCGTCGGACCAGCCGCTCGCGCGCCTCGAAGTGCTGTACCGCGACCAGCTCGTCGGCGAATACCGCCTCGGCTCCGGCAAGACGATCATCGGCCGCACGGCCGACAACGACGTGCAGATCCAGAGCCGCTTCATCTCGCGGCACCACGCGCAAATCGTTTCCGATGCGGAGCGCTCCGTCGTCGAGGACTTGAACAGCACGAACGGCGTGTTCATTCGCTCGCAGCGCGTGAAGCAGCATACGCTCGCCGACGGCGACATCATCCAGCTCGGCGAGCACAAGCTGCTCTATCGCGACATGCGCGCCGCGGAGCCGCCCAGGCTCGTGGCCGAAGATTACGAAGATGACGAAGACGAGGATCTCGACGACCTCGACGAGCACGACGACGACGAGGACGAGGACGAGGACGAGGACGACGGTTTCGAAAACGACGCCGACGAGCTAGCGGAAGGGCCTCGCGTCGACGAGCGCCACCGCTAGCGCCTCACTCGCGGCGCGCCCGATGCCTGCGCCGCTTGACCCACACGACGATCCCGGCCGCGAGGCTCGACGCGCCGACGACGGCGCAGATCGCGGGCCAATACCACCAGTCCACGTAGAACAGCGCGCCGAGCGCGAGCAGTCCGAGCGCCACGTAGTAATACGGCAGCGCTTCGTAGATGGGTTTCGACAACCACATGGCTGCCGGCTTATTTCCCCGCGGCGCTCCCGCCGGAGAAGAACCGAACGAGGCGAGACAGCAACGAGTCGGCCAACCCTTCCACCGCGAGATCGGCGTCGCCACGCAGCTCGCGCGCGAGCCGTTCCTCGGCCGCGTCGAGCAGCGGGCGCTCGAAATCGGCTTCGGTCATCGTCGATTGGAAGTTCGCAACCATCGAGCAACTCGTCGTCGAGACAACGCGGCCAGAGTAATCGGGCGGCGCCGCGTTTGCAGTGATTCCATTCACGGGCGCGGTTTGACTTAAGTCAGGCCTGAGTGCCCCCGACGGTCAGGGAGTCGATGCGGATCGTCGGCTGGCCGACGCCGACGGGCACCGACTGGCCGTCCTTGCCGCACGTGCCGAGCCCCGGGTCGAGCTTCAAGTCGTTGCCGACCATCGACACGCGCGTCAACACCTCGGGGCCGTTGCCGATGAACATCGCGCCTTTGATCGGCGTGGTCTTCTTGCCGTTCTCGATGAGGTACGCCTCACTCGCCGAGAACACGAATTTGCCGCTCGTGATGTCGACTTGGCCGCCGCCGAAATTCGGCGCGTAGATGCCCTTGTCGACGGACGCGATGATCTCCTCGGGATCGTACTTGCCCGGCAGCATGTACGTGTTCGTCATGCGCGGCATCGGCGTGTGCGCAAACGACTCGCGCCGACCGTTCCCCGTCGACTTCACGCCCATCAACCGCGCGTTCATCTTGTCGAACATGTAACCCTTCAACACGCCGCGCTCGATCAGCGTATTGCAGCTCGACGGCGTGCCTTCGTCGTCGACCGTCAGGGATCCTCGCCGGCCGGCGAGCGTTCCGTCGTCGACGACCGTGCACTGCTCCGTCGCGACTCGCTGGCCGATGCGGCCCGTGAACGCCGAGGTGCCCTTGCGGTTGAAATCGCCCTCGAGCCCGTGACCGATCGCCTCGTGCAGCAAGATGCCGGGCCAGCCCGAGCCGAGCACGACGGGCATCGTGCCCGCCGGCGAAGGCACGGCCGACAGGTTGACCGCGGCCGTGCGCACGGCTTCGGCCGCGATCTCGAGCGGCCGCCCGTTCGCGGTGACGAGCGAGTAATCGCCGCGCCCGCCGCCTCCCGCGTAACCTTGCTCGCGCCGGCCGTCCTTTTCGACGATCACGGAGACGTTGAGCCGCACGAGCGGCCGTACGTCGGCGGCCAGCGTGCCGTCGGTGGCCTGCACGAGCACGACCTCGTACACGCCCGACAGGCTGCCGATGACCTGCACGACGCGACTGTCCATCGCGCGCACGCGCCGGTCGAGCTCCGCGAGCAGCGCCACTTTGTCGGCGTCGGTCATGCTGCGCAGCGGATCGCCCGACGGGTAGAGCGGCCGGTGGCCCACGCGGCGCACCGGTACTTTCACGGACCCCTCGCCCTGCGCGCGGGCGATGCCGCGCGCCGCGGCGACGGCGTCCGTCAACGCGGTCTCGTCGAGGTCGTCGGAGTAGGCGAAGCCCGTACGCTCGCCCGAGATCGCGCGCACGCCGATGCCCTGGTCGACGCTGTACGCGCCTTCCTTGACGATGCCGTCCTCGACGGTCCACGTCTCGTAGCGCGTGAGCTGCAGATAGAGATCGACGTAATCGAGCTTGCGCACCATCGCGGCCGACAGCGCGCGGTCGAGCGCGCTGAGCTCGAGGCCCGCGCCTTCGAGCAGCTGCTCGCGTGCGATCGCGAACGAGTCGACCTCAGCCGCGACGGACTGCGATGGTGTCGCCATTGGCTCTCCTATAACTCGCGCCGGTGCGAAACGGTGGGGAAGCGCTGACGGAGCTCGCTTTGCCGGATCATATCGAGATCGGCGCAAACGACGCCAGGACCGGCCGGCAATTTCGCGAGAACCTCGCCCCACGGGCCCAGAATCAAAGAATGCCCGTACGTCTTCCGGCCGCCGGCGTGCTCGCCCCATTGGCCGGCGGCGACGACGAAGACGAGCGATTCGATCGCGCGCGCTTGCAAGAGCGGCAACCAGTGCACTTCGCCCGTTGGCACCGTGAATGCCGCGGGCACGACGACGATATCCGTGCCGAGCACGCTCAAGCGGTGATAGAGCGCCGGAAACCGGATGTCGTAGCAGACCGTCATGCCGATTCGCCCGAGCGGAGTCGCGGCCGAGACGACGCGCGTGCCGGCCTCCGTCGTCGCCGATTCCTTGTAGCGCTCGCCTGCCCTTGCGGCACTCCCGCCGTGCCCGGCGGCCGTCTCGCGGCCCGGAACGTCGACGTCGAAGAGATGGATCTTGTCGTAGTGAGCGGCAACGCGGCCGTCGGGCCCGACGAGCAGCGAGCGCGACGACGCCCGCTCGGCATCGGCCCGCTCGCGAATCGGAATCGTGCCGCCGACGAGCCAGATCCCGAGCGCTTCGGCGGTCTCGGCGAGGAAGCGCTGCGCGGGGCCGTCGCCGTAGGTCTCGATCGCCGCGACGCGCTCCGCGTCCGTCGCGCCGAGGAACGAAAAGTTTTCCGGCAACACGACGAGCTGCGCGCCTTGCCGTGCCGCCTCCGCGACGAGCCGGCCCGCTTCGCGCAAGTTCGCCTCGACGTCGCGCGTGCTCGTCATCTGCACTGCCGCCGCTTTCATCGCGCCGCAACCTCCTCGTCGACGGGCAGCACGCCGTTTGGCGGCAGCTCGGCGCACACGGCGCCTGCCTCGAGCTGCTCGTTCGTCAACCGCTCGACCATCGGCTCCGACCAGCTTCCCGTCACGCAATACGACGCGCGTCCGATGCCGCCGAGCGGCTTCTTGAAGATGCGCGTGAAGATCAAGAGCGCCGCGGCCACCTGCGGCCCCGCGAGCAGCGCGCCGACGGTCGGCAGCACCTTGCCGGGCTCGGCCGTGACGACGGCCTGCTGCCCGTAATCGCGATCGCGCAAGCCCGTGCGGCCGATCAGGCCGACCTCGGCAACGGGCCCCGTGAGCTTCAAGTTGTCGGTGTAGGCATTGCCGTCGACGATGACGAAGTCGGCCGTGATGTCGTCGAACACGAGGCCGCGGTTGAACACGTCGCGGAAATCGAGTGCTAGGCGGCGCGGCAGCGCGCTGATGCTCAAGAGGCCCGCGGCGCGGCCGGCGCCGCCGGGCTCCACGTCGACGAGACTGCCCCGCTCGGCGCGCAGGGCGACGTCGCCCGCGATGTGGTCGAGCCACGAGGCCGACGGCGGCCCGGGCCAGTAGACGCTCGCCGTCACCTCGGCGGACTCCGCCTCGACGAACGGCGCGAAGCCGAGCTGGCGCAGCATCTCGCCGACGTTCGTCGAGTTGAGGCTCACGGCAAACCGCGTCGTGGCGCCTTCGTCGCCGACGAACCAAGCGCCGCTGCCTTGCGCGGTGAAGCTCTCCGTCGCGCTCTCGAACGACACGAGCCGAAGACCCAGCGGATCGGCGAGGATCTCGGCATCGAGGCGCCCGATCTGCCGCGTGCCGATGCCGAACTCGTCGGCGTGCAGCTGCAAGCCCGGCAGCTCGCGCGGATCGAGCTCGCGCATGCTCATCGTGCCGGCGCGGCCGCCGTCACCGGCGTTCAAGTACAGCCGGCGCATGACGGCGAGCACCTGCGGCTCGCCGGACAAATCGACGGGCACGAACACCGTGCCCGCGATCGCGTTGCTGTCGAGCTCGAACTGCCAGTCGTCGGTGCGCCGCCGAGCGCTGACGCGCGTGCTGCCGAGCCGCTGCCCGAAGATCGAGAGCTCGGCGACGTCGAGCTCGGCCCCCGCGAACGCGCCGCTCCAGTCCGTCGAATCCGCACCGCTCGCGACGTCGTCGCGGCGCGTCAACGCGAGCCAATCGTCGACGCGGAGCTCCGGCAGACGGCCGTGCAGCGTGACGCCGCGCTCGGAACGAAACTCGGCGAGCGCCCCGCCGAACTGCAGCGCCGCGCGCCGGAACTCGAAGGGCCGTGCCTCGTCGGGCGTTGCATCGAAATCGACGATGAAACGGCGAGTCGCGCCGAGATAGCCGTCGATCTCGAGCCCGCCGCTCGGGAACGTCATGTTCAGCTCGAGGCTCGTGGGATCGCCGGGCGGTTTCGCGAACGGCTCGGGAAACCGCAACGCCACGCCGGTCAGGTTCGAGCCCAGCGTGATCTTGGGCGGCAAGCTTTGCGCGCCGGCAGCCGCGGGCAAGAGCACCGTGCCGTGCCATCCCGTTTGGCCCGCGAGCTGCTCGCCGTACGGCAGCTTGAACGCGTCGACGACGGCGTCGATCGTGACCTCGCCCTCGACGTCGATGCGCGCGCGATAGCCGGCCACGCCGGCCGCGCCGACGCGCGCCGTGAGCGGGCCGTCGAGGAAGATCGCCTGCACGGCGTCGCCCTCGAGCACGCCGTCGGCGAGCGACAGTGAGCCGTTGATTTCCGTGACGTGCGGGCCGAAGCCGCGATAGGCGAGCTCGCCGTCGATGATGTCGAGGCCGGCCGTGAGGCGGTACGCGGCGCGATCGCGGAGCGGCAGCTCGAGATCGAGGCTCACGGCGCCCGTGCCCGACGGCGCCTCGAGCCGCGCGAAGTCGTCGCCCAAGCTGCGGGCGATCAGCGGCGCGCCGTTCAAGAAGGCGAGCACTTGGTCGAGCCCGCCGATGGTGTCGGCCCGTAGCGTGAGGTCGCCGATGCGCATGTCGCCGATTCCGACGCGCACGTCGGCCGTGCGGTTGCCGAGCACGCGGCCGCTGCCGCGGGCGGCGAACCGCGCGTTGACGAATTCCACCGTTCCGTCGAGATCTTCGGCCGCCGGCCAATCGCTGACGAACTCGAGCTCGCCGTCCTGGACGGGCGCGGTAACGCGGAGCTCGCCCTCGCCGTCGTCGAACGGGAACGCCCGCACCGGGCCGACGAACGTCACGTCTGCGCCCGTCGCGCGGCCGCCGCGCAGCGCGGAATCGAGCCACGCGACGACGGTCGGCGGCATCTTACCGGCGGGCAAGTATCGCGGCACCGCCGCCACGTCGAACGCCGAGACCGTCGTGCGCATGTCGAGCATCGGCGACGTGCCGTCCATCGGCAGCGTGAGCTCGAGATTCGTGCGCAGCGAGGCGTCCGGGGTAACGACCAGCAGGTCGTCGCTGACGACGCGCACGGCGTCCTGACCCGCGCGCCAGACGACGATGCCGCCGAGCTCCGGAACGTCGAGCCGGTTGCGGAAGAGCGCCGGCCACGTCAGCGTGGCGCCGGCGCTCGCGAGCTCGAGCCTCCCCGAGCGCGTGTCGGCGCGGACCTGGCCCGTGAGGCCCGTAACGGCGGGCAACCCTTCGAACTGCGCGATGCCGAGCTCGGCGAAGGCGGCCGAGACGGTGTAGTCGATGCTCTCGTCGGCCGCGCGCGTGAGCGCGATATCGACGGCCCGCAGGTCGCCGCGCGGCGCGAGCGAGAACCACGACTCGATCAAGCGCGACGCCGGCAGCGGCGCGAAGAACGGCGTCAAGTCCTCGAGCCGCAAGAAGCTGCTGCGCAATGCGACGTGCGAGAGGCCGCCGGCGCCGCGCTCGACGTCGATGTCGACGGACGCGGGCTCGGGCCAAGCGCGGCCGCTGCGCGTGACCTCGACGTCTCGCAGCGCGAGGTGCCAGGCGTCGCCGGCGCGCTGCCAGTTCCCGGCGAGGCCGACGCGCTCGAACCGGGACTCGCCGGCCTCGAGCGGGCCCTGCAACGCCACGTCGGCGAGCGCAAGCTCGACGGCGCCGTCGGCGAGCGCGCCCTGCTCCCACGAGAGCCATACGGCCACGTCGCCGCGGCCGCCGCGCGGCGCGACGGCCGACGGCGGGAACAGGCGCGTGGCGACGGCCAGATCCACGTCCTCGACGTCAGCCGACAGGCGCCAGTCGCCCGTGAACCGAGCGTCCGGCTCCGCACCGGCGCCAACGACGGCCTGCGCCGTGAGCTCGATGCGGTCGGCGAACTCGCTCGGCGGCGACGCGCTCGCCTCGAGCGTCAACACGTCGTCGTCGCGGCGCAGGCTCGCCGCGACGTTTTGGAAGTCCCACGCGACGCTGCGCGCGGAATCGAGATAGAGCACGCGGCTGTTGCGCACGAGCACGTCGATGTCGGGCGGCACCGGCACCGTCGTCTGCGGGGAGCCCATGGTCTGCGCCGGCGCGCCCTGCAAGCGGTAAGCGCCGTCCTCGGTCCGGACGAGCGTGAACTCGGTGCCGTCGAACGTCAGGCGGTCGACCGACAGCGGCCGGCGCCCGGTCAAGCGGAATGCGAGATCGAAGACGTCGAGCCCGACGCTCGCGCCGCGCGCCGTCAAGAACGGCGTCGCATCGCCCGGCGTGCGCACGCGCACGTCGCGGAACGCGAGCTCGGGGCCGCGCCAGCTCAGAGTGGCGTCGAGCTCGCCGTAGTCGAGCTCGAGACCGAGCTCGGCCGTCACCCACGCTTGGATCTCGTCCTGATAGCTCGGCAGTCTGCGCTCGAGCAGCTCGAAGCCGGCAACGCCGAGCACGGCGAGCACCGCGACGGCGATCCCCGCGTACAACGTCACCCGAGCCAGTTTGCGCAACGTCCGCACTACATCAGCACCACGTCGAATTGATCCGGCGCGTAGAGCGCCTCGCTCTGCAGCCGGATCGGCTTACCCGTGACTTCCTCGAGCTCGGCCACGCCGGCCGAGTCCTCGTCGAGAAGACGTTCGATGACCTCGGGCCTTGCCAGCACCAAGACCTCCTGAAAATCGAACTGCCGATCCTGCCGCAGGATCTCGCGAAAGATCTCATGGCACACGGTCTCGGCCGTCTTGACGAACCCGCGGCCCTCGCAGCTAGGACACGGCTGACAGAGCAGGTGTTCCAAGCTCTCTCGAGTGCGCTTGCGCGTCATCTCGACCAATCCGAGCGGCGACACGTTCATGATGTGGCTCTTGGCATGATCGCCGGCGAGCCTATCCGCGAGCGTCTGGAGCACCTGGCGGCGATGCTCTTCCTCGGCCATGTCGATGAAATCGATGATGATGATACCGCCTAGATTGCGCAGACGCAGTTGCCGCGCGATCGCGGCGGCCGCCTCGAGGTTCGTGCGAAAGATCGTCTCCTCGAGATTGCGGTGGCCGACGTACGCACCGGTGTTGACGTCGATCGTGGTCATCGCCTCCGTCTGATCGAACACGACGTGGCCGCCGGACTTGAGCGGCACCTTGCGCTTCAGCGCGCGATCGATCTCGTCGTCGATGCCGTAGACGTCGAAAATCGGCCGCGGCTCGGTGTAGAGCTCGATCAGCGGCGCGAGGCGCGGCACGAAACGCTCCGCGAACTCCTTGAGCTTGGCATACGTCGCCTCGTTATCGACCCGCACGCGCGTGATGTCGGGGCTCGAAGAGTCGCGCAGCACGCGCAGCGGCAGCGGCAGATCCTCGTAGACGAGGTTGCCGGCCGGCGTGCGCCCGGCCGTCTCCAGAATCGACTGCCAGAGCTTGTGCAGAAACGCGAGGTCGGCCTGCAGCGCTTCGCGCGTCGCGCCTTCGGCGGCGGTGCGGATGATGTAGCCGGCTTCCGGCGCGTCCGCTCGGAGCTCCTCGACGAGGCAGCGCAGACGCTCGCGTTCCGTCTCTTCGTCGATGCGCGACGATACGCCGATGCCGGCGCTGTTCGGGGTCAGCACGAGATAGCGCGACGGGATCGCGATGTAGGTCGTCAAGCGCGCGCCTTTGGTCCCGAGCGGCTCCTTGAGCACCTGCACGAGCAGCTCGTCGCCTTCGCGCACGAAGCCGCGGATGTCGGGCTCTTCGTCGCCCGCCTCGGAGTCGGTGTGCGGGCTGCGCGCGATGTCCGAGGCGTGCAGGAACGCCGTGCGCTCGAGGCCTAGCTCGACGAACGCGGCCTGCATGCCCGGCAACACGCGCGATACCTTGCCTTTGTAAATGTTGCTGATGAGACCGACGCGGCTCGTGCGCTCGATCTGCACTTCTTGCAGAACGCCGCTCTCGACGAGCGCGGCCCGCACTTCGCTCGAAGTGGCGTTGATCAAAATTTCCTCGCGCTTCACGCTTGAGCTCGAGCCGTGAGCCAGAAGTCAACGCCGCAGCGTGCGAGCAGCGCGGCGGTCTCGTAGAGCGGCAGGCCCGCGACGCCCGAGTAACTGCCGTCGAGCTCCTCGATGAACACGGCCGCATGCCCTTGAATGCCGTAGCCGCCCGCCTTGTCGAACGGCTCGCCCGTCGCACAGTAAGCGAGCCTCTCGGCCGCCGTCGTGGCGCGGAATCTCACTTCGCTGACGCTGAGCCGGGTCTCGGTCCCGCCGTCATGGCGCACGGCGACCGCCGTCAAGACTCGATGCGAGCGGCCCGACAGCCGCTCGAGCATCCGCAAGGCCTCGGCGCCGCTTTCGGGCTTGCCGAGGATCTCACCGTCGAGAACGACGGCCGTATCGGCTCCGAGCACGGGCGCCGCGCCCGGCACTGCCGCCCAAACGGCTTCGGCCTTCGCGGCCGCCAGCCGAACGACGTAGTTGTCGGGCGTTTCGCCGGGTAGGCATTCCTCGGGGATCGCGGCCGCTCGAACGGTGAAGCGCACGCCGATCTGGCGCAGCAGCTCGCTCCGGCGTGGCGAAGCCGACGCCAGGTAGACGAAATCCTTTTTCATTCAACGCACTATACGAGGTACTGCGTGTGCCGCCTAGCCTGGACGGGCTCGAAGCCGCGCGGGCCTCCATGGAGATGCGTGCCGGCACGCGCCGAGCGGGCGCCGCGGTCAGCGCCCTGCGGGGACCGCCGGCGCGCGCGGCCGCAGCAAGGGCGTTTCGCTAGCCGATCCAGGGATCGACGTCGACGACCTCGAGCGGCTCGCCCGTCTTCGCGTCGACGATCATGGTGACGTCGCGGTTCTTGGCGATCATCGCCACGAACCCGAGGCTCGACTCGGGCCGATCGAGCCGCGCCGGTAGCGCCGCGATCAGCGCGGCCGAGTCGGGCCGCGCCGCACGCAGCGCGGCAAGCGGGCGCTGCACCCTGACGACTTGTGCCGCTTGCTCTTCGTACCGGCTCCAGAACTCGGGCCGCCGGTCGATATCGGGCTTGCCGCCGAACACCGTCTCGTCGAGCAAGCGCTGCGCGCCGGCAAGGTCGGTCGGCTTCGTCGCGACGACGAGCACGGGGCCTCGCCAAGGCTTCGCGTCCAACCGGCCGGCTGCGAGCGCGTTCTTCCACTGCTCGCCGTCGATGTCGCGATAAGAGTAGACGGTGAACCGGTCGAGCGCGAAAACGTTGACGTACGGCCGCTCGTTGTAGATCACCGTCACGCCGTACACGAGCGCCGCGAGCTGCACGCAGGCGATGAAGCAGAGATCGAACTTGAGGCCGCGCTTGCCGGGCTTGAACAAGATCAGCGTGAGCACGGGGCCGAGCACGAGATCGACGCCGACGAGAATGCGCAGCACGCTCCATGCGCCGACGGCCTGAAAGTACGGGTGCGGATACCAGACGAAGAAGATCAGCGCGCAGACGGTGCCGACGAGGACGGCGCTCAGCGCCAAGTGGCTCGAGAACGCGCGCGGGCGGCTGACGTCGAGCCATCTCGGGACCCGCGAGACCTCGAGCGGCTCCGTTCGAGCGGACAAGCTGCCGGCGGACATGATCGTTACGGGATGGGTCTTGCTTCCTGACCGTCGAGGCCCGGAATTTTGCCAAAAGCCCGCGTGGCCGTCCTGTGAGCGATTCCACAGACGGCCCGCTCCACGGGCGGACCGCGGAGCTCGCCGGCGCCGTGCTCGTCGTCACGGCGGTCGGCTCCGTGCCCTGCCGGCCCCCGGCCGACCGCGGCGTGTCGTCCGCCGCGAGACCGAGCCGCCGGCGCTGCGTGCGCTCACGCCCGATGATAGGGGTGGTTTTCGAGCAGCGACCAGGCGCGATAGAGCGCTTCGGCGGCAACGATCCGCACGAGGCCGTGCGGCAGCGTGAGGCTCGAGAGCGACCAGCGGTCCGCGGCGCGGCTCACGCACTCCGGGCTCAGGCCGTCGGGGCCGCCGATCAGAAACGCGACCGGCGCGGCGCGCTCGATCCAGCCTTGGAGCTTGGCCGCGAGCTCCTTCGTGGACCACGGCTTGCCCGCCTCGAGCAGCGCGACGACGTGAGCGCCTTGCGGGACGGCCGCGAGCATTCGCTTGCCCTCGTCGCGCAGCGCGCGCTCGACGGGCGTCGCCGCGGTGCGGCGCGCGAGCGGGACGTTCTTGATCTCGAGCGTGCAGCGGCCGCGCAGCCGTTTCGCGTACTCCTCGGTGCCCCGCTCGACCCAGTCGGGCTGCCGGTTGCTGGCCGCGATCAGCGACAGGCGCAGCATGAGCGCGCGCTCTCAGGCGTTGCGCTGCTCGACGTCTTCCGCGCGCGCCGGCATGTCCCAGAGCTTTTCGAGGTTATAGAACTCGCGCACGCGCGGCAGCATCACGTGCACGACGACGTCGGCGAGATCGACGAGCACCCATTCGCCGGAGCGCTCGCCTTCGACGCCGAGCGGCCGGTAGCCCGCTTTCTTGGCTTGGTCGACGACGGCGCCGGCGATCGCACGCACGTGGCGATCCGAGCGGCCGCTCGCGATGACCATCGTGTCGGTGACGGTCGTGAGATGCCGCACGTCGAGCACGTGGACGTCGTCGGCCTTCAAGTCGTCGAGCGCGCCCGCCACGACCTTCTCGAGGCTTTTCGGCCCCTTCTTCGGTTTGCTGCGTTTCACCGCGGCGCCGCGCGTCTTCTTCGCGGCCGGTGTCTTCGGCAATGCGGTGACGTTGGCCTTTGCCTTGGCACGATTCGGTTTTTTCCTAAGGGGATTCGGCATAACACTCCGTTTCGAGGATGATCTCCCGCACGGCGTCGGGCACCAGGAACTTCGGGTCGCGGCCCGCGCGCAGCGAGTCGCGGAGATCCGTCGAGGAAATTTCGAGCTGCGTGACGGGCTGCACGTGGACGAGCCCGGCCGGCTTCGCGGCGAGCGCCGCGACCTCGCCCGCGCGCCGCTCACGGAGAAGGTCGCCGAGCGTGCCGGCCGTGGGCGCCTGCCATCCCGGCCGATGCGCGACGACGATGTGGGCGAGCGCCGTCAGCTCGCGCCACCGGTGCCACTCCGGCAAGCTCAAGAACGCATCCATGCCGAGCATCAGACACAACGAGCGCCCGGAAAATTCGGCGCGGAAGCTCGCAAGCGTGTCGACCGTGTAGGACGGCCCCTCGCGCTCGATCTCGCGCGCGTCGGCCACGAAGCCCGGCTCGTCGCGGATGGCGGCCCGGACCATCTCGAGGCGCAGCTCGGCGTCCGCCGTCCGCGCGTGGCGGTGCGGCGGATTGCCGGCCGGCACGAAGTGCACGGTGCCGAGCCCGAGCATCGTCCTGAGCTCGAGCGCCGTGCGCAGATGGCCGTAGTGGATGGGATCGAACGTGCCGCCAAAGATGCCGATCGGGCTCATGCCTTCAGCGTGCCCTCGCACCCTCGGGCGGGCGCAGCAGCGCAATCAAG